>OOAE01000657.1_pt1 | contig 31007 bp, 21 predicted proteins | sample 1671271 | NCBI WGS metagenome assembly OOAE01 (sample SAMN06348139, study PRJEB24527) | human gut metagenome | biome: human gut; feature: ankylosing spondylitis patient; material: feces | host: Homo sapiens | place: China | collected 2015-10 | reverse complement strand
GCGCCGATGGTACTGCAATGCAATGCGGGAGAGTAGGTGGCTGCCTTCTTTACTTTAGGTCTTCAGAGTCAAACGACTTTGGAGACCTTTTTTGTATCCATATTATTTAGTTTCGTGTTTATTTCTTAATTTTACAAAACTAATCGTAGGTGGCTACGGCATCCTTCAGGGGAGGGTGTGTTAAAACTCAATTAACGCGAGCTGCGCTCGGCTTTGCCGCTTGCCAGAGCAAGAAAGCCCAACATCACATAGCCCTGGGTATTGAGTGTATATATTGAGTACGCAAGATCTAATTTTGTTGTATATCTATACGATATTTTATTCATTAGTTTATTCTTTATTGTAATTATATACGCTTTTATGGTGTAAAATGTTGTATATATGCAGAAAACACAGTAACTTTGCATGTGATAATAGTAAATGGTGATGTATAAATATACACAATGTTTCAGGATGAATACAATGGAGAATCACAAGGAAGGAAGAAAAAGTGGACAAGTAACCGCTAAACACGCAGCAACTGCGCATTTGAAGAAGCGTCCGTCGGCGTTGCTGTCATTCACACCGATTGCGTTGCTCGTGATAATGCTCGTTGCGACGATACGAGCGTTCGGCAGCGACTCACTGGCAGGAGCGTCGCAGGTGACACTGATAGTCGTATCGGCGTTCTGCGTTCTCATCGGCATGGGCTATCTGAATGTGCCGTGGTCAAGTTTTGAGAAAGCTATCACGAAGAATGTGTCGAGCGTGTCGAGTGCGCTGATAATACTGCTGCTCATCGGAGCTTTGGGCGGCGCATGGATGGTGAGCGGTGTGGTGCCCACCTTAATATATTATGGTATGCACATCATCCATCCGTCGGTGTTCCTGGCGTCCACCTGCCTTATCTGCGCCCTTGTCAGTCTGATGACCGGTTCGTCGTGGACCACCATCGCCACCATCGGCATTGCGCTCATGGGAATTGGCAGAGCGCAAGGCTTCGCCGACGGTTGGGTGGCAGGAGCGATTATCTCCGGCGCTTACTTCGGCGACAAGATCTCGCCACTCTCCGAGACAACCACCCTCGCCTCGGGCAGTCTGGGCGTGCAGCTATTCAGTCATATACGCTACATGCTGCTCACCACCGTGCCCTCGATAACCCTCGCGCTGATAATCTTCGCGGTGGCAGGATTCACTATCGACACCACGGAGACGCAGGAAGTAGCCTCGTTCATGGCAGCCCTCGACGGACGCTTCAACATAACGCCGTGGCTGCTCATAGTGCCCGTAGCTACCGGCGTGCTCATCGCGCGCAAGACCCCGCCAATCGTCACCATTTTCTTATCGACACTGCTCGCTGTGGCTTGCGGACTCATCTTCCAGCGCGAGGCGTTGGCAGAAATCGACCCATCGATGTTCAAGGCGGCGATGATGAGTGTATACGGCGAGACGACGCTGAGCACATCGAACCAGATGCTCACCGAGCTCGTGTCTACGCGCGGCATGGCAGGCATGACCGACACCATCTGGCTCATCATCTGCGCCATGTGTTTCGGCGGAACGATGGCAGCAAGCGGAATGGTGGGCGGCATCACCCGACTGTTCATCCACATGGTGAAGGGTCGCACGTCGCTCGTGGCGTCTACAGCCACCACCGGCGTGATGCTCAACGTAGCCATCGCCGACCAGTATCTGTGCATCCTGCTCACCGGCAATATGTTCCGCGACGTTTACGACCGCGAGAACTACGAGCGCCGCCTGCTGAGCCGCACGACAGAGGACGCCGTGACCGTGACCTCAGTGCTTGTGCCGTGGAACACCTGCGGCATGACGCAGAGCACCGTGCTCGGCGTGGCGACGACCACCTACCTGCCCTATTGCTTCTTCAATATCATCTCGCCGATAATGAGCGTCGTTGTGGCGGCAATCGGCTACAAAATATTCCGCAAAGGCGAAGCGCAAACAGAATTACCGCAGTGTGGTAACACCGTTACCGCAGCGTGGTAATACTCGTTTCAAGCACATATACTATCAGACAAAGCCAAGCAAACATCGGCTCATACTATTGTTTTTGTGAAAAGTGAACTATTGTGAACTTGTATTTTATCGTTTAATTGCTAAACTTTGTATTTGTGCAAAGTTAACACCTCAAATAATATGAGTGCTTATGATAAGAAACCTGTCTTTCTAATTGCTTTGGCTCTTCTCGTAGCATGCACATCGTGCGGACACGACGACCCCGACGTGCCACCTACGCCCACCGAGCCAGACAAGCCCGCGGCACAGATACCTATAAATATTAGTGCCACGATAACCCGCGCCACGGAGGAGGCGTTCGAGAGTGGCGACCGTATAGGGCTGTTCGTTGTCAACCGCAATGCAGACGGCAGCGCGGCGACGCTGAAACCCTTGGGCAATCACCTCGACAACATGTCGTACACCTATACCACGACATGGAACGCAGAAAAGACAGTATACTGGAAGGACGCTCAGACGCATGCCGACTTCTATATGTATTATCCCTACACGCAGACGGTGGCAAGCGTGAGCGCCATGCCGTTTGGCGTCAGTGCCGACCAGAGCAGCCTGGGCGCATACAAGTCGTCCGACCTTATCGTAGGCTCCACGCTCGACGCCGCTCCATCGGCATCGCCGGTGAACATCGCGGCACGTCACCTGATGAGTCAGGTGGAGATAGTGCTCAAGGCAGGTGCCGGATATAGCGAAAGCTCACTCGCAGACGCAGATGTGTCGGTGAAGATGAACAATCTTGCCACCTCCGCCACCGTCGACCTCGCCACCTTCATGGTAAGCGTCGTCGGCAGCGTGCACAGCCTCACGCCATATAAGGACGGCGCCGTCTACCGCGCCTTCGTCGTGCCGCAGACCGCCACGGGCAACAACCTCATAACCATTATCGTCGACGGAACCGACCACAACATTTCGAAGACCGTCACCTTCGTCGGTGGCAAGCGCCACACGCTCACCGCCACGCTCAGCAAGGAAGGCGGTGGACTGAGCGTGAGCATCAGCGCATGGGAGAGCGACGGCATAGATTACGGCGGTGTGGCAAGCTGACGCAGTAAAGAAACAGAAACGATTAAAAGAACATTGCATTTGATATGACCCATACGAATCACAAGAACTTCCATATATACACAGCTGTATTGATGCTTTGCATTCTGCTTGCAGCCTGCTCCGACTCGTTGTTCGACGGCGACGGCGGCAAGCTCAACGGCGAAGACGTGATTGGCGTCTACGTCGTCGACTACAACGGCGGTACGCCCGGCACTCTGAAACTCCGTGACAACCGTTGCGACAACGTGCGCCACACGTTCGACGAAGCCAACAACCAGTGGGAACCCGCCTACGACATCTACTGGAAAGACAAGCACACGCACATCGACGTTTACGGCTACTATCCCTTCGCCAACCCCGAGAGCATCGACGACTATCAGTTTGAGGTGCAGAAAGACCAGAGCCGCGCTTCTGCCGACGGCGAGATAGGCGGCTATGAGGCGAGCGACTTCCTTTGGAGCAAGGTGGGCGACGTGGCTCCCACGACCAGCATCATCCGTCTGCCGCTGTTCCATCGCATGTCGAACGCCCGCGTCACCTTGATACAAGGCTCGGGCTTTGCCGACGGCGAGTGGGCTAACACTGAGAAGATAGTGCTTGCGCCAAACCTGGTGCGCAAGGCGAGTATCAACCTTGCCACCGGCGAGGTAAAGCCCTCAGGCAGCGTGGAGAGTACAGCCACCATGCCCTCGCGCGTCGACGACGAATGGCGCACCATCGTGGTGCCGCAGACCGTAGAGGCAGGCACCACGCTCTTCAGCATCACCATCGGCGGCATGCCCTACAAGTTCGTGAAGAACGAGGCACTCACATACGTATCGGGCAAGATGATGAACTTCAGCATCCGTGTAGACAAGAAAGCAGCCAGCGGACAGTATCACCTCACACTCGTGAACGAGAGCATCACCCCGTGGGATAACGACCTCGTCAGCCATGATGCCACAGCCAAGGAATACGTCATCGTGAACTCTACCGCCGGACACCTCAAGGAAGCCATTGCTGCTGCAAACAAAGACCTTACCAAGCTGAAGCACCTTAAGGTGAAAGGCTCCGTCAACGCCTACGACTTTCATATCATGCGCGACAGCATGTTCGCACTCACGGCCCTTAATCTGAAAGAAGTGAGAATAAAAGCCAGCAATTGGAAATCTAAAATTATGTGCGAGGACGACGAGATGCCTACCCAGTGCTTCGAGTTTAAACGACTCCTGACAAGCTTCGTGTTCCCAGATGTGCTAAAGAAAATCAGAGAATTTGCCTTCCATGAAAGCGGACTTTCAGGATCGCTCAACATTCCGGAAGGCGTGACCGACATCGAAAGAGGAGCCTTCGAGAATGTTCGTACGCTCAACGGCACGCTGTCGTTGCCGTCTACGCTCAAAAGAATAACCGGCGTAAACACCTTCTTGAATGCACGTTTCGTTTGCGAACTGAAGTTGCCCGACGGCTTGGAAGAAATCGGCGAACAATGCTTTATGGGTTGCTCCAGCTTCTATGGCGAACTGAAACTGCCGAGCCGTCTGCAGAAACTTGGCGTATCGGCTTTCAACGGCTGCAACGGTCTCTCGGGCAATCTCGTCATTCCGCAGACCCTTACCTATATCCCGAACGGCGCATTCAAAGGATGTGGGCTTGGCGGCAATCTCCAACTGCATGACGGTATCGGTTCTATCGGCACCAGCGCATTCGCCAACAACGGTTTCAAGGGCGAACTCGTTCTGCCGAAGGACTTGAGAGCCATACCCGACGAGTGCTTCTACAACAACGACTTCTCAGGTGAACTGAAGTTGCCGAAGAATCTGGCAAGCATCGGCAGAATAGCCTTTGCCAACAATTGGCGACTGATGGGCGTGCTGTAGATACCCGAAGACGTGGTGAACATATCGCCCGACGCCTTCGACGGCGTGGCAAAAGACAACTTCACGCTCGAAGTGCCCGAGTCAGCCGTTCATTGGTGATTATTGCGTTTGAAAGCGCAATAATCCTTCTTTCTTCAATAATATTCTGCCCGTAACTGCGTTATTAGTTATATGCAATGGACCGACCAAATACGTAGAGTGAAGATATTTCTTGTGCTCGCCGCGGTGATTATCGCCGTGGCATCACTTGTCGTGTCGCATCTCCTCATACGCGACCTCGCCAAGGAGGAGCACAACAAGATGGCGGTTTGGGCAGAGGCGATGCGTACGCTGAACAATGCTGACGAGAACACCGACATCAATTTAGTGTTGAAGGTGATAAACGGGAATAATACAATCCCTGTGATTGTACTCGATTCTAATGGTGATGTGCAAGCATACCGTAATATTGACTTGAAGACATGTAAGACAGAAGCCGACTCTGTGCAGCGTGTGGAGGAGCTTGGTAAGGAAATGTTACTTGAGCGTCAAGTGATACGCATTACACTTAATGAGGATGCTGATAGTGTGACTCGCTCCGACGATTATATAAATGTCTGCTACGCCGACTCGGTAATGCTGCGTCGCCTTGCCTCTTATCCTTATATACAATTGGGTGTGGTGATGATATTCGTTGTCATAGCCATCTTCGCCTTGCTCACGTCGAAACGCGCTGAGCAGAACAAGGTGTGGGTAGGACTCTCGAAGGAGACGGCACACCAGCTCGGTACGCCGATATCGAGCCTCATGGCGTGGACCGAGATACTGAAGGAGACCCACCCCGACGACCCGCTCATACCCGAGATGGACAAGGACGTGAAGCGCCTGCAGCTCATCGCCGACCGCTTCTCGAAGATAGGCTCGTTGCCCGAACCTGTGGAGACAAATCTGAAGGAGATAATGCAGCACGTGGTCGACTATATGGACCGCCGCACGTCGCGCAAGGTGCAGATGATATGCCGCTTCCCCGAGGAAGACGTCATAGTGCGCATCAACGCCTCGCTCTTCGAGTGGGTGATAGAAAACCTCTGTAAGAACGCCGTCGACGCCATGGAAGGCGCCGGCACCATCACGCTCACTATACTGAAGGAAGGCGCACGCGCCGTAGTCGAGGTGGCAGACACCGGCAAAGGCATACGCAAGAAGGACATCGGCAACGTGTTCAAGCCCGGATTCACCACGAAAAAACGCGGTTGGGGATTGGGCCTGTCGCTCGCCAAACGCATTGTAGAAGAGTATCATCACGGCAAAATCTACGTGAAAAAGTCGGAATTGGGCGTTGGAACTACCTTTAGAATAGAACTTTTCTGATAATCAGTTGTGTAATTCGCAGAATATTCGTAACTTTGCACACCAAATGTGTAATTTAGAATCGCTTAAGATAGATTTAAAGGAGTTGGATGAGGGTCTTACGACGCTCAATTTCAACCTGGGCGACGCTTATTTCGAGTCGTTAGACGAGGACGAAATCAAGCGTGGCTCTGTCAGTGTGTCGTTAAACGTGCGCCGCACGGAGAACTATTTTGAGCTCGACTTCCACACCGCAGGCTCGGTCGTTATTCCGTGCGACCTCTGTCTCGACGATATGGACCAGGACGTGGAAAGCGACGACCGCCTTATCGTCAAGTTTGGAGAAGAATATTCCGAAGACGATGACCTCATCACCGTCGACGAGCGCGAAGGCGTACTCGACGTGGCATGGTTCATCTACGAATTTATAGCACTCAACATTCCCGCTAAGCACGTGCATACACCTGGAAAATGTAACGCGGCGATGATAAAGGTTCTCGAAGAACACTCAGCTACCCGAAGTAGTGGCGAGAATGAAGAGGCAGCGGTAGATCCGCGCTGGAATGAATTAGAAAAATTAAAAACAATAATTAAAGATTAAAGAAAAATGGCACATCCTAAAAGAAGACAGTCAAAGACACGTACACTTAAGAGAAGAACTCATGATAAGGCAGTATCTCCTACATTGGCAGTATGCCCGAACTGTGGCGCTTACTATGTATACCACACAGTTTGCCCTACTTGCGGTTACTATCGTGGTAAGGTGGCTATCGTAAAGGAAGTTGCTGAATAATTACAATGGGTAAGATACACGCAGTAATCACAGGCGTTGGTGGCTATGTGCCCGACTATGTCCTCAACAACGAGGAACTGTCGCGCATGGTAGACACCAGCGACGAGTGGATTATGACCCGTGTCGGTATCAAGGAACGCCACATCCTCACAGAGGAAGGTCTCGGCACAAGCTACATGGCGCGCAAGGCAGCCAAGCAGCTTCTGAAGAAGACTGGCGTAGACCCCGATACAATCGATGCGCTCATTGTCACAACAACAACCCCCGACTACAAGTTCCCTTCAACAGCTTCTATCGTCCTTGGCAAGCTCGGACTGAAGAACGCTTTCGCCTTCGACCTTGAGGCAGCATGCTGCGGATTCCTTTATTCGCTCGACGTTGCCGCTACCATGATTGAGAGCGGACGCTACAAGAAGATTATCGTTATCGGTGCCGACAAGATGTCGTCGCTCGTTGACTATACCGACCGCGCTACATGCGTGCTGTTCGGCGATGGTGCAGGCGCAGTGCTCGTAGAGGCAACCGAGGAGGAGAACGTAGGCGTGCAGAACTCATTCCTGCGCACCGACGGCATCGGACTTCCGTTCCTTCACATGAAGGCGGGCGGTTCGGTATGTCCGCCGTCTCACTTCACAGTGGACCATCGTTTGCACTACCTCTATCAGGAGGGACGCACCGTGTTCCGCTACGCTGTTACCGATATGGGTAACGACGTTGAGGAAGTGCTCAAGCGCAACGAGATGACTACAGAGGATGTCAACTGGGTTATCCCTCACGAGGCTAACCTCCGTATCATCGAGGCTGTTGCTAAGCGCATCAATCTGCCGCTCGAAAAGGTAGTTGTGAACATACAGCGTTACGGCAATACAAGTGCTGCCACAATTCCTTTGGCATTGTGGGATCACGAGCGTCACTTGAAGAAGGGCGACAACGTTATCTTCACCGCTTTCGGTGCAGGTTTCGTTCATGGTGCTTCTTATTATAAGTGGGGTTATGACGGCTCTACGGTTGCCGATGCACAGTAAATAAATACTTTATTTATAACAAAAGAGCATATATGGCTTGTGAGTATTCACGGCATATATGCTCTTTTTGTGTTTTGGGCTTAAAATAAAGAGATCTAATGTTCGTCAGTATCAGTACTTTTTATTACTTTTGTGTTCTATAAAAGAAAGTAATAAACGAATCTTTAGAGGTCGAAACTTTCGCGATGAGTTAATTCTCATTGATGGTACATTTTGGATTTGAGCTTTTGCTCTTGTTCTCCCAACTCGAATACCGCCAATTTTCGCATACCGGGAACAAGTAGATGGAAGGTTCACGCTCTATGGCGTGAGCCGTTCTGTGCTTGTGCGTATGCGAGGTCACTTGGCGGTAACCTGAGTTTGGACAAGCCACGAACGGTTCCGCCTTTTTTGTATTCTTCAGTAAGAACTAATCACAATCACTAATATTTTCTGACTATACGATGAACATAACCTTGTACAATCGCGACGAACTATTTGTCGTTCACCTTGAGTCTGTTGCCTATTTTAAGGCAGAGGATCATTTCTCACGTGTTTTCTACATTAATGGTACCGATGTATTGCTGCCATTTGGGCTCGCTGATATTTGTGAATACGTATATAAGTGTGACGATACAAGTGTGGCTTTCATGCGTGTAGGTAGAAGTTTGTTTCTTAATCTGCATAACGTCAGTCATGTCAATCTGCTAAAGGAGAACCTGACATTTGTCGACAATTATGGCAAGTCGGTAAGTCTTACTGTGTCCAAGCGTTTGCTTCGTAGTGTTGTTACGCATCTTAAAGGTGAGGATACGGAGTGTGAGTAGGTTTTACAGTGTGTTTCTGCATTTCACGATGCAACTGATACGTTTGACGAATTATGCGTTTGAACTCAAAATACTTTTGTTTTATTTTTTTAATTTTGTGAAGAGTTAGAGTTATGTACTCATAATATAACATAAAAACGAATTTAAATATTAATAAATTAAACAACTGAAACAATGGAAAAGATTAAGTACATGTTTATGGCAGTGCTTGTGGCACTTGTGAGTATGACCGTTACGTCTTGTAGTGATGATGACGATGATGTTAGCCAACAGAAAAATCCTTCTTCTGTGATTGTAGGAACTTATGCTGGTACACTTCGGAATCCTGGTGATAATACTGGTGCTCCATGCTATGTGGCTTTTGAAAGACTTTCAAATACAACCGTGATGCTAACAAGATTTATTTGTGAAAAATATGGTATTGATATTAAAAATGTCAATTTTACGATTTCTGAGTCAAATGGTATTTATAAGCTTAATCCAGAATCGAATTTAGTAGTTGATGGTATGTACATTAATGGAGTACTAACCATGACATTCCAAACTGAAGGTGATAGATACCTGGATTTTTAATGGTAAAAAGGAAAAGTAGCATTTATTTACAAGAGAGTTAGTTTGCTTCTAAGAAAAGAGCATATATGGCTTGTGGGTATTCACAGCATATATGCTCTTTTTGGGTTTAAAATACTTTCTTATCCCGAACTCAGGATTGTTGGTTATTTTATCTGACGAATAAGACTGCCTGGCGTGAAGTCGCTTCCACTGACTTTTTTGAAGGTTGTGCCCCCCAGAGTAGAACCTTGTGCCATTTCTTCCTCTGCCATGTATCGGTTGTCCCATATGAGATTTTTCACAGGCTTTACCTCACCGACTTTCTTGTAGGCTATCTTGCCTTCGGAAGTCTTGACACGTTCAAGCACTTCAAAAAGAGATTTTTCGGTGATACCTTCTTTCATACCTACCTTTGCCTCCATTGTCTCCACGTCAAGCGGTGATTTTACTTGGAATACAGGAAAGTTTTTCTGTAAATTTGCAATGTTCTCGTCAAGAGCGCGCTGACAAGCCTTTCTTACCATCAGTTCAGGTTGGTCTTCACGAATACCGAGGAATGAAGTGGTGCTGCCACTGCTTTCCTGATACCCTATATACTTCAATTTGAATTTGTCGCGCATACCTTCGAATGCCTCACGGTTGTTCCATGCGAGATTGTAGACATTGGCTTGCGCCTCTTCATCCCATACCAGTTGGTATAAGTATGTTCTAATGCGTACCTTAAAGCCTTTGAACGAAGCTACTATATCTCCGTAGTCCTTTCCGATTTTATTCCAAGCACTGTTTCCTGTGCTTGCGGAAGCTGCAGCACCTGCTATTTGTATCAATGCACCAAGTACAGCAGAACCCTTTGATTTGTCAATATAAGATATGTCATTGACGAGTACAAAAGTATTACCAATTAGATCTTCTCCTGCATCAGCCAGCACTACATCAGAACCGCGTGCACTTATAGCAGCCTTGGCACGCTGCATCTCTGTGGCACCATACAGGCCACGCTGCTGTACGATGTCCATATCCATATCACCAGTGTATGGATTGTAGTCAAACCATTTGCCCACAAGGCGGCTGGCTATTTTGTTCCGATTGAGAAACGAAGTGATGTCATCCACTTCGTGCTCTTTTCCACTCTTTAACTTTTTGCTATCTGTATAAACGGCTCTTACAGAAAGATTGTGGTCGTTGTATGCGTCAGGAGTAGGAATCTGGTGAAAACAATCGTTTATCTCTTCGTAAAATTCTCTTTCTTTATGATTTACCAAAAGAGAGTAGAGAGAACTTCGACGATAAGTCTCGTCTATATCTTTACTGTTACGTTGTGCAAACAACGATATCGGCATTATTACAGCGATAATGCTTAAAATAAGTTTCTTAACCATATTAGATGAACTCTTAATAGTTGAACATGTTAGAAGTCCCATAAATCATTGTCAAGAGTGCTCTTGATGTCCTTTCTTGAAAACTTGAACAATAGAGAGTATTCTCTTTTTGCAATGATTCTCGCTTCTGTGGCATTCAGTTTTCTAAAACCATTTTCTTTCAGATAGTCCATAAGAGCTTCGGTTTCGGCAACATTACTTGCCACAGCAGGGAACACTTCCTCATCACCAATCATATATCCGAACCTGTCGCTCTTGTCCGTAAAGAACTGTCCGACTTCTACTGATCGATTTTTAAGACCTCCTATCCATGTGTATGGAGTTGGCTCATAGGACAAATTACCAGATGTTGAGATTTTGACTTTTGTGTAGCATGATGCTCCTTTGTCTTTCTTGAAGACATGCAGTTTACCTGCATTGTCAATATGAGCAGTCAGCGTGTCACATTTGACAGGAATGACGGCTTCATTCTTGCTATTTAGAATTCCCCATTTGTCATATGTGGCAGTTGAGTCTTCCACAAGAAAGAACCCTTTGCCAATATTCCTTACATAGTTATATTTGGCGGGAACAATGACGTTCCCTTTTACATCACAGATACCTTGCTTTCCTTTTTCTTGATCGACTTCCAGATATCCATCAATTGGCTTATAAGTCATTTCATATACGAAAGGCAATAACTCACAACCTTTGGAATCAATCAGTCCCCATTTGCCATTCTTCTCCATAGCGTAATAACCCTCTCCGTTAAATCTGCCCATGTCGTCCCAAGTGTCAGAGACCTTGTTTCCCTGTCTGTCCACGAAGTAGTAGTTGTTGTCTTCTTTGTCGTTGAATGACAGAGATAGACCTTCATGGAATGGATAATATGTACGATTCTGGTCAAGTACTGTGAATTGATGCGTATTTAGGTCATAGAATCCCCATTTCCCATCTTTTTGTGCAAAACATACATTTTCAGACGGTGCATATACCCTTGTCACATTTGCATCATCTGGAATAAGTTGATTGCCTTGCAAATCATAGACAACTTCTCTCTCCTTTTTTCCTTTCCCCTTTGTTGCGTGAATGTAGGGAATTGAAGTGTTGTTCCATGTAAAACCATAGTATTTGTTGGCTATTCCCGCAAAATACATTGCGACAACAGGCATGATATGTATGGAATCATTCCAAAGTGCTTTGTTCGAAAGAAGCGAATCGGCATTGAGGAATTCTGGTGTACCAATTCCTGAATTTTTGAAAGTAGTGAATAGCCTGACTTTTTCTTTTGCTGAAATAATAACTCTTCCTGTCTTGTCAACGATTTCCATTTTGCCAGCCTTTGGCATTGTATAGGCATACCCCAGATTATTGAAGGGAGAAAGTAACCACTGTTTTACAGGAACAACTTCCTTTCCCAGATTGTTAACATAACCATAAAATTGCCCTTTCCTAACTACTGTCATACCGTCACGACCACTACTTATGGCATTGTATTTAGGCTCTACTATATATCTGCCATCTTTTGCCATAAGTCCCCATTTTGCCCCTTTGATATTGTAGTTTTTAGAACCACGAAATCCCTGAGCCAATGGAGGAAAAGCTGCATTATGCTTTATGGGTTTGTCGGTGAATTTACCTCCAAGTGCAACTAACCAGTAATCTGTTCCTTCATGGTCTGTTATGAGACTATATCCCATTGACTTACCAACAGCCTTTCCGCGGCGGTCAATAAATCCCCACTTCATACCTTTACGCACAATGGCGATACCGTACTCGTTAAAAGGACGTGCTTCGTCCCATTGTGGCTTAATGGTGAATTTCTTATTGCCTTTCTCTCCATAGCCGAACTGTCCCTTGCTGTTGTGCATAGGAACCAAAGACTGAGCATAAGAAACGAGCCCATATGCCACAACTAACAGTAATGACAAAATTGTTCTTTTCATATTCACATGTATTTTAGTTTATCAATATCTCAACGAAATTTATCTGTAAAGAAGATGAATTACCTGTTGTGGATGGTTCTGAGCGTATGCCATTGCGATTTCTTTTGCATATGTAATACGCTGAGATTCGATAGAGGCAAGGTCACTCCATTGCTTTATCTCAAACTTCCACTCATCTCCCATATGGCGTTTTATCTCTTGCACAAGCTTCATGGCCTCGCTATAACATGCGGCATCGGGGTAAATCTCCGATAAGAATACGCTTGCAACAGCTGCGTTCTCTTTTGAGAATCCTGTCATCCATGCTGCTTGTGCCTGAGCAAGATTTTCCTCACATTGACGGTCTACATATTGTTTATAGACAATCTTTACTTGGGCTACGGCAGCATCGTATCCTTTTGAACATTCAGGAACAGACAACAATGCATACAGTGCTTCCTCGTAATTTCTTATAGATGCAGCAGTTTTCGCCTTCTTAATTATGGTATGATAATTGTTGTCATACCATTCGATGATTTTCTTTTTACCGTTTGCTACAAAGTCTGTAAGATTACGATTTTGTGCATTCAATCGGCGGATAGCACTATTATAAGCCTTTGTGTCATTGTCTCCAACTCCGTTTACATCCATAGAATAGGAAGAAAACAACGTACCTTGTTGTACATCACCTATATATAATGTAAGTGAGAGATTCATTACTGTTTTCTGAGGTGCGCCAGCAATGATATGTTTGTCAACAATATCTGACTTCACCACAATACCAAACTGACTGTTTGTGAACTGTGTCACATCGTTTCCACTTACCAGAACACGACGGAGGATATTTTTCATGTAGTTGGCACTCTGAGGAGTCATGCCTTCTATTCCATCAGGAATGACCACCTGTATTGGTATATCGCAATTCTGAGCATGAGTCAGCATACAAGATGCAGCCATGTAAATTGAAATCAAAAACTTTTTCATATCACCGATATTTATTTTTCACCAATAATAAGTTCAAATCTCCCCAGGGTTCGGCTGCCACCTTGTTTAGATGGAATGCCGAGACTAGTTAGATACTTTCTTAATTCTCGTCCGAATGTACCAGCATCTTGTGGACGCTCACGTTCGTCAAATAGGGCAATCTTCACATCTTGGAATGTCATAGATGTTTCTGTGTCATCAACAAGATTATAAGAACGACCTATAGAGTTGTCAGCTACCCAGTCTTCGATAATTTCACGAAGCTCTTTGCCATTGTATTCCTTTTCCATGTCCAAGCCACTGCCATCATCAAAGCAGTTTACAACCAATGCAATGCCTCGTCCATTCTGTAAGCAGTCATCAAAATATTGCTGGAGTTGTGCAAGGAACGTATCCATGTTTGTCAATATGGCTTCCTCTACAAGAATCGGCACTTCTGCGGAGAAAGATGGCTGACCGCTACCTGATACGGATGCAATGGAATTATAGGTATATGCATCGTAAGCATTCAAAGTGTATGACACTGTGCGTTTCGGACCAGTTGTGCTGACTTTCCAGTCTACATCAAAGAAAATATCGGCTTTTGCCTGTTTGTTTATTTCGTCCATAAACGAGACAGCGAGACTACTGCCCGTTGTCTTGGATACCATTCCGCTGTTACGACCTGCCTGTGCTTTCACACCACGAATAGAAGTAAGGAAATTCACAGTGGAATAGCCTCGCTCGTTCATCTGCCCCTCTATCTTCGATATGGCAAGGTTAAGGTCTTGGCTTGTCTGCAAGGCAATCTCATAATTAGGAGTCAACACAACAGTTCCTTGGTCATCGTTTTGCTGCATATAGCCATTTGCGGTACACCACGTTTCTGCAGGCCTAACCATAATTCTTGGTTTTTTGGCCTTTACCTGGCCTGCTTGCGCATAGCCCATTATTGTACAAACAGACAATAGTATTGTAAATATAATCGACTTCTTCATGTTTAGGAATTATTTGTGTAATAAATTATCATTTTGTAAACGCTCTCTAAGTTCAGAGCGAAGTACACGGACAGTCACACTCATTTTACGTCCATATTGATATTTTTCAACATTGCGACTGCCACTTCGCTCATCTACTGTTGATACATATTTTTTGTATTCTCCGCCATCGGCAAAAAAACGCTGGAAATATTCACGATATCTCTCCTCTGCATTGGGAATATTCAATACCGGTCGCTGGTCACAACTGCTATTACCATCGTGAATACCGTTGAAGATAACCTCACGTACTGCATTTTTCTTAGCTTGCTCGACAGCATCAGCACGATTACGTCCCTCTCCCCATGAAAGAAGAGTCTGAGAACCATCATGTTCTACCCCGAGACACTGTATTTTGTAATCTTGATAGGCACTTGCTACAGTCTTACGCGAGCATCCTGTTGTGATGCACGCTACCACAATCATCAGATAATAGATACTTTTCTTCATAATAATAGCCTTTTGTTTTTAGAAACCTAGTTTACGAATTATGCCTGCTTGTTCCATGGCTTTTCTCAGGTTGTCTTTGGCAATCTGTACGGTAGCGGTTACCTCATAACCCTTTCCAACCTTTATAGTAGAAAGAGTTCCAGCAACAACATCTGCATAGTTCTTGAATTCTTGCTGAAAGAAGGCATTGAAGAAATCTGCATTCTGAGATTCTGCGGTAGCAGATGTACAAAGAGGTTTTTGGGAAGAGCCACCTTTACCAGGTGCCACCCCTTTGAACAATGCACCGTGTACCGCACATTTCTGAAGAATGGTATTGTTTATGTCGCCCTTCTTGGTTACATAAGCAGTAACTTCAACAACCCAATAACCTTGTTGTCCACTTATGCTACTCTGGATGCTGTACTGTAACTTAGACTCGTCTTTGTCCTTGGCATATGTCACATTAAAAGAGAAGACAAACGCCATCAATAGTAATAGTTTTGTGATGATTCTGCTCATAATAATTGTTTTTGCCTATTCTAATCACAACTCGCATTAGCTGGCTCCCGCTAACAATTATTATTATTGTTTACTGATATATATGCATAAAAGAACGTGGAGCCAAGTCCTGTCGCTCGTTCCACATTCTGAAGGCCTTCGCATTGCCCGATTAGTCGAAACGAGCAACGTCCAGCCCCACGCTGTGCGTATATGTAGATACCCTCTCATATCCCAAAGCCACCGACAATGGTGACAAAAGGATACAATGACGGCTGTATACAATACACCCTATGGGGCGCTCCGTTGCTTTGTTCTTGACTAATCGATCGAAGTTGCGAAGTTCTCAGAATGTCAAAACCAAAGCGCAGTCACGCCTTTATATGTATGCGCCCACCCGTTACCGCTCCACCTTAATTTTATATAGAATCAGGTGGCACAGCTTGGCTGGACGCTCCAAAATTAGTCATAAAAATCTAAATAGCAATGAAAAAATAAGAATATTATTAAAATCGGCTTAACTTTTCTGTGCTTTTAGCAAAAACAACCCCCAAATCAGTACTCTTTGTCATTTTACTCTTGCAAAATTCAAAAAGAAGTTGTAGCATTGCAGCAACAGAATCCGCCACGCTTCCCACTTGAATAGCGTACCAGGGCGAATCTTCGCTTTTATATACATATTATTATTTCGATAAGGAACTCCGTATTGCTCTTCACAGCTATCCAAAGCATTGAGATAGCAACTTGTTCATGAGGCCATAGACAAAGATAGTTTTGAGGATAATCTACAGCACTTGTGTGCAGTATGTTAACCATGTTGCGTTGCGACATGCGTCGCAATTTTGTATTTATAGCCGTTCGCTAAAAATAAATGTATTTAGTGATGTTGCTAAAAAACTATTGTTGAAGAGAGCTGAAGTTCGCTCTCTCCTCCTAAAAGGCGCCGTAGATGAATGGCTGCACGTCCTCCTGCGCCACTTCGATGGCGAGCTGCACACAGACTATGAAGAGGAGGAACTTGGCGAGCCAGGGCAGCGTTATGAAGCGCAGCTGCAGGCGTGTGTATGTGCGTTCGGGGATGAGATAGGTGAGCATGGCACCTATAAGGCAGACTGTCCACAGAGGACGGGCGTAGACGAAGGGTGAGAGATACGCCCAACTGAAGTCGGCGACAATCTTCTCGTACATCGTGCCGAGCTGCGTAAGACTTTGCGAGCGGAAGAACGACCATGCGAAGCAGACGTACACGTAGGTGATGAGCCAGCTCAGCGTGTTGCCCCACAGCGTGGAGGGGATCGTGATGTGTAGCTGGCGGCTGAAGAACTTATGTACGCACAGACCGAAGCCGTGCAGTGCTCCCCAGATGACGAACATCCACGATGCGCCATGCCACAATCCGGCTACGAGCATCGTTATGAAGTTGTTGGCATACATGCGCAGCGTACCCTTGCGGTTGCCGCCGAGTGGTATGTACAGATAGTCGCGGAACCACGTAGAGAGCGATATGTGCCAGCGTCGCCAGAAGTCGGTGAGGCTGAGCGCACGGTAGGGGAAGCGGAAGTTGTCGGGCAGCCAGAAGCCGAGTATGGCTGCTGCACCGATACTCATGTCGCTATAGCCCGAGAAGTCGAAGTATATCTGTACTGGGTAGCCCAGCAGTGCCGCCATGTTCTCAAAGCCCGAGAAAGTCTGCGGAGCATCGAACACCCATGTGGTGAACTGTCCGATGTAGTCGCTCACAATGTTCTTCTTCACCAGTCCGAGCATGATGAGCCACAATCCGCTCCACACCATGCGGCTCGATGCCTGCCGGTTGCGGCGCAGACGTGGTATAAGGTTCTCGGCGCGTGTTATAGGTCCGGCGAGGAGTAGTGGGAAGAACGTGAGGTAGAAGAAGTATTCGAGCAGCGTGGTGTTCATCGTGAAGCGGCGGCGGTAGACATCCACAGCGTGACTGATGCCCTGGAACGTATAGAACGAGATGCCTACGGGCAACACTATAGAACCTAACGAGAAGTTGGTGCGCAGCATGAGTCCGACGACATCGTTGAGTATGAACGTGGCGTACTTGAAGTAGGCGAGCACCGCAAGGTCAGCCACCACAACGGTGGCGAGCAGCAGTTTGCGTGTTCGTCCTTCGCGTAGTGCCATCTCCTGCGTCAAGGCGTAGTTGAAGCACGCTGTAGCCGGCAGCAGCCACATCACGCTGCCGTTCAGGCGATAGGCAAAGTAGAGGTTGAACGCCACGACGTAGAGCATCATCGCTGTGCGTGAGGCGCGTTTCACCAGCGTGTATATGGCGAGAAACGCCACGAGCATCACCTCTATGTTTATGTCTGTATAGTTCATTCTTTATTGTTTGAAGTACATTCTTTGTTCTTATCAGCCGCCGTATGGTGGGGTTCGGTATGTGGTTCGTCCTTTTGTTCCACTTTCTGTTCGCTCTTTAGTTCTGTTTTCTGTTCACCCTCTTGCTCGCTGATAGGCTTCGGTAGTGGTTCCTCCGTGGTGCTCACGTCTATGCTGTCCGTTGTCGCAGCCTTTCCTGGGTTCATCGGAATGATTATCTGAGTGTATCTTCTTGAGTGAGTTGTCGGTTTGTTCATTACGAACGGGTGCGCCGCCTTTCCGCTGTTCATCCATTCTACGATACTATCCATCCATTTTGCAGCAGCCGCATACGTCGGGTGGCGTCCGTCCTCCTGCCTATCGAGTTTCATTCCCTTGGTCATAAAGAAACGTCGTTTGCCCATGAAGCTCTGCAGCATATTGTTGATGCCCTTGTCCTCCATCCAGTTTGGCGGACCGATCCATGTTGTCGGCACGTTGCCAATCTTGGCGAGTATCCTCTCGGCACGCTTTCTGCATCCCTTCATGTCGGCAGAGTAGAGCTCGTTGCTGCCCAGGCATACGAACACATGCGTCGGCCGCACCCTCTGCATATAGAAGCGTAGTGTGTCGGAAGCAGCCCACTGATGCGTGCCCGATCCGTTCCAGGTGACGCACGTCAGCGAGTGTCCGTTGGCGTTGGTGTAGTCGCACAGGCGCAGAGCGAGCAGTTGGCTCATCGAGTCACCGAAGATAAGCACTCGCTGTCGTGCGGTGTCTACCGGTTCGGTGATGGTGTCGCTTGCCGCATCTTCGACGTGCATGGTGTCTGCGTCAGCCGTCGTGATGTCCTGCCCGATCTGTTTCAGATGCAACGCATCAGCCACATAGTCGGGAGCCTTCGAGTAGCCCACGAACAGGAGCAGTGCGAGCACGAATATCGAAATAAGTTGAAAAGTTGGTTTCACTTCTATCTACTTAATACTGTTTTTTCTTGGTTTATATGTAATAATGTGCAAAGGTACTCAAAACTTGTATATATAAAAAGAAAAGTGAGACATTCGTTTTGCGAAAGTCTCACTGCCGTTTTGCGAAAGTCTCACTGTCTTGAACGCTTGCTGTAAACCATTATGATACCTGCGAGAGCACCGAGTGTCGCTCCGATAGAGTTGGCTGCGAAGTCGAGCCAGTCGCCGCTACGTCGTCCGCCCGTGCAGTATTCCTGCAGTATCTCGATGAGTCCGCTCATCAGTATCGGTGCGAGCCAGGCGAGGCACAGTAGCTTTGCCCAGTTGAGCGCAGGCTTGTCCGTAGGCGATGCGATGCGCATCACGGGCTGACGTTTCGCGCTATGGTTGCGCAGATACTCAAGCCAGATGGTGGCGCACGTGCCTGCGTACATGGCTATGTGTACCCATTTGTCTATGAGCGTAACGTTGTCGAGCGGCGTGCTCGGTATTGTGGCGAAGCACAATATCCATATCATAAGGATATAGAAGCACGATACCGGGTACGCCTTCAGCAGATGTCTGATGTATGTCATTGTATAAGAAATTCCTTTAATTGTTGTGTAAGAACTTCTTATTAACGCATGATCCTCTCTTTTATTGTGGACGTAAGGAACTTTAACGCGCGAGCACCTTCTTGCCGTTCACGATGTAGATGCCCGGAGCGAGTCCGTCGACAGCCTCTGCCGTTGACACTGCGCTGTTGAAGTGGCGCACCGTTCTGCCGTCGAGAGCCACTACGGATGTGGCGTTTGCGTTGTGGGCAACAGCGATGTCTACGATGGCTGTAGGCTGGTCGGCTGTCACGTTCTTCACGAGATAGTGTCCCTGCGAGTCCTTCGAGTTCTGTATCTCGAAGTAAGCATCGGTTGTTATGCCCGATACGTCTGCCGTCTGCACTGAACTCTCCTTTGCGAACACGAAGTTCACGTAGTCGGTCGGTGTGTTTATCTTGAACTGCTTGCTGTACCATTTCTTGCCGTTCTTCTCCGTCAGTGTCGTCACGTTGTCGCCGGGCCATTTGTTGTTAGCCGGTGCGTGCGTGTCGTCGCCGCCCCACGTCCAGAAGTAGCAGTTCTTCCAGCCCACGTTCTCGGTGTTCACATACACGGAGAACGTGTATGCTTCAAACTTGCGCACGTCGTATGTTCGAGTCACGATAGTGCCCACCTTGCCGTTCGCGAGCAATGCCGCCTTCAGCGTGTACTTGCCGTTGGGGAGCGTAACCTTAGTGCCGTTAGCCACCTTTGTGCTCGATGCCGTCGGGTTGGAGCCGTCCAGCGTGTAGACAATCTGGGCATTCTTGTTGGCTGATATGGCGCGTAGCGTTACGGTCGGCGCGTTATGGTATTCGCCCGACGGCAGCGACGGGAACACCGTCTCGGCAGATGTAGGCAGGAAGTAGCGCCAGTGGTATCCCTCGGCAGCCAAAGCCCATCCGTCGTCGGTTGGTGTGTATGTGTTGGCAGTGGTGCCCACCGCAGCGCGCAGCCTCATGTTCGCACCCGTTGTTGTCACGACGTAGCGCGATGCAGAGTTCTCCGTGCACGACCAGTTGCTCTCGTTGTGTATGCCAGCAATGTTGCGCACCAGTATCATGTTCTTTATGTCCTGCTTGCAGTCGGTCCAGTGTTTGTAGAACACGCACGGTGTGCCCGGCATGGCGAGCAGATAGGCGTTAGCCGCCAGCGTGTCTTTGCGTATCGGATCCTGCGCAGCATCGCTGCGCTTCTCCGTGTCGTGGTTCTCGATGAACGTCACGGCGTAGCGCTTGTACACCACGTCGGTAGCCAAGCCGCCGTTCGCCAGCTTCGACCAGTTGCCGTTGTTCGCTGCGTCGCGCACCGAGTAGCGTATCGGGAAGTCGAACGCTGCCGACATCACCTTGCCGTCCACTTTCGTAGCGTTCAGCCAGTTGGTGACATTCGTCTTGTTGCCGTCGAAGTATTCGCCGACGGAGTAGGTCGGGTTTGCCGCCTTGTTGTACGTGCCCGTGAATTTGCCGGCATAGCCCTTTGTCATGTCGTAGCGCACACCTGCGTATCCTAAGTCGTTGAGCAGCAGGTCGAGATACGCCTTCACGCAGTTCTGCACGTTGGCAGAGTTGTGGTCGAGGTCGCGCATACCGTCCCAGTCCTCGCCCGTGTCGTAGTTGGCGCTGAGGCTCACGCCCTGCTTCTTCGCCTCCTCCGCGGCCTTGCCCTTGTCGTCGCCGGCGCACACGTCGGTAGAGGTCATCTTGTACGTCTTGCCCTTGTACGTCTCCTCGGGGAAGTCGAACCAGTTCTTGACGGTTCCGCGGTGGTTGATCACGACATCGGCTATTGTGCCGATGCCCTTTTGCTTGAACGTGCTGATCATGGAGCGCAACTCCTGCTCTGTGCCGAACGACGAGTTGTAGTTCGTAAACCAGTAGAGGTCGTTGTAGCCCATCGACTTTCCGCCGCAGTATGCGCTCTGTGGCACCCATACGAGCTTGAAGTAAGGTGCCAGCTCGTCAGCCTGGCTCTCTAATTTTGTCCACTGCGATGCGTCGAAGCTGTCCCAGTAGAAGCCCTGGAGCATCACGCCTTGGTATTGTGATGGCCAGCCCTGTGCGGAGGCGTTGAGGGGCAGAAAGCCCACGCCACATGCGATGGCAGCCATTGATTTTAGAAATCTGTTCATGTTAGGTTTGGTTTTGATTGTTATTGTTTGGTATTTTGTTCCAATTAGGGCAAGGTATGACGACTCTTGTCTTGTGTTAAAATGATCTGCGCCGACCGACGCAGACGTGCGCATCGGTCGGCGCGGATGTCCGCATCGGTCGACGCGGATGCTCGTATCGGTCGACGCGGATGGCTACAGACTAAGTACGAGTACGCCCTTCGGCTGCAGTTTCACGTCCTTCGTGAGGTCTATCTTTCTGCCCGTTAGCACGTTTGTAGCCTCCGTGCGGTTGCCGATAATCTCTGCGTAGCGTGCTACGGACATTGTAGCCGTCTTTGATGTGCCGTTGAGTACTGTCATCACCGCCTTGTTGCCGAGCGTGCGTGCCACTACGTACACGCCCTTGAACGGTATGAACTGCGTCTGCTTGCCCTTCGTTATCACTTCGTTGTTCTGTCGCCAGTGGAGCAGACGGCTTGTGAAGCTGAACATAGCCTGCTCCTCCTTCGTGCGCTCCGCCTTGTTGAAGGCGTTGCGTGTGTCGCCGGCGAAACCTCCGGGGAAGTCGCGGCGCACATGTCCGTCGGTAGTGCTCTTCGTGCCGTTCATCAGTATCTCGGTGCCGTAGTAGAGCTGCGGAATACGGTTGACGGTGAGCAGCAGAGCCAGTGCCTGCTTCAGCGCCAGCGTGTCCTGACCCTCGCCGAGGAAGCGGTCGGTGTCGTGGTTCTCGATGAACGCCATCACGTGCGACGGGTCTACGTACAGATAGTCGTAGCAGAGCGAGTTGTATATGCGGTTGAAGCCCTTCCACCAGTCGTCGGTCTCCTCGTTCTTCGCCTGGTTAAGACGGTCGAAGAATGCGAAGTCCATAACAGTCTTCAGGTTCGAGTTCACTTCTGCCAGCGGCGAGTCCTTCTGCCATGCTGCGGTGTAAGCCGGCTCGGTCACCCAAGTCTCGCCCACGGTGTTGAAGTTGGGATACTCCGTGTTCAGCACCTCCATCCAGTGTGCCATGCCCTTGCGGTCGGCATACGGATAAGTGTCCATGCGTATGCCGTCAATGCCAACGGTTTCAATCCACCACTCGGAGTTCTGTATGAGGTAAGTCATCACGTGCTCGTTGCGCTGGTTGAGGTCGGGCATTGAGGGCACGAACCATCCGTCCACCGTCTCGCGCAGGTCTACCTTCGACGTATACGGGTCGAGCACAGGTGTCAGCTTGTAGCTTGTCTGCAAGTATTTGTCGTTAGTCATCTGGTCGCCGTCCACGGTCTTCGTCTTCACCGCCTTCGCCTGATTTTCAGGAGCAAGCCATTCGGGCGTGTTGAACCAGTCCTTTGTCGGCATGTCCTTCACCCAAGGATGCTCGAAACCGCAGTGGTTGAAAATCATGTCCATCACCACCTTCAGTCCCTTACGGTGTGCGTCAGCCACGAGCTGTCGGTAGTCGTCGTTTGTGCCGAAGCGTGGGTCTACGCGGTAGTAGTCGGTCGTGGCGTATCCGTGATACGTACTGCTCTTGCCGTGGTCGGGCGAGTTGTTCTCAAGCACGGGTGTGAACCACAATGCCGTTACGCCCAGCTCGTTGAAATAGTCGAGGTGCTGGCGTATGCCTTCGAGGTCGCCGCCATGACGCAGCGACGGCTCCTTGCGGTTCACGCTGTAAGCGTTCAGCCCCTTCACGTTGAGATACTTTCCGCTCGACGCAAAGCGGTCGGGCATGAGCATGTAGAGCACGTCGGCGTTGGTGAAGCCCATGCGTTCCTCACCCTTCATGTCGCGAGCCTTCAGCTCGTACTTCACGCTCGTCTTGCTCTTGCCGGCGCGGAACAGCAGGTTCATCGTGCCTGGCTGGGCATCCCCTACGTTCAGGTACACTAACAGATAGTTGGGCGAGTCGAGACGCACGAGCGAGTCGATGCGCACGCCCGGATAGTCGGTCGACACCTCAGCCGTGCGCACGTCCTTGCCGTAGACCATAAGCTGCACTTGTGGGTTCTTCATACCTACGAACCAGTTTGTAGGCTCAATGCGGTCAATCTTCTGTGCTGCGTTCATAGCAATAGTCGAAGAAAAGAAGAGGGCGAGTAGAAGTATCACCCTCTTACGTAGTATGTGTTTGATATTCATAAATTATAATGTTATTAGTCGTGTACTATCAATGCCGACTGCGGAGCAACCGTCAGAGTAGAGCCGCTGATGAGTCCGAGACCGTCGGCGTTCACCTTGCCGTTTGCCACCACCGTGGTGTAGCTGCCCTCAGCCACCTTCACGTTCTGCGGAGTCTTCTGCGAGTTGAGCACCACGTAGATGTTTCTCCATGCGTCGCCACCGGCATTGTCCTTCAGTCGGAACGCCACCACACCCTTCGGCGCGTCGACAAACTCGAGATGCTTGCGCACCTCCTCTGCCTTGCCCATGCGGAACGCAGGATGCGCCTTGCGCAGCGCGATGAGACCGGCGTAGTAGTCGAATACCTGCGGATAGCGCTTCAGGTTGTTCCAGTCGAGGCGATTGATGGAATCGGGCGAGCGGAATGAGTTGTGCACGCTCTTCTTGTCGCGCAGCATCTCCTCGCCCGAGAGAATGAACGGCACGCCCTGCGATGTGAACACAGCGGTCTGTGCGAGCAGGTCGAGGCGTATCAGCTCGTCGTCGGTGATGTACGGTACCGTAGCACGCAGGCGGTCGGTGAGGCACATGTCGTCGTGGCAACTCACGTAAGCCACCATCTGCGACGGCTCGTTTGTCCACGCCTCACGCGAGTAGTTCACCTTCGTCATATCTATCTGCGGATGCGCAATGGCACCCACGATGCCGAACTTGATGCTTTCCTCTTGATTGGGCTCGCCGATGAGGAAGCCGCCCTTATGGTCGTCGGAGAACGGACCGCGCAGTGCGTCGCGCATGTCGTCGCAGAACGCACCGATGCCGTTGAGCTGTTTGGTGTTGGCTTTCATGGCGAGCTTCTCCTGCGGATAAGCGCAAGAACCTGCGCTCCAGCCCTCACCATAGATATATATAGACGGGTCGATCTGGTCTACCATAGCACGTATCTCGTTCATCGTCTCGATGTCGTGAACGCCCATGAGGTCGAAGCGGAAGCCGTCGATATGGTATTCCTTTATCCAGTACTCCACGCTCTCCTTCATAAACTCGCGCATGAGCGGTTTCTCGCTCGCCGTCTCGTTGCCGCAGCCCGAGCCGTCGGAGTACTTGCCCTCCGCAGTCTTGCGATAGAAGTAGTCGGGATAAGTCTTCTGGAAGTTGGAGCCGTTGATGTCGAACGTGTGGTTGTACACCACGTCGAGTATTACGCGAATGCCTGCCCGGTGCAGTGCCTGCACCATCTGCTTGAACTCGCGTATGCGTGTCGTAGGCGTAGCCGCGTCGGTGGAGTAGGAGCCCTCGGGCACGTTGTAGTTGAGCGGGTCGTAGCCCCAGTTGTACTGCGGCACGTCGGGCTTCGACTCATCCACAGAAGCGTAGTCGAACGACGGCAGAATGTGTACGGCGTTCACGCCGAGACGCTGCAGGTGCTCGATAGCCTTCGGCTCGGTGAGTGCGAGATATTTGCCCTTGTGCTTCAGTCCCGACGAGAGGTCGACGGAGAAGTCGCGGTGGTGCATCTCGTAGATGACGAGGTCGCACTGGTTGTTGAGTGTCGGACGCACGTCGTCAGCCCAGCCCTCAGGGTCGGTGTCGCGCAGGTCGACGATGGCGCCGCGCTTGCCGTTCACGCCCACCGCCTTGGCGAAGATGCCGGGTGTGTTGTCGGGCTGTGCGCTGTTGTACACGCTGAAGAGGTAGTACTTGCCTTTGAGGTCGCTCTTCACGGTGAGCTCCCACTTGCCTGCGCCCACACGCTTCATCTGCTTTGTGAGCTGCTCTGTGGGGTTGTCGCTGTCTGTGTCCGATAGCAGTACATTCACTTTCTTTACGTCGGGCGACGTAGTGATATGGAATGTCGTCGCCTTGGGCGAATACTCCACTCCGCCCAACGTCTGTGCTACGGCACTATGCGCCGTGCAGGTGGTAAGGAAGGAAAGGAGAAGGGTCTTTAGGGTCATATTTGTTTCTTTTGCTTATAATTCGTGATGGTCGATTTATAGGAGGTCAGAAGCCGTTAAAAAAAGAAGTCGGACTATCTGTAGGAGGGTATAGCATCCTTGCTATACCCACGCCGTCTGCTAACAATAAGGCTGCGTGGGTATGGCAGGGATGCCATACCCTCCTATAATTACTTTCTTCCTGCTTCGTCAATCAGTTCCTTCACCTGCTCATTGTAATCGCGGTCGGCGAGGAGCTGCTCGATGTTCATGTGCATACGATAGCGCCAGTAGTGCTTCGGGTTGGCAGGGATGTTGATGCGCTCGGCATCGGCATCAGCAAGGCGTATGCGCTCGTCGATGGCGAACCAGTCCTGCAGCGAGAGTATGCAGAGCATCGAGGGCGAGGTGAGCTGCTGCGAAACGATGTCGCGAGCAAGCCATCCTGGCAGCGGATGCGGTGCAGCACCGCCACGGTAGAGCATAGAGTTGTAGAACTCCTGCGTGCGTGCCCAGTCTTCGTCCCACCACTGGCGCAGCGTAGGCATGTCGTGTGTGGAGAGAGTGCATACGGAGCGGTACGGATTGCGCGAGAGATAGCCGAACTTAACGCTCGAGTCCTTCGGCATCGACTGCAGTTCGAGGCTCAGTATGCGCAGCTCCTTCATAACCCACTGCACACAGTCGGGCACCATACCCAAGTCCTCTGCGCATACAAGCATACGGGTGGCTTGCACCAGAATCGGCAACTTCTTCATCGCCTCGCCATACCAGAAGTTGTTGTTGCGGCGATAATAGTAGTCGTTATAGAGTCGGTTGAACGCAGCCTTGTCGCCGTCCCACAGTGCCTCGTACATGAAGTTGAGCTGCGCCGTGATGCGCGGATGGAAGAGGTTGGGGTTCTTGCTGTCGCGCACGAAGAGCACGTCGTCAACCAGCGCGTAGAGTCCGTCGCGCAGCCATACGTCCTTCTCCGTCGTCTTGCCCTCGAACGCAGCCTCAATCTTGCGCTCCGTGTCGTATTCGGGCTTGAGCGAGTAGATGTCGTCGTGCTCGTGGTTGAGATAAGTCTTGATAACCTCCTCGGTGTGTTCGCGGAACACGCGCTCCACCACCCAGTGGGCTATGAACGGCGTTGTGAACAGATGCTCCTGGAAGTTGAGACCGTAGCTCTGTATCTCTTCGCGAGTCATGGCGAGTGCCGGCTGGAACTGTCCGAGCTGTCCGCCCACGCAGTCGGTGGGTATCGCCCAGATGCGGAAGAAGCCGAGTACGTGGTCGATGCGGTAAGCGTCGAAGTACTTCGCCATGTTCTGGAAGCGGCGCACCCACCACTGGCATCCGTCGGCAATCATGCGGTCCCAGTTGTACGTAGGGAAGCCCCAGTTCTGTCCGTTCACGGAAAAAGCGTCTGGCGGAGCACCTGCCTGCGAGTCGAGGTGGAAGTATTCGGGTTCGTGCCATACGTCGCAGCCGTTGCGGTTTACGCCGATAGGTATGTCGCCCTTGAGGATGACGCCGCGGGCACGGGCATACTCGTGAGCAGAGCGCATCTGCCGGTCGAGCACGAACTGCACGTAGTAGTAGTACGCCACCTTATTATATAGTTCGCTCTTCGGATTGCTGAGTGCCTTACGGTCTGCCTCGTTCCACTGCTTGTGGTCAGCCCACTCAGAGAAGACACACGTGCCGTATAGGTCGCGCAGGTAGCAGTAGTAGGCGTAAGGCACGAGCCAGTGCTCGCAGTCGGCGAAGAACGCCTTGAACTCCTTAGACGAAAGCACCTTCTTGCCTTCCTGCTCGAACAGCAGGCGGAGATACTTCAGCTTGGCGTTGTTCACGCGCTCGTAGTCGATCTGCGGCAGGGCGTTCAGCTCCTCGCGCAGCACCTCGAAGCGGTCTGCCTCCAGCTTGTCGTTCAGGGCTGGCAGCTGGCGCAGGTCGGCGTACTGCGGATGCAGGGCGAAGATTGATATACATGAATAGGGATATGAGTCGGTCCACGTGTGTGTGGATGTAGAGTCGTTGATAGGCAGCACCTGCAGGAGGCGCTGATGGGTCTTAGCCACCCAGTCGATCATCAGTTTTAGGTCGCCGAAGTCGCCCACGCCGAAGCTTCCTTCGGAGCGGAGTGAGAAGACGGGGACGAGTGTGCCCGCTACCTTCTCGTCGCATAGCGCGTAGAACGACTGGTCGAGTGCCACTACGCGCACTTCGTTCTGCTCCAAAGGCTTGAGAGTGAGTGTGCGGTTCTCGCACGTCTCCCACATCTCATCGCCTTTGTCGCTGAACGCCACGAACTTGAACTCCAGTTCGTGAACTAACTTACTACAAATCTTATTATTGTTACCTAAACCTACTTCTTTGTCGTTTTTATCGTTTGCATCGAGTGCGTCGCCGTCGATGTCCACAATCCATTCGTTGTGGTTGTGCTCGGTCATGTGCAGAGCCTTTTTCAAGTCCCAGTTGCCCAAGACTGCGCCTTTGCCCGTGAGGGCGAGACGTGCGCCCGAATGTAGCTGCGGAGCGCGCACTACGAGGCGAAGTGCCTTGTCGTATGCCAATGGCTTCACGCTGCCCTCGGCACGGCGGTTCACGCAGTCGGTGAAAGCCGAGCTATATAAATATGTGTCGCATGGTATCTCGTGCCAGCAGTCCTCAACGATGATGTGCTGCGAAGCCTTTGTATTGAGGTCGAGACGATGAGTGACAGTCTTCCACTCGCTGCACTTTATGCCGCAGCAGTTGCGCACGCTGTAGAAATAGTCCACACGCTTGTCGCTCTTCTTCGCCTCTGTCTGGCATGTCCAAGTCAAACCGTCAGCGGTAGACATTGCTACGGTGCGGTCGCCAGCCTCTCCGCCAACGATGTTCAGCAGCAATTCTTCGCCGAATACTGTCTTGTACTGGATATTAAAAGTAATTTGCATAGTATTGTTTAGTCGTTATTAGATTTCAATTATTTATGTTGCAAAATTAAACATTTGTGTGTTTTTGTGCAAAGTTATGTATGTTTTTCTTCCAAACGCCAAGGTAAACGTTTGCGCAATGGTTAACGATTACTAACAAGTATATGTTATTTCTCACAAAATACTTACTTTTGTATCCATTAGGGGGCTTTGTAGGGGGTGCACTTGTCTCAAGTGCACCAACCTATTTGCAGATGTTGTTTCTGAAAACCAACTTCTATGTTGGTGCACTTGAGACAAGTGCACCCCCTGGCAAGCTTATTAATAAACATTATAGTATATGAAAGTAAAATCAATCATCCTCGCTTGTTCGCTGCTGGCTACAATGTCGGCAAGCGCACAGACCTCAAAGGGCATCGACCTCGCCAACATGAACACGGCGGCGAAGCCCGGAAACGACTTCTATGAGTATGCTATCGGTGGCTGGCGCAAGGCGCATCCGCTCGACGCAGAACACGCACGCAACGGTTCGTTCACCGACCTCGACGAGATGAACCAGAAGCGCATCCTCGCCCTCATCGAGGAGTACTCTTCTAAGCCGCAGCCCCAGGGCACACTCGGACAGAAGATAGGTTCGCTCTATAACCTCGCTATGGACAGCGTGCGCCGCAACCGTGAGGGCGCAGAACCGCTGAAGCCGCTTCTGAAGAAGATCAACGACATCGCTGACCGTCGCGAGTATCAGCTCGTGACAGCGCAGCTCGACGCACGCGGACTCGACTGCCTGATGTTCGGAGCCGGCGTTGGCGCAGATATGAAGGACGCTGCCAACAACCTCGTAGGCATCGGTCAGGGCGGACTCGGACTCGGCGAGCGCGACTACTACCTCTCTGACGACGCTCAGGTGGTTGCTGTGCGCAAGGCTTATGCCGAATACCTCAAGAAGATGCTCGTGCTCGCAGGCAACGACGAGGCTACAGCGCAGCGCAAGGCGGACGCTACAATGCGCATCGAGACACGCATCGCTAAGGCAAGCAAGAGCCAGGTAGAGCTGCGCGACGTGCAGGCCAACTACCACAAGATGACATACAACGCCCTCGTGAAGGACTTCCCGGGCATCGACTGGGGCAACTTCTTCCTCGCGCAGGGCTTCCCTCCGTTCTCGCACATCGACGTGGGTCAGCTTGAGCCTATCCACGAGGTGGAGAAGATACTGGCAGAGGAGTCGCTCGACGACCTGAAGGCATACGCTGAGTCGCACGCCGTCAGCTCGGCAGCCGGCTACCTCGACGACAACTTCCGTGCCGTAGAGTTCGAACTGGGCAAGGTGATGTCGGGCGTACAGCAGGACCGTCCGCGCTGGAAGCGTGCCACAGCTCTCGTGAGCGGCGTGCTCGGCGAGGCTATCGGTAAGCTCTACGTAGAGAAGTACTTCCCCGAGTCGTCTAAGCAGCAGATGCTTCAGCTCGTGCGCAACCTGCAGAAGGCTCTCTCGCAGCGCATCGACGAGGCAACATGGATGTCGCCGGCTACAAAGGCGCAGGCTCAGGACAAGCTCGCCAACTTCATCGTGAAGGTGGGCTACCCCGACACATGGAAGGACTACACCAACCTGCACGTCGACGAGCAGCTTTCGCTCTTCGAGAACATGCAGAACATCCGCGCCTTCCTCTCGCAGGACTACATCTCGCGCAAGGTGAACAAGCCGGTGGACAAGGCAGAGTGGCAAATGACTCCGCAGACCGTCAACGCTTACTATAACCCGACCACCAACGAGATCTGCTTCCCTGCAGCCATCCTCCAGCCGCCGTTCTTCGACCCGAACGTTGATGAGGCTGTGAACTACGGCGGTATCGGCGGCGTAATCGGTCACGAGATGTCGCACGGCTTCGACGACCAGGGCTCGCAGTTCGACAAGTACGGCAACCAGAACGACTGGTGGACAGCAGCCGATAAGAAGAACTTCGAGGCTCGCACAAAGGTGCTCGTAGACTACTTCAGTTCTATCGAGGCTCTGCCCGGCAAGAAGATCAACGGCAAGCTCACCCTCGGCGAGAATATCGGCGACAACGGTGGACTGAACATCTCGTTCCGCGCTCTGCAGAACGTGCTCAAGGAGAACCCGGCTCTGAACAAGTCAATCGATGGCTTCACACCCGAGCAGCGCTTCTTCCTCTCATGGGCTACAGTATGGGCAGGCAACGCTCGTCCAGAGTTCATCGACCGTCAGATAAAGACCGACCCACACTCACCGGCAGAGGCTCGTGTAAACGCTGCTCTTCCGCAGATCGACGCTTGGTACAAGGCGTTCAACGTGAAGAAGTCGGACAAGCTCTTCGTGCCGCAGAAGAAGCGCGCACAGATATGGTAATCTTAGGAGGAGGGCGTGTCAAAACTCCCAATATAAATAACTAAAAACTCGTTGTAC
>OOAE01000654.1_pt1 | contig 31087 bp, 25 predicted proteins | sample 1671271 | NCBI WGS metagenome assembly OOAE01 (sample SAMN06348139, study PRJEB24527) | human gut metagenome | biome: human gut; feature: ankylosing spondylitis patient; material: feces | host: Homo sapiens | place: China | collected 2015-10 | reverse complement strand
ATCGTGTGGTACTTTTTCCCATCTGCGCATTTGTTGATGTAAATTATACTATAAACCGGGCTTTTGTCAATCGACAATTTGTAACCTGAATCAGCCCAAAGATGAAGCATTTTTAACACCCCTTGCATCCCCGCCCGAACCGCTGTATACTTTTGATATCTGCGTACCTGCGTTTTGTAGGGTATGTGCCAATGGAGAGGAAAAGGGATCGACCTATGAAACTGAGAGAATGGAATGCCCATCTGCATGGGCTTGTTGTGTTCCGCGCCCTGCTGAACGACCCTGTTGTGGCAAAGCTTTTAGACCTGACCGACCGCATGGAGGCGGGCTGCTCCTCCTACGGCCCGGTGTGCGATGCCGTAGCCGCCTTTGAGGCCGCTTTGTTCGAGTACACCACCAACTGGGGCAGCTACCTGAGCAATGCTGTGCTGGAGGCCGAGACCATCTGCGTGCGGCAGGCCGCCGCCGGGCAGCTGGACGCGCTGCTGCAAAGCGCCTTGGACAGCGAGCTGCAGTTTTTGCAGCAGCTGTGCGGGCTGACGCTGGACGAACTGTTCCAGACCGCCTACTCGGAGCAGGCGCAGCGGCCGGAGTTGGCGTTCCTGCCCCGGTGGCAGACCTGTGAGCTTGACCTTGCCGCCGCCTACGCCCAGCGCATGAGCGAGGTGGGCAAAAAGGGCTACGGTATGTTTGCAAAGCACCATGTATTCACGGTGGAGAACGGCCAGCTTGTGCCGGTAAAATACCCCGACCCGCAGCGCCTTTCCGAGCTGCCCGGCTACGAGAAGGAGCGGGAAAAGGTGATTGCCAACACAAAGGCGCTGCTGGCCGGGATGCCCGCCAACAATGTGCTGCTGTACGGCGATGCCGGTACCGGCAAATCCAGCGCGGTAAAGGCCATTGCCAACGAGTTTGCGCCCGAGGGACTGCGGCTGGTAGAGGTAAAAAAGAACCAGCTGTATCAGATCCCCGACCTGATGGACAAGCTGGCGGCAAACCCGCTCAAGTTCATTTTGTTCATCGACGATCTGAGCTTTACCGCCAACGACGACAACTTTGCCGCCTTGAAGGCCATCTTGGAGGGCAGCGTAGGCGGACGCGCTCAGAACATTGCGGTGTACGCCACCTCCAACCGCCGCCACCTCATCAAGGAAACCCTCTCGGACCGCACCGGCGACGACATCCATGAAGCCGACACCCGGCAGGAGTTGATGAGCCTTTCCGCCCGGTTTGGCCTGACGGTCACCTTCCAGCGGCCGGAGAAGGCCCGGTTCGAGACCATTCTGGAGCAGCTTGCCAAGCAGCACAACATCCAGATGCCCACCGAGCAGCTGCTGCTCAAGGCCGAGGCCTTCGCTCTGCGTGCCGGCGGCCGCAGCCCCCGGGTGGCCAAGCAATTCATCGAGCAATGCGAGGCCGGGGTGCAGAAGTAAACGCACCAGTTTTAAACGTTATCAAAAAGCGGGACACCAAAGCATCCGCAGATGCTCCGGTGTCCCGCTTTTCTTATCTTTATTCGCTCAGTCCCGCACGGCGATGCACTCGATCTCCAGCTTTGCGCCCTTGGGGATGGCTGCCACCTGCACGCAGCTGCGGGCGGGGAACGGCTCGGCAAAGGCCTTGGCGTACTCTGCGTTCACTGCAGCAAAATCGTTGATGTCGGCCAGAAAGATCACCGTCTTGACCACGTTGTTCATGGAAAGCCCCGCCTCGGCCAGAATCGCCTTCAGGTTGGCAAGGCTCTGGGCGGCCTGCTGCTCCACGGTATCGGCCATGGTGCCGGTGGCGGGGTCTACCGGGAGCTGCCCGGAAACAAACACCATATTGCCCAGATCCAGTGCCTGACTGTAAGGGCCGATGGCGGCAGGTGCGTTGGCGGTAGATACGACTTTCATAGTATATTTTCTCCTTCATATTACATCGAGTTTAGAACAAATTTGCTTTTTTCTTCGGATAGAGCCGGATGAGGGGGTAATTTCCCGTAAGCTGCTGCTTGCCTGCGCCCTCATCCGGCTGCTCACTACGTTCGCATCCACCTTCCCCCGTCCGGGGGAAGGCTTTCACTCTTGCAAAACGATGAAGTTTACACCCGCTCGGTGACCAGCTGGAAACCGGCCTTGGTCAGCTCGGTGCGGATCTGCTCGATCTGGGCGGCATCGCGGGTCTCCAGCGTCAGCTTGAGGAAGCAGCTGGAGATGGGCATATTGGGGTCGGAGCCGTCATGCTGCACCGACACCACATTGCTGCCGCAGCGGGATACCACCTCGGCCACCTTTTTCAGCTGGCCGGGCTTGTCCTCCAGCGCGATGGTCAGGTTTGCCTTGCGGCCGCTCATCACAAGACCGCGGGTGATGACGCGGTTCAGGATGTTCACATCAATGTTGCCGCCGGAGATGACGCAGGCCACCTTTTTGCCCTCCACCGGCAGCTTGTGGAACAGTACTGCTGCCACCGGCACAGCACCTGCACCCTCAGCCACCAGCTTCTGGTTCTCCATCAGGGAGAGAATGGCCGCTGCCGTCTCGTCCTCGGTCACGGTAACGATATCGTCCACATACTGCTCGCATAGCTGATAGGTCAGCTCGCCCGGGGTCTTGACCTGAATACCGTCCGCAAAGGTGGAAGCAGATTTCAGGGTCTGGTACTTGTGCTCGTGCAGGCTGCGGTACATACTGGGGGCACCCTCGGCCTGTACGCCGTACACCTTGACCTCCGGGCGCAGGGTCTTGATGGCAAAGGCAATACCGGAAATCAGTCCGCCGCCGCCAACCGGCACCACCACAGCATCCACATCCGGCAGCTGGTCAAGGATCTCCAAGCCGATGGTACCCTGCCCGGCGATGACCTGCTCGTCATCGTAGGGGTGGATAAAGGTCATGTCGTACTCCTTTTGCAGCTGCACGGCCTTGTCGTGGGCTTCGTCGTAGGTGCCGGGCACAAGGCAGACCTCCGCGCCCAGATTTTTGGTGTTTTCCACCTTCATCAGGGGTGCGCCGTCCGGCATACAGACGATGCTGCGGATGCCGCGCCGGGTAGCGGCCAGCGCCACGCCCTGCGCATGGTTGCCCGCAGAGCAGGCAATCACGCCCTTGGCGCTCTCCTCCTCAGAAAGCTGGCTGATTTTATAGTAAGCGCCCCGCACCTTAAAGCTGCCGGTGGCCTGCAGGTTCTCGGTCTTGAGGTACAGCTGGCAGTCCTTGGACAGCTTGGGGGCTTCGATGAGGTCGGTCTTGCGCGCTACATCCTTCAGCACAAAGGCGGCGTGGTAGATCTTATCCAGAGTCAGCATGACAGATACTTCCTTTATTTTTTCGTGATGTCATCCAGTATAAGTTACAAAAATTGTTTTGTCAAATGAATTTCATTCACGATAAAAGGCGTAAAAAAGAGAAAGGCAGTGGTAAAGCGCCACCGCCTTTCTCCTTTTATTCTCATTATCGCCCACGGCCACCGCCGCCGCCATGGCTGGAACCGCCGCCCATGCCACCGAAGCCGCCGCCAAAGCTGCCGCCGCCAAAACCGCCGCGCCCGGCACCGCCCCCGAAGGAGCCGCCGCCCATGCCGCCAAAGCCGCCGTAGAAGCCGCCCGGCGGGGGCGGCGGCGGGCCGCGACGTCTGCGAGGAGGCCGCGGGCCGCCGAAGCACCACAGCCAGCCGCAGGGGCTGGCAAAAACATAGGCCACCGACCGGATGATGACGATAAGCAGCACAACGCTGACCACAAGAGTCAGGATGTCGGTCAGGGCGCTGCCGCCGCTGCTCTGCCCGCCCTGATAGCCGGGCTGCACGGTGCTGCCGTTACCGGTGCCGCCGGAAAGGCTGACCCCGTAAATATCCGCGATGGTGTTTGCCACGTTGCGGGCACAGGTGGTCACTGCGCCGTCATAATCCTTTGCGGCAAACTGATCCTCCATGGTCTGGGCGATGGCACTGGACTGCTTTGCCAGTGTGGTGTTGCGGAAGCCATCGGCATAGGTCAGGTAGTAGTCGCCGTCTGCATATTGCGCCGACTCCATCACAAGCAGGATCAGCACACCGTTATTGTTGGAGGACGAACCGATGCCCCACGCATTGAAAGCCTGTGTGGCGTAATCCTCTGTGGAATCATTGCCTGTGTATTCTACTGTCAGTACACCGATCTGCGCGCCGCTGCAGCTGGATTCCAGCTGGGCGTTCAGTTCGGTGATGGTCTGCACGGTGCTGCTGCTCAGCACACCGGCATCGTCCACCACGCACTGATCCTTGGGCAGGCTGGGCAGCTGGGCGGCAAAGGCCGCCGGGCACAGCACTGCCGCACTGACCACCACGGCCAGCACCAGTGCGCTGATGCGTTTTGCAAAGTTTTTCATGCGAAGGGCTCAACCTCCTTCACGCCGGACAAAGCGCCCAGCACACTGGCCGGGAAGCCACCGACTTCATTCTGATATTCATACACCGCCGTATTGTACTGCAAGGTACCAATGATGGTGGCCGCACTGTTGAATTGGCCGTACTGCCCCTGCACCGCGCCCATCTTCATGGGGTCATCGGCCTGCTCCTGCAACTTTGCATACAGCTGGTCGATGGCAGCGCCCAGTGCCTGATCGGCCTGATACAGCGCGTGCATCGTGCTGCCCTGATAATAGGGCAGCGAGGTCAGCGTCTGGCTTTTGCCGCCGTTCTGCACCGCCTGCAGGCAAGCGGAGAAATCGTTCAGCGCAGTCTGTGCAGCCAGCACCTCGGCGCTGTCTGCACCAAGAGTATTGGAGGCGGTGGTCAGGATGTTCGCCGCCGTATTCTCCCGGGTGGTCAGCTCCTCGCTCAGGTTATAACCGTTGTCGGTGGCGACCCCTGCGGTGAACCACTGACGGGCAGTGTTGTACTTGCCGCGCAGCTTGGCGCTGCCAAAGCCGAAAAAGGCGGCCAGCATCACCACTACGCTCAAGGCCAGCGCCGCCGCCCGGGTGGAAAGCGCAGCGGGCAGCTTTGCTTCCAGTGCGGCCAGCTTCTGCTGGCGCGGGGTCAGCGTTACGGCCTGCTCCGGCTTTGCTTTTTCGCGGTAGCTGCCCGCGTCAAAGCCGCCGGGAGCGGTTTGTTTGTTCTGAGAAAAATCAGCGTTTGCCATTTCAGCTCCGGATCTCCATCATTTTGGTTTTCAGCTCGTCCTCGATGCGGGTCAGCTCCTGCTCGGCGGCAACGCGCTTTGCACGACCCTCGCTCTGGATCTTGTTCAGTTCGTCCAGCGTCTCGATCAGGCTCTTGTTGGTCTGCTGCAGCGTCTCGATATCCACGATGCCGCGCTGGCTCTCCTTGGCGGTCTCGATGGTGCCCAGCTTCAGTGCCTCGGCGTTCTTCTTCAGCAGGTCGTTGGTCATGTTGGTCACGGCGCGCTCGGCCTGCATGGCCTGCTGGCTGTGTGCCAGACCCAGTGCCAGCACCATTTGGTTCTTCCACAGAGGGATGGTGTTCACGATGGTAGACTGGATCTTTTCTGCCATCATGGTGTTGTTGTTCTGCAGCAGACGGATCTGGGGGCCCATCTGCAAGCTGATGTTTCGGGTCAGTTCCAGATCATACAGCTTTTTCTCAAAGCGCTCGCACTGGTCCGCAAGGTCACGGGCGGCCTGTGCATCCTCCGGCAGACCGGAGACCTTGGCCTTATCCATAGCCTGCTGCAGTTCGTTGGCACGCACATCGGCCAGCTTTTTCTTGCCGGCAAGGATATACATGCTCAGCTCCTTGAAGTAGGCCATGTTCAGCTCGTACATTTTGTCCAGCATGGCGATATCCTTGAGCAGCTGCACCTGATGGGCTTCCAGCATGGACTGGATCTTTTCCACGTTGGTCTCGGTCTTGTCGTACTTGGTCTTGAGGGCATCCAGCTGGCTGGTCTTTTTCTTGAAGAAGCCCATAATGCCCTTCTGCTGCTCCTCGTTGGCATCAAAGCTCTTCAGCTCGCCAATGAGGTTGGTGATCATATCGCCCACCTCGCCCAGATCCTTGGTGGACACCTTGGAGAGGGCTGCTTCGGAGAAATCGCCGATCTTCTTCTGGCAGGCAGAGCCGTACTGCAGCACCTGCTGGCTGTTGGTGATATCGATCTTCTGGGCAAACTGATCCACCATGGCCTGCTCCTCGGGGGTCAGGTTCACCTGTGCCTCCGGGGCAGGGGCAGCGGCGGGCTTTTCCTCCTGCGGCACAGCAGCGGGGGTGGGGTCCAGCGTCAGGGTGGGCACTGCGGGGGCATCCAGATCAAAGTTCAGAGTATTGTCAGCCATAAGTGATTCCTTCCTTTCAAAATCCCGAGGGAATGTTCCGTTTTTACTTGCTCAGACCCTGCCCTTTCAGCATATTCTGCAAAACGGTCAGGTCTGCGGACAGGTCCATGCTCTCTGCCGCGTACAGGGCATCCAGCTGGTTTTCAAAAGCCGTGGCAATGGAGGCGGCGTTGTGCTCCACCTCGGCGCGGATGGCGGCGGCGTTCTCGCCCCGCACACCCTGCTTTGCAAGCTTTGCGTACTGTTGCAAAACGTTTACGGCGTCCGGCAGATAGTAGTTGGCAAACCGGCGCACCTGCTTTGCCTTGGCGGGGTTTGCTTCCACCGCTTCCACGATGGAGCGGCCCGCCTTTTCCATACGGGTCATGGCGGCGGACAGCTGCGGGTCGGGTAAAGCCTCGTTCAGTGCGTGCAGGGTGTCCAGCTTCTGCTGGATATCGGTCAGCATCTGGTCCACATCCTCCACACCGGTGTGGAAGGGTACCTCGTGCTCCACCACCCGGGGCGGGCAGGTCTTTTTTGCCACGCCAAAGGCCACGGCGGCACCGCCCAGCGCCACCAGCAGCGCCCATAATTTATACACCGGCAACACCGCGCACAGCACCACGAACACCAGCGCCATGGCGTAAAAAGGCAGCACGCTGGGCTTTTGGGTGCGGATGATCTTGCTCATGGTCATTTCTCCTTGTCCGGGGCAGTGCGCCCCTTATGATATCCATAATACAACGTCCGCAAAAAAACGCAAGTATCCCGCAAAAGAATTTACAGCCTTGTCATCATTTTACGATCCAGTCCGCCAGCGCAGCGCCCCAAATCTCCTCCAGCCGGGCGGGGCTGCAGGCGGCGTTGGCGGGGCTTGTACTTGGCAGACGGACAGCCGGGATGCCGGTAAGCGGCTGCTGATATTTTGTGTAGATACGGTAAGCTGTGGCACCGTTGCAGAACACCGCCCGGATGGGTGCTTTGCGCAGCAGCCCGGCGATATCGTTGGGCACCACATCCCGGATGGAGGCATCCGATGCGCCGGTGATGGTGCAGCTTTCCAGCGTATCCCACAGTGCCAGCCCGTGGCGCAAAAGCAACTGCTTTTTGGCGGCGATATCCTCCCGCACGGGCAGCGGCTCCCCGGTCAGCGCCGCCAGCAGCGGCCAGAACCGATTTTGCGGATGGCCGTAGTAAAAGGCCATCTCCCGGCTTTTGGGGCTGGGCCATGTGCCTAAGATCAGCGCCCGGCTGCGGTCATCGTACACCGGTGCAAAGCTCATAAGCTGCCGCCTGCGCTTTCAATATTGCCCCATGCAGAGCCAAAGTCCTTGCCGGAGGGCTCCGCGCGGGGGCCGTCGAACCACAGTTCCTCGATCAGCGCCGCCACGCCATCCTCCCGCACGTCCCCGATGATCCGGTCGGCAGCGGCCTTGGCGTCCGGGGTGCCGTTTGCCATGCAGGCACTCAGGCCCGCGACTTTCAGCATCCCCACATCGTTGGCAGAATCGCCCACAGCCACGGCATCCGCCAGCGTAAGCCCCATCTGTGCACACAGGTCGGCAAGCCCTACGCCCTTATCCATGCCGCCGCGCACGATATCGTAGTAGCAGTAGCCGTCCGCGTTCTGCGCGCCCGTCTGCATCCAATGCAGGCCAAGGTAGCCGTACTTTTCGTGGAAGCGCTCCACCTCCTGCGGCGGCATGGCGGCAAAGGCGGCGTGGGGCATATCCACCAGATGCCTGTCCTGATCCTCGCCGTCCACGCAGTCCAGCCCGGGGCTGTTCATCATCTGATAGCCGGTGTGCAGATACTCGTACTCGCAGTAGGCGTAATAGGCATCCCGGAAGTTGAATTGCAGCGGGTAGTTATAATCCTCGCAGAAATCCACCAGCACATACATCTCCTCGCTGGTAAGCGGATGCTCGGCTATTACGTTGCCCTGCCTGTCCACCACGCAGGCGCCGTTGCAGGTAATGGCGTAGTCGTACCGGATGCCGCCCAGCTGGTTTTTATCCCGGATGCCCGGGTAGGAGCGGCCGGTGCTGAGCACAAACTTACCCCCGGCGGCTTGCAGCTTTTTTACCGCCTTTACCACCGCCGGGCGGGGCTTTGCTTCGCCAAAGGGCATCAGCGTGTTGTCGTAATCGCTTGCCAGAATCTTATATTGCATGGTCATCTCTCCTGTGTGCATCGTTTTCTCCCAGTATAACACATTTCAAAGTCCAGCGGGAGAGGGGGAATATCAAAAATGCCCTCCGCTTGCGCTCTGGGCAAATATAGCGGAAACTTCTTTTGATATAGGGCGTTTGTCGCGCTCTGCGGAGCGCTCCAAACGCATTTTTCACAGAAAGGGTCGTAAAGACAAGATGCAGCCTTTCCCGCAGCGCCGCGCTTTCGCAGAAAGCGGCGCTGCAACTGCTGTTTGCCGTTACGACCCTACCCGTGAAAATGGGGTTCAGAAACGCCCGCAGGCGTTTCTGAACCCCAAAATTAAAAATAATATTTCCTTAGCTTATGCGCAAAGCAAACGCGGCGCGCATTTCAAATCGTTTTCCTCACGGGAAATCAGGCAAACACCGCCACGACCACCTGCATGGCCACGCCCACAAAGGCACCGGCAGCCCATGTCAGGCCGGTGATGAAGAGGTTCTGCTTCCACGAGGGGTTGGCGCGCCACAGCACAGCCAAGCCCACACCCGCACCGGTGCACAGACCCGCCACAAGGCTGGAAAAGCGCAGCGCACCCTCCACATACAGCTGGGTCAGCAGCACGCTGGCGGCGCAGTTGGGGATCAGCCCCACCAGAGCCGCCACCACCGGCTGGAAGAAGCCCATGCCGCCCAGCACCTCAGCGAATACATCCTCGCCCACGCCCTCTACGATCATGCCGAACACCAGACTGAAAGCGAAGATGAACACAAAGATCTCCAGCGTGTGGCGCAGCGCCGCCTGCCAGATGGGCTTTTCATTGCCCTCGGCATCGCTGTGCTCCTCGTGGCAGTCCACCTCGTCCGCATGGCCGGTGTAGCCGCCCCGCAGCCCTTTGGGCAGCACGCCCCGCAGGACAAAATCCAGCACAAAGCCCACCGCGATGGCGTACACCACCTTGATGACCATCAGGACGGCCAGCTTATCCCAGTAGGCGGGCATGGAGACCAGCAGCGGAATAGCTTCGTCGCTGGTAGCAAGGTACACCGCCATCAGCGTGCCCAGCGTGATGACCCGGGAGGCGTAGAAGTTGGACGCAATGGCGGAGAAGCCGCACTGCGGCACACAGCCCAGTACCGCGCCCGGCACAGCGCCCCAGCGCCCGCCGCCCGCCAGCAGCGCCTCAATGCGCTCGCCGTGGCGGTGCTCGATATACTCGATCAGCAGGTAGGCCAGAAACAGAAAGGGCAGCATCTTGGCGGTATCCACCAAGGTTTCGCCCAGAACATCCAAAAACAGTTCCATAAATAATCGCTCCAAAGACCCGCAGGGGGGTCGTCTCTCAATAATTTGCAATCAGTTTGCATTTTCGTGCAGGGAAGATTATACACGATATCCTTCCCAATTGCAATACCAAATTGCAAATTGGTTGCAATTTTATGTTATGGAACGCTGCTGCGTGCAAAAAAAAACGCCAACATCTGCAAAAGCCGTGTAGATGTTGGCGTTTTTTGATATCTTTTACCCCTTCAGTGGTACAAAGCCCACAAGGTCCTTGACCACCTCGCCGCCGATGATCAGACCGGCCACTGAGGGCACAAAGGCGTTGGAGCCCGGCACGGTGCGCCGTGCAGTGCACTTGCGCTGAGTGCCCGGGGGACAGATGCAGTGGTCCTTGCAGCTGATGGAGTCATCCTCGATGGGAGTCATGACAGGCTCCTTGGAGTAGACCACCTTCAGGTGCTTGATCTTGCGCTTGCGGCACTCGGTACGCATCACCTTGGCCAGCGGGCAGACCGAGGTCTTGTAGATATCGGTCACCTCAAAGCGGGTGGGATCCATCTTGTTGCCTGCGCCCATGGAGCAAATGATGGGGGTGCCCGCCTCCTTGCATTTCATCACCAGCGCCAGCTTGCCGGTAACGGTGTCGATGGCGTCCACCACATAGTCGTACTGGGTAAAATCGAAATCGTCCTGCGTCTCCGGGCCAAAGAAGCACCGGTGGGTAGTCACCTTGATGTTGGGGTCGATATCGTGGATGCGCTGTTCTGCCACATCCACCTTATACTGTCCTACCGTGCTGCGGGTGGCGATGATCTGACGGTTGAGGTTGGTCAGGCAGACCTTATCGTCATCGATCAGATCCAGTGCGCCCACGCCGCTGCGTGCCAGCGCCTCCACCGTGTAGCCGCCCACGCCGCCGATGCCAAACACTGCCACCCGGGCGTGGTGCAGCTTTTCCATAGCCTCTGCACCCAACAGCAGCTGGGTGCGGGAATACTGATCCTGCATTTTGTTCTCCTTACTTTTCTACGCGGGTGATGGTGCCGCCGCCCAGCACCACATCGCCCTGATACAGCACGGCAGCCTGTCCCGGGGTGGGGGCACGCTGGGGCTGGTCGAATTCCAGCCGGAAACCGTTCTCTGCGGGGTAAACGGTGGCCTGCTGCTCGGCCTGATGATACCGGGTGCGGGCGGTGACCCGCAGCGGCTCGGTCAGCGCCGGAATGGCGATCCAGTTCACATCCTCTGCGTAGACGATGCGGTCAAACAGCTCGCTTTCCGGCCCGACCGTGACGGTATTGGCCTGCATATCCTTGCCGCAGACGTACACCGGCGCACCCAGTGCGAGGCCAAGCCCCTTGCGCTGCCCCAGCGTGTAGCGCACTGCGCCGCTGTGGGTGCCCACCACCTTGCCGCTCTGATCCAGAAAATCTCCGGCGGGGTAGTGCTTGCCGGTAAACTGCTCCATAAAGCGGGCATAATCGCCGTCCGGCACAAAGCAGATATCCTGACTGTCGTGCTTTTGGGCGTTGATAAAGCTGTGCTCCTGCGCGATCTCTCGTACCTCAGTCTTGTGCAGCGCACCCAGCGGCAGACGGATATGCGCCAGCTGCTCCTGCGTGAGGTTATATAGCACATAGCTCTGGTCCTTGCCCTCGTCCAAGCCCTTTTTCAGCAGCCAGCGGCCGGTGGCTGCATCCTGCTCCACCCGGGCGTAGTGGCCAGTGACCACATACTCCATGCCGTGTTCTTCCGCCCAGTCCAGCAGGTGGCGGAACTTCATATATTTATTGCAGTCGATACAGGGGTTGGGGGTGCCGCCCGCCTCGTAGACGCGGATAAACTTTTCAATGATCTGCGCCCGGAAATCGGCGGTAAAATCCAGCACCTGATACGGCATATCCAGTGCAAAGGCCACCTCGGCGGCGTCCTCGATATCCTTTTCCGAGCAGCAGGTCTGGTAGCCGGGCTGTCCCAGCGTTTCGTTGTGGGTGAGCCGCATGGTGATGCCGGTGCAGTCGTAGCCCGCCTGCTGCATCAGGCAGGCCGCCACCGAGCTGTCCACGCCGCCGCTCATAGCAATGAGGGCGCGGGGACGGTTTGCAGGGTTCTGAATGGTCATAGGTTCTCCTTTTATGGGTTCAACATACTAAAGCAGTAGTATAATACTACCGCAGCATAAACCGCTTGTCAAGACGCTATAATTTTCTGCGCCGCAGCCAGCAGCACCGGTTTTTCGTTGGGATATTCTGCGCGTATCACGCCGTCCAGCAATGCTTCCAGCACCCGGCGCAGCGCAGGCCCTGCCGGGATGCCCGCTGCCATCAGGTCGCGTCCGTTCACCGCCAGCTGGCTCACCCGGCAGCATACGCCGTCCGCTTCCAACTGCCGCGCCCGCTGCGCCGCAAGGGCGCAATCCGGAGCATTCTGCGGGTGCAGCGCCGCGCACAGCGCACACAGCCGCTCCACGGTACGCAGCCCGTACCGCCCTAAAAGCTGCCGAAGGTGGATATCACTGGCGCGTTCCGGGGCGTGTGCGGGAGTTTCTCCGAGGACCGTCCGCTGGGGTGGGACCCTGCTGCCGCAGGCAGTAGGGCGGGCGATGGAATGGCCCGATTCGTGTCCGAGGAGGAGGCTCCCGCACACGCCCTCCCCTGCCGTTTCCCGCACCAGCACGGCGGTCTCCTCGATACAGGTATTAGAGCAGCGCAGCCGTTTGAGCACACGGCGGGTGTCGGCCTCGCCCAGAGCGCCCAGCAGCGCCGCCCAGCGCACCGGCAGGTTTTCCTCCCCTGCCGGGCAGGCATCCACCACCGGCTTTGCGGCGGTCAGTTTTTCCGGGGTCAGCTCCGGCAGCACCACCGCCAGCACGGCGGGTTCCAGATACGCCCCCGGCTGCGGAGCAGCCAGCAGCTTTGCCAGTTCCTCCTGAATGCGCTCGGCAGAGATGCAGTCCAAGTGCGGTGCCAGCTGCCGCGCCGCCCGGGCGGTGGCTGCGTCCAGTGCAAAGCCGAACCTTGCGGCAAAGCGGTACAGCCGCAGGATACGCAGTGCATCCTCGGTAAACCGCTGCTGCGGCTCACCCACCGCCCGCAGCAGACCATTTTGCAAATCTGCCTGCCCGCCAAAGGGGTCTACCAGCCCCTCGGCTGCATTATACGCCATGGCGTTGATGGTAAAATCCCGCCGGGCAAGATCCTCCCGCACGTCCGGAACGAACTGCACTTCGTCCGGGTGACGTCCATCGGTATAGCTGCCCTCGGTGCGGAAGGTGGTAGTCTCGTACAGCTGCCCGCCGTATTTGATGGTGACCGTGCCGTGCTGCAAGCCGGTGGGGATGCACTGCTCTGCCCCGAACAACTCCATTACCTGCTGCGGCAGGGCGCTGGTGCACAGGTCCCAGTCGTGGGCGGTGCGTCCCAAAAGACTGTCCCGCACGCAGCCGCCTACGGCATAGGCTGCGTAGCCCGCTGTGTGCAGGGCGTCCAGCAGGGCAGCTGCCCCGGGGTCAAGTGTCAGCTTCATTCCTCGTTCTCCTCGTAATGCAGGGTGATGCGTTTGCCGTCAAAGCCGCATTCTGCCGCCGGGAAGATGCTTTGCGCCTGTGCAAGATGCTCCTCCGGGTCGGTGATCATGGGGGAATAGTGCACCAGCCACAGCCGCTTTACACCAGCCTTTGCTGCCAGCGCCGCGCTTTGACCAAAGGTGCTGTGCCCCCACTGCGCGGCCTGCTCCTGCTGCTCCGGCAGGGCATAGGTGGCATCGCAGAGCAGAAGGTCTGCCCCCTGCGCTGCCTGTTCCAGCGCCGGGCAGGGCGCACTGTCGCCGGAAAAGACGAACCGCAGCCCCTTGCGGGGTGCGCCCAGCACCTCGGCGGGCTGCACCATACGCTCTGCCAGCGGGACAGCCTGCCCCCGCTGCAAAAGCCGCCACTGAGTCACCGGTACGCCCAGCGCCCGCGCCTTTTCCGGGTCGAACCTACCCGCCCGGGGCAAGTCCAGCCGGTAGCCCAGACTGCGCACTCGGTGCTTTGTTGCCACCGGCAGCAGCGTTGCCCCGGCGGGCCATCCATCCGAAAGAGCATCCAGCGCCACAGGCTGCCCGGCGCGGCAGACCAGCGGCTTTACTGCGTAGGGCAGCGGCCCGGTCAGGGCATACACTGCCCGCCAGACCTCCAAAAGCCCCTCCGGCCCCAGCAGCACCAGCGGACGAGTGCGCCCCTGCGCCCCAAGGGTCTGCAAAAGCCCGGGCAGACCAAAGATATGATCCCCGTGATAGTGGGTCAGACAGATGGCATCCGCACGCATCAGGTTCACCCCGGCGCGGCGGGCAGCGGTTTGGGTGCCCTCGCCGCAGTCCAGCAGCAGGCTGTGCCCGCCGCACTCCGCCACAGCGGCGGTCAGGGCGCGCTCCGGCAGCGGCATGGTGGCAGCCGTGCCCAGCAGTGTAATGGTCAGCATAAGCAGTTCCTCCGTGGTTCTTCCCTGTTATCTTACCACAAACCCCGCCGGTGCACAATTCTTTCTGCCGCGGCATAAGCTGGGCAGAGCCTTGAAAAAGGAGGGCGCAGCCTATGCAGCGAGACCGCAGAAAACGCTATTCCCCCACCCGGCATCCGGTGCTTTTGCGCAGGGTGCTTTTGGTGCTGTGCATTCTGGCGGTGCTGTGGCTGGGGTACAGCTGCATGATGCCGCAGCTGCTTTTTTCTGCCCGGGGCACCATGATTTTTGTGCCAGACCCGCCGCTGCGGGGGTAGCGGGAAAAATTTTCATTTCATGAAGCACCAGACGCAAAAACAGGGCTGCTGCACGAGGTTTTGTGCAGCAGCCCTGTTCACAACTTATATACTTTCTAGCACTTTTTTCCCGGTCAGCGGGTCGGGGATGCCCAGCAGCGCCAGTATAATGGCCATGCGGATATACACACCGTTATGCACCTGATCGAAATAAGCGGCACGGGGGTCGTTGTCCACGTCCGGCTTGATCTCATCAATGCGGGGGAGCGGGTGCAGCACCGGCATGGTGGGCGGTGCCATCTGCAGCAGCTTTTCGTCCAGCGCATAGCAGCCTTTCAACCGCAGATAGTCCTCTTCGTTGAAAAAGCGCTCCTGCTGGATGCGGGTCATGTACAGCACATCCAGACCGGGCAACTCGGCCTCAAGGTCGGCGGTCTCTTTATAGTTCTGGTGCAGCGGAGTCAGGGTCTCGTCCTTGACGTACTGTGGGATGCGCAGTTCCTCGGGCGAGATGAACACGAACCGGTTGCCCTCGAACTGGCTCAGCGCGGCGGTGAGGGAGTGCACCGTCCGGCCGAACTTGAGGTCGCCGCAGAAGCCGATGGTCAAATGATCCAGCCGCCCCTTGCGCTGGCGAATGGTCATCAGGTCGATCATGGTCTGAGAGGGGTGGGCGTGGCCGCCATCGCCTGCATTGATGACCGGCACCCGCGCATACATGGACGCCCGCAGCGGTGCGCCCTCCTTGGGGTGGCGCATGGCAATGACGTCTGCATAGTTGCTCACCACACGGGCAGTATCGGCCACCGTTTCGCCCTTGCTGGCGCTGGAAAGCTGCGCCCCAGCAAAGCCCAGCGTCTTGCCGCCCAGCCGCAGCATGGCCGACTCGAAGGAAAGGCGGGTGCGGGTGCTGGGCTCGTAGAACAAAGTGGCAAGAATGCGGCCATCGCACAGGTGGGCGTAGGGCGCGGGGTCAGCCTCCATCCGGTCGGCAAGGTCGAGCAGTGCCAGCTGCTCAGCCAGAGAAAAGCTGCCGGGCTCAATAAAATGTCTCACAGCCATTCTCCCTTCAGCACAAACTTTTCGCGCTCCGCGCCGGTGGAAACGAACTGGATCTCGTGCCCCAGCTGCTTTTCAAGGAACTCCACATAGGCCTTGGCTTCCTTGGGCAGCTCTGCCCAGCTGCGGCAGCCGGAGATATCCTTGTTCCAGCCGGGCAGCAGCGTGACCACCGGCTGCACACGGTCAAGGTCAGACAGGGTGTCGAAGCGGGGGACTTCCACGCCGTCCAGCTTGTAACCGGTGATCACCGGGATCTGCTTCATGCTGCTCAGCACGTCCAGCTTGGTCAGCGCGATCTTATCCGCGCCCTGACATTGCAGGCCGTAGCGGCTGGCAACGCAGTCAAAGGGGCCCACCCGGCGGGGACGGCCGGTGGCTGCGCCGTACTCGCCGCCGGCCTTGCGCAGCTTTTCGTTCCACGCCTCGCCCATTGCGTTCTCTGCTGCAAAGGGGCCAGCGCCCACACAGGTGGAGTAGGCTTTCAGCACGCCCACCACATGGTCAAGCTTGCAATTGGGGATGCCCGCACCCAGCGGCGCGTAGGCTGCCAGCGTGTTGGAACTGGAAGTGAACGGGAAGATGCCGTAGTCGATATCCCGCATTGCGCCCAGCTGCGCTTCCAGTACGATGCGCTTGCCGCTGTCGTGCGCCTGCTGCAAGAAAGCGCCTACATCACAGATGAAGGGCGCAAAGTACGCAGCCTGCTGCCTGCACCAGTTCAGCAGGGCATCGTAGCTCATGGGCTCCTGATGATAGCAGCCCGCCAGCTCCATGTTTTTGGCGTCCAGGATCATGTGCAGACGGTTCTGGGTGCGCTCCTCGTCCAGATGCAAAAGATCACCCAGACGCAGGGTCTTCTTGCGGTACTTGTCGCTGTAAGCGTAAGCAATGCCGCGCCGGGTAGAGCCGAACGCGCCGCCCTTTTTGGCAAGGCGGTCCTCTTCCAGCCCGTCCTGTACCTTGTGCCACGGCATGGAGATAGTCGCCTTATCGGAGAGCTTCAGGTTCTCCGGCTCCACCTTCACGCCGCGCGCCTCGATGGCCTCCATCTCTCCGGCCAGATGCTCGAGGTCGATCACCATGCCGGTGCCCAGCACGCAGGTCACCTCCGGGTGCAGGATGCCGGAGGGCAGCAGGTTCAGGATGAACTTGCCCTTCTCGGTGACGACGGTGTGTCCAGCATTGTTGCCGCCCTGATAGCGGGCAACGATGTCAGCATGTTCGGCCAGCAGGTCGATGACGCGGCCCTTGCCCTCATCGCCCCAGTTGATTCCAGTAACAGCGGTCAGCATAAACTTCATTTACCTTCTTTTCATTCTTGTTTCCTGTTCGCGGTGTCTATTATACGAGCGTGCAGAGAATATGTAAAAAGTATCCTGTGTATAGCAGCAATATGTTTTTTACATTGCAGAGGCTGCTGCCCGCATCCGGCACAGCCAAGCCGTAAAAAGCGCTTGCAATTCCGGCGCGCCGTGCTATGATACAAGAAGAGCATAAAGCCGCTTCTGCCGCTGGCCGCGCCGGAAGCCCGACAGGAAAGAGGGCCGCACCTATGTATGTGGACTGGGAATACTACAAAATCTTTTATTATGTCGCGAAATATCAGAATTTCACCAACGCCGCGCGGGTGCTGGGCAACAACCAGCCCAACATCACCCACTCGATGAACCGGCTGGAAAGCCAGCTGAACTGCGTGCTGTTCATCCGCTCCAACCGTGGCGTTACCCTTACTCCGGAGGGTGAACTGCTTTACTCCCGCATTGCATCTGCGGCGGTGCAGATCCAGGATGCAGAAGAAGAGCTGAGCGCCAGCGCCACGCTGGAACACGGTGCAATCAGCATCAGCGCTACCGAAACTGCGCTGAACATCTACCTTGCAGAAAAGCTGCGCGCCTTCCACACGGACTATCCCGGCATCCGCCTGCGCATCTCCAACCACTCCACGCCGCAGGCTTTGCAGGCCGTGAAAAACGGCGAGGTGGATTTTGCCGTCATCACCACCCCTGCCGAGGTGGAAAGTGGCCTGAAAATGGTGGAGCTGAAGCCCTTTTATGAGGTGCTTGTGGGCGGCAGGACCTTTACTGCCCTTGCCAGCCAGAACCTTTCGCTGAAGGAGCTGAACAATTATCCGCTGATCTCCCTGAGCGACGAAAGCATGACCCGCGCCTTTTACCGGCAGTTCTTTCTGGATCACGGTGCGGTGCTGAAGCCGGATACCGAGGCTGCCACCACCGACCAGATGCTGACCCTTGTCAAAAGTGAGCTGGGCATTGCGTTCCTGCCCCAGTCCATGGCACAGGATGCACTGGCCCGCGGTGAGATCGTGCAGCTGCATCTGCAGGAGATCATCCCTCAGCGCTCCATCTGCCTTGTGTACGACCATCACCGCCCGCTGAACACGGCAGCCCGCAAGTTCCAGCAGATGCTGACCAAGGCGGCCCCCAAATGCCCGGAACACAGATAACCGCCGGGCCTTTCCCTGCAAACTGATCTATACGGGACTGTTGCAAAATAGCTCTCTGAAAAAACAATGCACAAAACCCGGAACCTTTTCACAGCCAAAACGGCTTAATAAGGCTCCGGGTTTTTGATTTTGTGCTATTTCTTTGTGCAAGTTGCTATCGCATTTTTATTTTGCAACAGTCCCCTGTTTTATTTTTACTTTTCCTGGATCTGTTTGCCGGTGAGGTGTTCAATGGTAATCTCGTAAAGCTGCACGGCCTTGATGTCTAGCGCAATTTCCTTTTCCACCTCTTCCTTGCCGGGGTAATACTTCATGCCAAGCTCCCGCACGCGGGCCTCGGTAGCAGCGGCATCGTCGATCAGATGGCAGCGGCCAAACACCACGGTGCTCTGCACATAAGGTGCCCAGTCGCCCGGCTCAAAGTGTTCGTTGCCGTAAACGGTAAAGCATACCTTATCATTCTGTTTCAGCGCGTCCACCTTCTGGCCGGACTTTGCACCGTGGAAGTAGATTTTGTCGTGCTCCTGATCGTAGTAATAATTTACCGGGATCGCAAAGGGATAGCCGTTGTCGCCGTTCACTGCCAGCACGCCCCGCCGGGACTGCTGCAGCAGGTGCTTTGCAGCTTCTTCCGGGATGGCGCGGCTGGCTCTTCTCATGGGTCTGAACATTTTTGTTTCCTCCATGTATCGCAGGTTTGCGGTGCGCACTCATGCACCCTTGATAATGCGGATGAGGGTCTTATCCAGCTGGATGGTGCGGTTCCACGGGTTCAGGATGATGCCGCTGATCTCCGGCACGGCAAGCGCTGCATCAAACAGCTTGTCCATATCCACAAGAAAGGTGGACTGCACCGGCTCGGCTCCCTTCAGTTCTTCCTCAAAGCTGGTAAATGCATACCACCAGCTTGCGCCATCGGCCGTCCGGATGGCCCGCAGCTGCATCTGTTCACTGCCCAAATTGGGCTCCACCGCCACGACAAGCTGGCCATGCTCCTTTATGCGCCGCCGGATCACGGTAAGGGTGTGGGCCAGCTGTTCCTGTGTGGGCTCCTGCTGCAGGGCGGCTACCGCCTGCTCGATCTTTTCGTTGCCGTTCAGGCCCTTGTCTCTGGGTTGATTCATTGAGGTTGGTTCCTTTCTATTGTATTTTGGCAGAGGGAATAAGCGCAGCTTATCACAGCAGCAGATCGAACAGGCCGATCATTACCGGCATAGACACAATGGAAAGCAGAGTGGTCAGCACATACAGCGCGCTGGAATGCGCCGCATCGCGGTCATAGAGCTGAGCCATGGAGGTAACAGTAGCACAGGCAGGGGTGATGGCGGCAAGGTAGACCGTCATCAGGATGTTCTTGCCGTCGGCCACCCAGCTGGATGCATGGCAGACCCACAGCAGCACCAGAACCACCAGCGGGCATACCACCAGACGCAGCACTGTGGGCAGATAGTTGCGGCGGGTGCAGAACACCTCCCGCAGCGGCTTTTCTGCAATGGCCATACCGGCCAGCAGCATGCCCATTGGTCCCATCATGTTGCCCACTGTGCTCATGGTATTCTGCAGCGGTGCAGGCAGCACCACACGGAACCAGTACAGCAGTGCACCGGCTGCAATGGCGATCATGTTGATATTGGTGAGCACCTTTTTCCAGTCCAGCGCACTGCTGCCCTGCAAAAGGGAACTGGCGTGGGTCCACAGCAGCACCAGCTGCACAATGATGAATGCGCAGGAGTAAATGACATACGCATCGCCCATCAGAGCCTTGACCAACGGGATCACCAGTGCAGCGGCGTTGCTGTAGATCACATTCACCTGTTCCACGGCATCCAGCTTGAGCGGGCGGCTCAGCAGGGCGCTGAGCACCAGCAGCACTACATGGATAGCCGCCGCAATAGCCATGGAGTACAAAAGTCCCTTGCGGATCTCCGGCGTATCGTCGATCTGGAATGCGTTGATGATCACGCAGGGCGTGACCAGATACACCATGACCACCGAGAGCACCCGGCTGTCGCTGGCCTTCAGCAGCCCTACCTTGACCACAGCATAGCCCATGATCAGAATGAGGAACAGCTGTGCGATCTGCTGCATCAATAACAGACTTATCTCCATTGTTTTTTCCTTTCCCCTTCCCTTTTTCAAAACCCAAAGGGAGAGCCGCCTTCCGCAAGGCAGCTCTCCCCTTTTTCTGATTTTATTTGCCGCTCGTCAGCCGCGCCACATGCAGCGCCAGATAGGCGGTTTCCTCGTTGGGCAAAAACACGCCGTACTTGCGCAGCACAAAGGTGCGTATTTTTTCCGCGCAGGTCACCGCTGCCGGATAATTCTGCTGCATCTGCTGGAACAAAAAGTCGTCCTCGCTGTCCATCAGCTTGCCGGAGAAGAACCGCTCGGCAAAATACTGCAGGTGGCTCACGAACCGCGCATAGTGGATGCTCTCGGTGCTCACCGGGCAGTGCATACTGTAGGTAACAATGTTGGACAGCTCACCGATCAGCTGCGCTGCCCGCATGGCATCGTAGCCGGCCTGCGGGTCCTGCCGGGCGTTGACGATATGGAAGGCGATGTTGCCTGCCTCTTCGTCCGGCAGCTCGATGCCAAGCTTTGCCTTTACCTTCTGCAGGCCGCGCTGGCCCACCGCGTACTCCTTGGGATAAAAATGCTTGATTTCCCAGAAGATGCGGTTGGTCACCACAAGACCCTTTTGCTGGCGCTCCACTGCAAAATGCAGGTGATCGGTCAGCAGCAGATAGATGTGCGCCGAAAGTTTGACTCCCAGCGACTGCTCTGCGTCGTCCACAATGTCCTGCGTCAGTTCCAGATAGGATGCCGGAATGCTGGAAAACAGCTCCAGCATAGGCTGTGCGTCCGGGTTGGACAATGGAAGGAACACGCGGTCTGAGGGCTGCCGTTCAATGGGCTCGCCCGCCTTGCGGCCATAGCCGATGCCCTTGCCCAGCAGGATGGATTCCTCGCCGCTGTCATCCTGCACCAGCACAACACTGCTGTTCAGCACCTTCTGAATGTGCATCGGTCCCTCCTCCTTCCGTTGAACCCTTAAGACTGCCGCTTAGTCCAGATCTTCGCCGTTGGAAGCAATGACCTTCTTGTACCAGTAGAAGCTGTCCTTACGGCTGCGGGCCAGAGTACCGTTGCCCAGATCATCCTGATCCACATAGATAAAGCCATAGCGCTTGGACATCTGGTTGGTGGATGCAGAGATCAGGTCGATGGGTGCCCATGTGGTGTAGCCCCACATCTCAACACCCTCATCGATGGCCTTGCCCATTTCGCTGATGTGCTGGCGGAAGTACTCTACACGGTAGGGGTCGTGGATGGAGCCGTCGGCCTCCACCACATCCTTGGCACCCATGCCGTTCTCCACCACCATCAGCGGCTTGCGGTAACGGTCGTACAGCTCGATCAGGCTGTAGCGCAGGCCCTTGGGGTCGATCTGCCAGCCCCAGTCGGTGGAGGGCAGATACGGGTTCTTGACACCCAGCACGGTGTTGCCGGGGGTACGCTCTGCGTTCGGGTCCACAGACTCGGTCATGGTCATATAGTAGCTGCAGGAAACAAAGTCCACACAGCCTGCCTTCAGGGTGGCGGCATCCTCGGGCAGCATTTCCACATGGATGCCCTTGCGCTCGAACATCTTGAGGATCAGGCGGGGGTACTCGCCCCAGACATGCACATCGGCGTAGAACAGGTTTTCCAGATTCTTTGCCTGAGTAGCCAGCTCATCATCGGGTGCGCAGGTGCGGGCATAGGTGGTGAGCTTGGTCAGCATGCAGCCCACCTTGCTGCCGGGGATGATCTCGTGGCAGTCCTTTACTACCATAGCGCTGGCCACCAGCTGGTGGTGCAGGGCCTGATAGCAGGTCTCCAGCATCTTATCCTCGGGCACGCGGCTGGGGATGATGCCGGCGGTGGTGAACGGGTGACGGATCACGCTGTCCACCTCGTTGAAGGTGAGCCAGTACTTGACCTGATCCTTGTAGCGCTCAAAGCACGCATGGCAGAACTTTGCAAAGCAGTCGATCACGCGGCGATCCACCCAGCCATTGTACTTGGTGGCCAGTGCCAGCGGCATTTCGTAGTGGCTCAGCGTGACCAGCGGCTCGATGCCGTTCTTGTGCATCTCAGCGAACAGGTCGCTGTAGAACTGCAGGCCCTTTTCGTTCGGCTCTGCTTCCTCGCCGGTGGGGAAGATGCGGGTCCATGCAATGGAAACGCGCAGCATGGTAAAGCCCATCTCGGCAAACAGCTTCAGGTCTTCTTTGTAATGATGGTAGAAGTCGATGCCGCGGCGCTTGGGATAATAGGTATCATCCGGGTCGGCCATGGCGGCAGCAATGTGTGCGTCGTCCATGGCAACATGGGACTTGTAATCCTTCACGTCGGTGTTGGGCTTGTAGGTGGCAACATCGGCCACGCTGGGGCCTTTGCCATCCACGTTCCATGCGCCCTCTACCTGGTTCGCGGCAACAGCGCCGCCCCAGAAAAAGCCTTTGGGGAAACTCATTTATTTGCCTCCAGTTTCAGCAGTGCGGCACCGGGCACCACAGCGCCCTCGGCCACAGTCTTGATGGTGAACTCATCGGCGTTGGTCACGACGATGGGGGTAGTTACATCATAACCGTCTGCTTTGATTCCGTCAAGGTCAAACTTCATCAGCAGCTGGCCCTTCTTGACAGTCTCGCCGTCCTTGACCTGCGGGTCAAAGCCCTTGCCATCGCGCTTGACGGTGTCCATGCCGATGTGCATGAGCAGTTCAGCACCGGCATTGGTCTTCATGGAGATGGCGTGCTTGGTGCCGAACACGGACTCGATCACGCCGTCAGCGGGAGCGTACAGCTCACCCTTCTCGGGCACCACGGCAATGCCGTCGCCCAGGATCTTCTGGGAGAAAACTTCATCCTTGACCTCTTCCAGAGCAATGGCCTTGCCCTGCAGGGGGCTGCTGATGGTGGAATCCGCAGCTGCTGCGTCTGCAGCAGTCTCGGGAGCGGGTGCAGCGGTCTCATCCTCTGCGGGGGTCTCGTCCTTATACAGGAAGAAGGACAGTGCGAAGGAAACAACAACGGAGATCACCAGACCAACTGCAGCCCACAGGATGTTCTTGCCGTTATCCGGGTCAACGAACATGGCCATGCCAGCCAGACCGGGGCCCATGGCAACGAATGCCTTGACCTTCATCAGGCCAACGAACAGACCGCCGATGAAGCTGGAGGCCACAACGGACATCATGACCTTCTTGTGCTGCAGGGTAACACCGTACAGAGCAGGCTCGGTGATGCCGAACAGGCCGGAGATGCCAGCGGAGATCGCGGTAGCGCGCAGGTTCTCGTCCTTGGTCTTCAGTGCAACGCCCAGGCAGGCACCGCCCTCGGAAATGTTGTGTGCCAGAGAAGCAGGCATGTACAGCATTTCAAAGCCGGGGTCAGAAATAGAAGCAACTGCGTAGGGGACCAGAGCCTTATGCATGCCCATGGAGATCATGAAGGGCAGCACGGCAGCCAGCAGAGCAACGGCCAGCCAGCCCAGCGTGTTGTACAGAGCCAGGATCACGGTGGTCAGCAGAGCACCGATGTTGTAGCCCAGAGGTCCGAGGACGACCAGTGCCACAGGGAAGCCAATGCCGAAGCACAGCATGGGCACAAAGAACACGCGGATGGCCTTGGGGCACCACTTGTTGGCCCACTTTTCAATAAAGGACATGAAAATGACGGTCAGGATAGCCGGGAATACCTGTCCGCCATAAGCGATGTTCTGCAGCTTGATGCCGAGGAAGTAAGCACCGCCCTCGGTAGCCAGCAGAGCGGAAACGCTGGGGTGGATCATGGCAGCAGCCAGAGCCACAGACACCAGCTTGTTGCAGTTGAACTTGGTTGCAGTGGTGAAGGCGACCATGACGGGCAGGTAGTACAGAGCTGCATCTGCCACGCCGACGAACACCTTATAGGCGATATCTCCGCTGCTCATCAGGCCCAGAGTGCTCAGCAGCACCATCAGAGCCTTCAGAACGCCTGCACCTGCAATGGCGGGGACCAGCGGCTGGAAGATGCCGACCATGTAGTCCAGAATAATGCCGCCGATCTCTTTTTTGCCCTTGGGGGCAGCGGGAGCTGCAGCCTGACCTGCGTTGAAGGTGCCCAGCTTGAGCAGCTCATCGTACACTTCGATGACATCGTTGCCGATGACCACCTGACACTGCGGGCCGCTGGAAATAACGCCCATAACACCGGCAGTCTTTTTCAGGGCTGCAGCATCCACCTTGGAGGCGTCTGCCAGAGTGAAGCGCAGGCGGGTGGAGCAGTGCTCGACCTGCACAACGTTCTTCTCGCCGCCAACCAGACGCAGCACGTCGGAGGCAGTCTGCTTGTAGTTCTTCATTTTGTTCTCCTTTATCTTGTGTGTGGTGGCATTTCCCTGCCGCCCGGCCGAAGCGGACAAAAGAAAAAAGACCCAACAGAATGACCCCGTGTACAATTTCTCCCGGAATCATAGTATCTGGCTACAATTCACCCAAAAGAAAAGGTATTCGTCATTCCATCAGATCCTGCCTGCATTACCAGTAACATGTCCAACTGGATATTGTGGTATTAGTATATCAATCCTCTTTTCGTTTTTCAATATGACTTTTTCACAAAATAACTCTTAAAAAATTATGAAGTTCGTATATTCATTTGTTTTTTCACATAGCTGTCGGTGTGTGCTCGTGTACTCCTTTCACCGCCTGCACTGATGCCGGCCGCACATCTTGCGCACCGCGCCGCCGCTTGTTATAATAAGTGTAACGATCTGTTTATTACTTTTTACATACAGGAGGTACAATCCATGCGCATTGCTTACGAGACGATGCTGGCCGAATTTGAGCGGGTCCTGACCAAATACGGTTTCAGCCCAAAGCGTGCCCACGAAGCAGCCGAGATCTTTGCCCAGAACAGTCTGGCCGGCGTGTTCAGCCACGGGTTGAACCGCTTCCCCCGCGTGGTGGAATACCTGCGCAAGGGCGAGATTGATCCCGCCGCTGAGGCCGAGTGCATTGCCAGCTTTGGTGCCATGGAGCGCTGGGATGGCAAGCGCGGCTTTGGCCCTCTGAACGCCAAGCACGCCATGGACCGTGCCGTAGAGCTGGCACATCAGTTCGGTATTGGCATGGTGGCGCTGGGCAACAACAACCACTGGATGCGCGGCGGCACCTACGGCTGGCAGGCCGCAGACGCGGGCTGCATCGGCATCTGCTGGTCCAACACCTGCCCCAACATGCCTGCATGGGGCGCAAAGGACAACCACATCGGCAACAACCCGCTCATTCTGGCCGTGCCGCGCTCGAACGGGGAGCACATCATGGTGGATTGTGCCCTGAGCCAGTTCAGCTACGGCAAGCTGGAAACGATGCGTCTGGCCGGCAAACAGCTGCCTGTGGTAGGCGGCTACGATGCAGACGGCAGCCTGACCACCGACCCCGCTGCCATTGAAGAGACCCGCCGCATGATCCCCATTGGCTACTGGAAGGGCAGCGGTCTTTCCATCCTGCTGGATATGATCGGTACTATCCTGACGGGCGCAAACTCGGTGGCAACGATCGGCACCTTTGGCGATGAAGTGGGCCTGACCCAGATCATGATCGCCATTGATCCTGCAAAGTTCCAGTCCGCCGACCTCACCGATGCCGTCATTGATGCCATTGCCGCCGATGTGGCATCCAGTGAGCCTGCAGAGCCGGGCCGTGAGGTGCGCTGCCCCGGCATGGGTGAGCACCGCAGCCGCAAGGAAAACATGGAGCTTGGCATCCCGGCAGCCGAGGAAAAGTGGGCCGAAGTGCTGGCGATGTGATGCAATGTTAAAAGGGGTGTCTCTCCGGCAGACAGAGAGACACCCCTTTTCTTTTTATCTGTGGTTTTCCGCAAATATCCGGCCCAGCTGGGACAAGATATCATGCGGCAGCATTCCGTACTCGCCAAGCGCAGCAGCGGCACGGTCGGCAGCGGCACCGTGCAGATACACCGCGCAGGCCGCAGCTTCGTATGCAGGCAGGCCGCAGGCCAGCAGGGCCGCTGTCATGCCGGCCAGCACATCTCCGCTGCCGCCCCGGGCAAGGCCGGGGTTGCCGGTAGGGTTTGTGCACACGCGGCCATCTGGTACAGCCACCACGGTACGGCAGCCCTTGAGTACCACCACAGCGTTCCATTTTTCTGCATACTGGCAGGCAGTATTTTCACGGTCCGCATTGATCTGCGCCACCGAAAGCCCGGTGAGCCGGGCCATCTCGCCGGGGTGCGGGGTCACGATCAGCTCTCCCGCCGGGTGTGGCAGCGTTTTGCCCTCGGCCAGCAGCTGCGCGGCGGCGTTCAGGCCGTCCGCATCCAGCACCGCGCTGCCTGCAAAGCCGGGCAGCAGCTTCTGCACCAGCGTGCGTGTTTCGGCCGCGCGGCCTGTGCTCTGGGCTGTACCGCCAAGGCCCGGGCCCAGCAGCAGCACCGTCGCCTTCTGGCGCTGGAGCTGTGGAATGCTCTCCGGTGAGATGCCGCCTTCGGCCCCCACCACGCAGGGACACAGGCAGCATTCCGGCAGGCGGGCCACCGCAGCTGCCAATACCGGCTCCACGCTGGCCAGCGTTACAATGCCCGCACCGGTGCGCAGCGCACCCTCGGCAGCCAGCAGGGCCGCACCTCGGTAATATGCGCTGCCTGCCACAGCCAATACGGTGCCAAAGCTGCCCTTGTGGCTGTCGCGCGGGCGCGGCGGGATGTTGTGCCAGACAAATTCGGATGTGATCTCGGTTGACATTTTATGCTTCCCCCTGCACCAGTTTGCGGATCTGCTTTTCCACATTCTGCACTTCCTCATGGAACATGCGGGCGGAGACACGCAGCGCGCCGTGGCCCAGAATGATGATCTGCTCCATGCCGTCGGAAGTAGCCACACGCACCCGCCGCCCCTTGCCGATCTCATGAGTAACGTGCTCGATGAACATATCTGCGGTTTCGGCTTCCTTGGTGTAGACCACATGGATATTGTGGTACTGCTCAATGCTGCCGGGGCTGCCCGGCACACGATAGGCATCGAATACAAGAATAAGATTGCACTTCTGGTAGCCCTGATAGTTGCACAGAATATCCATCAGCTTGTGGCGGGCCGCTTCCAGACTGTCCTTTGCAAGGGCGTTCAGCTCATCCCACGCAAAGATGATATTGTAGCCGTCCACCAGCAGATATTCGGGCAGGATTTCCCACTGCTGGGCATCAAAATCCGGGCGTTCCCGCTTTTGCACCGGGCGGAATGCCGCCAGCGGGTCCCGTTTGATGGGGCCATAGGTGCGCTCGAAGATTTTGAGCAGCTCGGCATCCTCTTCCAGTGTTGCGCGGTAAGCCGCTGTCCGGCGCTGGGGCACGGCCTGCGTCTCCTGCTCCGGGCTTTTGCTTTTTCCCCAGCCGCTGTCCACATGCATGTGGCTGCGCACCTGATCCCAAGGCACCACAAAGCCCGCGCCATGGGCACAGAACACCGAATCTGCCGGGTTGTCAAGGTCGTGCTCCGGCTCGTAGCCCACAGCTTCAATGATCTCCGCCGCATTGTGGCAGGGCCGGTAGCCGTCCAGCGTCAGGGTCAGGTGTCCCCGGCCCCGGGTATAGCCCACCACCTCCATGGGGTAGCTGCGCATGGTGGCCACCGGTGCAAAACCGGTGAGCACAGCAGCCTCTTCCCCGCTTTCTGGCGGGTCAAAGCTGCCCTCCATGCGCTGGATATCGGTCATGGCACGGCCAAGGTTCTCCACCGGCACTTCCAGCCGAAAGGCATACCATGGCTCCAGCAGCTGGCTTTTGGCCAGCATCAGACCCTGCCGCACCGCGCGATAGGTGGCCTGCCGGAAATCTCCGCCCTCCGTGTGTTTAAGATGGGCGCGGCCCGCAATGAGGGTGATCTTCACGTCCGTCAGCGGCGCACCGGTCAGCACGCCAAGGTGCTGCTTTTCTTCCAGATGGGTCAGCACAAGGCGCTGCCAGTTCTTGTCCAGCACTTCTTCCCGGCAGTCGGCGGCAAACTGCATCCCGCTGCCGCGGGGCAGGGGCTCCAGCTTGACATGCACCTCCGCATAATGGCGCAGCGGCTCGTAGTGGCCCACGCCCTCCATAGGCTCCGTGATGGTCTCCTTGTACAGAATGCCGCCGGGGCCGAACTCCACGTTCAGGCCAAAGCGCTCTGCCAGCAAACTGCGCAGCACTTCCAGCTGCACCTCGCCCATGAGCTGCACATGGATCTCGCCCAAAGTCTCGTTCCATACCACATGGAGCTGCGGTTCCTCTTCTTCCAGCCGGTGCAGCTTGCCCAGTGCCGCGTGCACATCAGCCCCCTCCGGCAGCAGCACCTGATAGCTCAGCACCGGTTCCAGCACCGGCACATCGCTGTCGCGTTCCGCGCCAAGGCCCTCGCCCGGGCGCGCCTTGGTCAGGCCGGTGACGGCGCACACCTGCCCCGGGCCGATGGCTTCCGCCAGCGTATACTTTACGCCGGAGTACAGCCGCAGCTGGTTTGCCTTTTCCTCCCACGGCTCACCATCTGCTTCGCCGGAGAGCTGGGCCTTTACCTTCAGTTCGCCGCCAGTCACGCGCAGCCATGTCAGGCGCGTGCCCTGCTCATCCTGCGACACCTTAAACACCTTGGCGCCAAAGGCATCCAGCGCGGGAGCCGGACGGGTATAGCGGTCGATGCCGTCCAGCAGAGCGTCCACGCTTTCCAGTGCATCGTTTTCGGTACGCCGCAGCGCCGAACCGAACCAGCACGGGAACACATGCCGGCGTGCAACGGCCGGGATGAGGTCCGCATCGGTCAACTGCCCGGCATCCAGCATCCGATCCATCAGGTTTTCGTCACACAGGGCCAGTGCTTCGTCCCGGTCGGCCTGCGGCACATCAAAGGCCACAAAGCCCTCGCCCAGACGGTGGTTCAGCTGGGCGAGCAGCTCTTCCCTGCTCTTGCCGGGCAGATCCATCTTGTTCACGAACACAAAGGTGGGCACATGGTAGCGCCGCAGCAGCCGCCAGAGCGTCTCGGTGTGGCTCTGCACACCGTCGGTGCCGCTTACCACCAGCACAGCATAGTCCAGCACCTGCAGGGTGCGCTCTGTCTCGGTGGAAAAATCCACATGTCCGGGGGTGTCCAGCAATGTGATATCCGTATTGCCCGCCGTCAACAGGGCCTGCTTGGAAAAGATGGTGATGCCGCGCGCTTTTTCAAGCGTGTCGGTATCCAGAAAGGCATCCTTGTGATCCACACGGCCCAGCTTGCGGATCACGCCGGAGCGGTAGAGCATGGCTTCCGAAAGGGTGGTCTTGCCGGAGTCCACATGGGCAAGGATGCCCAGAACGATTTGTTTATGCGTTGTTTCCATCCGCTTCTCCTACAATCAAAAATTCATTTTTATTGTAGCACGGATGGGAAAAAAAGAAAAGTTTTTGATTTAGAATGGGGTCGAAACCCAAAAACGCAGTTTATCTTATCGGCTTTTCACGTGAAAAAACAGCTCTGGAAAATCCGCAGATTTTCCAGAGCTGTAAATATAAGAATAACAATTCCGCTATTCATAGCCAAAGCGAACGCGTCGGCCATTTTAACGGTCAATTACTCCACAATGATGCTCTTGCCGGTCATTTCAGCAGGCACGGGCAGACCGATATACGGCAGCATGGTGGGAGCGATATCTGCCAGGCAGCCGCCCTCGCGCAGCTTCACATCGCCGCAGCCAACAGCCACAAAGGGCACCACGTTGGTGGTGTGTGCGGTGAAGGGGGTGCCGTCCGGGTTCATCATCTTCTCGGCGTTGCCGTGGTCGGCGGTGATGAAGGCGCAGCCGCCTGCATTCAGCACAGCAGTGACCACCTGATCCACAGCAGTGTCAACGGCTTCCACGGCCTTGACCGCAGCATCGAACACGCCGGTGTGGCCCACCATATCGCAGTTTGCGAAGTTCAGGATCACCACATCGTACTTGCCGCTCTCGATGCGCTTGACGCACTCGGCAGCAACCTCGGGGGCGCTCATCTCGGGCTTCAGGTCATAGGTGGCGACCTTCGGGCTGGGGATCACGCAGCGGTCCTCGCCCTCGTAGGGAGCCTCCACGCCGCCGTTGAAGAAGAAGGTGACATGAGCGTACTTCTCGGTCTCGGCAATGCGCAGCTGAGTCTTGCCATTCTCGGACAGGTACTGGCCCAGAACGTTCTTCAGCTCCACAGGCGGATAGGCGACCTCACAGTTGGGCATGGTGGCATCATATTCGGCCATGCAGACATAGTTCACCTGCTTGCGGCCGCCGCGGCGCTCAAAGCCGGTGAACGCATCGTCGCAGAAGATGCGGGTCATCTGGCGGGCACGGTCGGGACGGAAGTTCATGAAGATCACAGTGTCGCCGTCCTGCACGCGGCCACCCTCACAGGTGACGCAGGGCAGAACGAACTCGTCGGTCTTGTCTGCTGCATAGGATGCCTCGATGGCCTCGGCAGCGTTGGCGGCATGATTGCCCTCGCCGTAGACAAAGGCAGCATATGCCTTTTCTTCACGATCCCAGTTGTTATCGCGATCCATGGCGTAGTAACGGCCGGAGACGCTGGCGATCTTGCCGATGCCCAGCTCGTCCAGCTTGGCCTGCAGGTCGGCCAGGAAGCCCTTGCCGGAGTGCGGGTCGGTATCACGGCCATCGGTGATGCAGTGCAGGTAAACGTTCTTTGCACCCAGATGTTTTGCCATTTCCAGCACGCCGAACCAGTGGTCTGCGTGGCTGTGCACACCGCCGGTGCCCACCAGACCCATCAGATGGATGGCCTTGCCGGCATCGATGGCAGCCTTCATGTTCTTGACCAGAACCGGGTTCTGGAGCATCTCGCCGTCCTTGATGGACTTGGTGATGAGGGTGAGCTGCTGGTACACGATGCGGCCAGCGCCCATGTTGGTGTGGCCAACCTCAGAGTTGCCCATCTGGCCCTCGGGCAGACCGACGGCCATGCCGGAAGCGTTGATGGTGGTCATGGGATATTTTGCCATCAGAGCATCGAGGTGGGGTTTCTTTGCGGCGACCACGGCGTTGCCGAAGGTCTCCTCCGGCACCCAGCCGAAGCCATCCATGATGCACAGAAGAACAGGTTTCTTTGCCAT
>OOAE01000632.1_pt1 | contig 31732 bp, 27 predicted proteins | sample 1671271 | NCBI WGS metagenome assembly OOAE01 (sample SAMN06348139, study PRJEB24527) | human gut metagenome | biome: human gut; feature: ankylosing spondylitis patient; material: feces | host: Homo sapiens | place: China | collected 2015-10 | reverse complement strand
AGCTTCGCTGACAGCCCCCTCTCAGAGGGGGCCAAGTACGGATTTCCACGGTGCTTTGTTTTGCTGCGATTCTTATTTTACCCCAAAAGGGCATAGCCCTTTTGGGTCAAGTAAAAGCCGAAAACCCCCACCATTTTCATGGCGGGGGGTTTCGGTTGTCTCACGTCCCCGCACAGAGACGCAAGACTGACAGGGTATAACGACAGGGGAGAGAGAAAATAGCAAAGTTAGCGCTCGGGATCCCAGTTGGAGTTTTTGTCCTCCTTATCAGCCTGAGCTTTCTGAGCTGCGGCAGAAGCGCGGGGCAGATCCTCGCCCGTCAGATACTTCTTCAGGGGCTTATAGGCCACGGCGAACACCACCAGCGTGATGGCGATGTTGGGCAGCATGTAGGCCAGATTGTACAGCAGGGAGTAGAACCAGGGAGACTTCATGGTCATGCCGAAGAACACGTCGGGCATATACGCGGCCCAGATGGTGGCGCCCACCACATAGTGCACCAGGAACCGGGCAAAGCCGGCAATCAGCGTACCGGTGAAAACGCCGCTTTTCTTACGGGCCGCCAGACCGGCAAAGCCCAGCACCGTAAACGCCAGCAGATAGTCGCCGATAATGGACTGCCAGCCGATGGCAAAGCCGCCGTCAAATACGAACTGCAGCACGCCGAAAACAAAGCCGCTCAGCAGGCCAGGCCCAAGGCCCCAGCGCACGGCATACAGCACCAGCGGAACCATGGACAGCACGACGCTGCCGCCCCAGGGCATCTCCCACAGCTTGATAAAGCTGAGGATCTCTGCCACAGCCACCAGAACAGCACCCTCGCACAGGGCGCGAAGCTTCATGTGATTCATTTGTTGTTACCTCCTAAGAAAACATAGTCTGACCGCTGCGGTCTTTCCGTGGGAGGTACGCTCCGCAAAAGAAACACCGCATTGCGGCGATGCAATGCGGTGAAAATCATCACTATGACCACATTCCTACGCCGGCATTATCCGGATCAGGTTCGAGGGATCACAGCGGCGATACGCTGTATCTCAGCCGGTTTGCACCAGCACCCCTTGGATTGTAGCGTCATCATAGCACACAGGTAGGTTTTTGTCAATACGTGTCGGCAGAAAAATCTGCCATTTTTTTACACCTGATCCAGATGGCCGGTGGCCTCCAGCGTGGCGAAGCGATCCAGCGCGATATATCCGGCGGCGAAGATCACGTACAGGCCCGCCAGTGCCAGCAGCGGCTTCAGAACGTTGGCCCAGCCCGGCTCGTGGAATACCACGCTGCCGCTGTCTGTGACCACCTGTGCCGCCAGCATCTCATGGCGCAGGGTGTACACCGTGCCGTCGGCGGCGGCAAAGCTGCGGCGCTGGGCCTTCAGCTCCTTGTACAGCGCGCCGTCCTCATCGGTCTGCTGCTCCACCTCGTTGCCCTGCAGATCCAGCGCGGCAACAGTTTTTCCGGTGGACAGCAGCAGCTGTCCGTCCCGCACAGTGAACAGAAAGCTCTTGTCCACATGGGGCGTGATGGCGGACACCTTTTGCCCCGCCTCATATACCTCGATCTTTCCGCCGCGGCCCAGATACAGACGTCCGGCGTCGTTCGCCGCGATGCCCTCATAGGACAGGGCCATACGGCCCGTCACCATGGCGATGACGGACAGCACGAAGATCAGTATAGCCGGGATAGCCAGCGCCCGCATCAAACGGCGGTATTTCGGTTCCAATAGTTTCATAGGTCTACCTCGCGTTCCAGAGAATTACATCCACATGGCGAACAGCCGCAGCAGCGTGCCAAGAGCCTTGTGATACCAGGGACGGCTTTTCCAGCGCTTCATGGTCATGCGTTCGCCGGAGGCGGCGATGCGCGCCATGTCCTCTGCCAGCGGCTGGGACGCCGCCGTGCCGTACAGCAGCGTACCGCACTCGAAATGCAGCTGGAAGCTGCGGTAATCCATGTTCACCGAGCCGATAAACGCCATTTTCCCGTCTGCCAGCACGGTCTTGCCGTGCAGCAGGCCCGGCGTGAAAATGACGATCTTCACCCCGTGGCGCATCAGCTCGCCCCAGTAGCTTTCCGCCACCAGATAGGCGAACTTGTGGTCGGGGATGCCGGGCATCAGCAGCTGCACCTTGACGCCGCTGTCCGCTGCCAGACACAGGGCGCGCATCATGGGCTCGTCAATGGCCAGATACGGCGTGGTGATGGTCAGCGTCTCCCGCGCCCCGGCGATCAGCTGCAAGAATGCGTCCTCGGCGGTGTTGATGGGGTTGTTGTCCGGGCCGTCCACAAAGGGCTGGACGAAGCCCTGACCCTCCGCGCCGAAGCGGGGACGGTAGTAGTCGTAGCCGTTGTCCAGCGTGCCGCCCATCCGCTCCCACAGGTGGATGAAGTCCCGTGTGAGACCCCAGGCGCCCCGGCCGGTCAGCCGCACGCCGCAGTCCTTCCAATAGCCGAACCGCTCCGTGATGTTGGCGTATTCGTCTGCCAGATTGGCGCCGCCGGTATAGGTCACCTCGCCGTCGATGCAGGCGATCTTCCGGTGGTCGCGATAGTTGAAGTACAGCCGGTTCACGTACTGGTGTACCGGGTTGAAGATCATGACCTCCACGCCGATACTTTGCAGCGCGTCGATCTCCTCGTTGCCGAAGCGCATCATGCTGCCGAAGTCGTCAAAGAGAAACTTGATCTCCACGCCCTCCGCCCGCTTGCGGCGGAAGATATCCAGCATCCGGTCGAAGATCTCGCCCCGTGCCACAATGTAGTATTCCAGAAAGATGAAGCGCTTCGCCTGCTCCATGTGCTCCAGCAGATCGCTGAGATACGCCTCGCCAGTGGCGAGATATTCCGTCTGGGTGCTGTCGTACAGGGGGAAGCCGCCCCGTGCCATGTAGCAGGCCAGACGGTTCCACTCCGGCATTTGCTCTGCCAGCGCCGCCGCAGCGGCGGCGCACTGCTCCGTCTGGGCGGGACTCTCCGCCGGAAGCGGCACCTTTTTCAGCGTCAGCCGCTTGGCACTGCTTTCGCCGTTCCACAGCCAGTACAGGATCAGACCCGCGGCGGGTACCACCAGGATCAGCAGGATCCAGCCGATCTTGTAGCTGCTGCTGCCGGGGCGGGTGTAGACGCGTCCGGCCACGATCAATGCCAGCACTTGCAGCAGCGTATAGGCCAGCGCCATTTTCTGCTGCAGCAGCACGGACAGCCCCACCACCAGTGCGATCTGCACCAGCAGCAGCAGCGCCACCAGCGCAAGCCGCAGTCCGGCGCTGATCCGCCGTTCCGTTTTCTGTTGTATCCGGTACTTTTTCATGGGGCTCCTTTCAGAATAGGGTAAGGGGATAGCGGGGGAAATTGCGCAGGGGATGGTGTACCAATTGGCCCCTCTGGGAGGGGGCTATCAGCCGCAAGGCTGACTGGGGGAGAGAATAAAAGGCTGAAATTCTCTCCCCCGTCGGGGCGTTAAGAAAATATGCCGGTGGCATGTTTTTAGCCCCGATCTCGGCGGCTGTGCCGCCGTAGCTGCCACCTCCCTCACAGAGGGAGGCAAAGAACGTGTAGTTCAGGGTCGGCCCCTCCCGCTCAGTTCCGGTTCTTCCGCAGCAGCTCCTGCTGGATGTCCCACAGCTTCTGGCTGAGATCCACGTAATAGGTCTGGGGGTTATCAAAGCGCTTGATCTCGTCCCACAGGGTGTTCACCTGCTGCTTGCAGTAGGCCTGAATGTCCTTCAGCGCCGGGGACTGGTACACCTTTTTGCCGTTCAAAAACACCGGTACCAGCAACTCACGGGCCTCAAAGTTGCACACGTTCTTGGTTTTCCACGTGGCATAGGGGTCGAACAGCATCAGCGGCTCATTCTCGTCCACCACCTCGTCGTGAACGGTCATGTAGTCGGCAATGGCCTTGCCGTTGTCTCTGTTATAAAGGCGATACACCTTCTTGAAGTGGGGAATGGTGATCTTCTCCACGTTTTCGCTGCACTTGATCTTGGGAATGATCTCGCCCTTGTCGTTCTCCACGGCGGTCAGCTTGTATACGCCGCCGAACACCGGCTCGCTCTTGGCGGTGATCATCCGCTCGCCCACGCCGAACATATCGATTTGAGCGCCCTGCAAAAACAGGTTCTGGATCAGCCGCTCGTCCAGCGAGTTGGACACGCTGATCTGACACTCCGGCCAGCCGGCCTCGTCCAGCATCTTGCGGGCCTTCTGGCTGAGATAGGCCATGTCGCCGCTGTCCAGCCGGATACCGCACTTGCTGATGCCCATGGGGCGCAGTACCTCGTTAAAAGCGCGGATGGCGTTGGGCACGCCGGATTTCAGAGTGTTGTAGGTATCCACCAGCAGCGTGGCGTTGGTGGGGTATGTCTCACAGTAGGTCTTGAAGGCCTCATACTCCGTGTCAAACATCTGCACCCAGGCGTGGGCCATGGTGCCGCCGGCGGGAACGCCGTACAGCTGGTCGGAAATTGTGCAGGCCGTACCGGCGCAGCCGCCGATATAGGCCGCCCGCGCGCCGATGATAGCCGCGTCCGATCCCTGTGCCCGGCGGGAGCCAAACTCCAGCACCGTGCGGCCGTTGGCGGCCCGGCAGATGCGGTTGGCCTTGGTGGCGATCAGGCTCTGGTGGTTGATGGTCAGCAGCGTGAACGTCTCGATCAGCTGGGCCTCGATAGACGGTGCGCGTACCACCACCAGCGGCTCGCGAGGGAACACAGGGGTGCCCTCGGGGATGGCGTAGATATCACCGGTGAAGCGGAAATTCCGCAGATAGTCCAGAAACTCCTCGCAGAACAGGCTGCGGCCCCGGAGATAAGCGATATCCTCCTCGCTGAAGTGGAGATTTTCAATGTAGTCGATCAGCTGCTCCAGACCTGCGGCGATGGCGAAGCCGCCCTGATCGGGCACCTTGCGGAAGAACACATCGAAATAGGTGATGCGATCCTTGTATCCGTTGCGGAAGTATCCGTTGCCCATGGTCAACTCATAGAAGTCGCACAGCATGGTCATGTTCAGCTTTTCAGCAGTATTCATTTCCTGTCAAACCTCAAATTCTCAATAATACCCCGGTGTCGGGGCGCAAGAGTATCTACTTAATTATAGCACAAATTTAACATTTCGCAACCGTTTCTCCCATATAATTCAGCGTTTTGGGGCAGCTAAACCGCTGGTCGGTTGCATTTTTTGCTCCACCTGCTACAATAAACGGCGAGGTGATCACTTTGGACAAAAAACAATTCGGCGCGTTTATCGCCGAAAATCGCAGGCGTCAGCACATGACCCAACAGCAGCTGGCCCAAATGCTTTACATCACCGATAAGGCTGTGAGCAAATGGGAGCGCGGGCTTTCCTATCCCGATGTCACACTTCTGGAGCCGCTGGCCACGGCTTTAGGGATGACAACAGCCGCGCTTATCCGGTGCGATTCGCCTGCTGAGGAAAAGGAGAACGCTATGGAAGAAAAAAAGCCCCATGCGGAAAACGAGACGCTTCGCGCCGTCGCGGAAATGGCCGATGACAGCAAAAAGCAGCTGCAGCGCCAGTGGCTCACGGGTACCAGTGCCACTGTAGCGACGCTTCTGCTCGTCATTATCCTGCTGGTGATCGAAAATATCCACACCAATCTGACAAACCCCTATCGAAACACAGAGGCGGTATTCTGTCTTGTCCAAGAGGTAGAGCGCACGGCAGACGGCACATGGCTCTACGTTATGGATGCGGACGATCTCGCCATGGAATTCCTGAAACTCCGGTGTCCGACGGATATGGATACGGACACCTTGAAAACCGGATGGCGCTATGTAGACTCCGTTTTGGCACATCCACAGTATCTCATTGAATATGATCGCCGCACCAACGAGATCACGCGATGCGATGAACTGCCGGAATATCTGACAGTGACCGCCATAGGCGGCTTTGACGGCAGTCCGGCACAGCCCATGGAGAAGCCGCTTTTCGGCTTTGAGAAAACCTATTCGGCGCACCTTGACGACCATGGTGCCACCTACTTCTTCGCTCCTGTTCCGGAGCATCCGGAGGAGCGGCAGGTACTGATGCTCCTGCCGGACGCGGGACGCCACGTAGACTACCGCGTGGAGGATGTGGACGGCGACGGCATCAACGAACTGCTGCTGACAGGTCTCGGCGGGGAGAAGCCCTTCATGCTCTGCGATGTGGACATCACGGGACAACTCATTACACAACTCTACAGCACATGGAACTGACCAGCTTTCAGAAAAAAAGAACCGCCCGCAGGCGGTTCTTTTTTCTGTTCTGAGAATTATTCGTCGTCCTCTTCGGCGGCTTCGTTCAAGGCGTTGGCCAGATCGCTGAGATCGAACTCCAGCTTGGTGCCGCAGTTGGGGCACACCACTTCGCCGTCCTCCAGAATGGACTCGTCGAAGTAGACCTCTTCCTCGCACTCGGGGCAGGTGGTCATGAAGCAGTCCTCTTCGTCCTCGTCATCGTCCCACTCGTCCTCATCCTCGTCCTCCAGCTCGTAGAGGGATTCCTCCACTTCGCTCAGGTCGTCGCTGACGGCATCCAGACCGTCTTCCAGATCCACCATCTCGTCCTGCATGTCGGCGATCTCGTCGGCCATGTCCTCCAGCACATCGATGATGGCGGCAAACAGCTTGCCCTCGTTGCTCTCAGCGTCCAGCTTCAGACCCTCGGCCAGACCCTTCAGATACGCTACCTTTTCAGAAATACCCATTTTCGGCTCCTTTCTGTACGGTTGGTTGATTGTTTAACGACTGCTTTTTACTTGGCGCGGCCTAGATATTCGCCGGTGCGGGTGTCGATGGTGATCTTGTCGCCGATGTTGATGAACAGGGGCACCTTCACCTCGGCGCCGGTCTCCACGGTGGCGGGCTTCAGGGTGTTGGTGGCGGTGTTGCCGGCCAGACCGGGCTCGGTCTCGGTGACCTCCAGATCCATGAAGTTGGGGCACTCCAGACCGAACACGTTGCCCTTATAGCTCAGCACCTTGCACACGGTGTTCTCGGTGATGAAGCGGAACGCGTCGCCCAACAGATCCTTGCCCAGAGGCACCATGTCGAAGGTCTCCTGATCCATGAAGTAGTACAGGTCGCCGTCGTTGTAGCTGTAGGCCATGTCCTTGCGCTCAATGAAAGCTTCCTCGAACTTGGCGGTGGGGTTGAAGGACGTTTCGGTGACGCCGCCGGTCACGATGTTCTTCATCTTGGTGCGCACGAAAGCAGCGCCCTTACCGGGCTTCACGTGCTGGAACTCGATGACCTGCATGATCTTGCCATCATACTCGAAAGTCTTACCGTTTCTGAAATCGCCGGCAGTGATAGTTGCCATATTGATATTCCTCCCATGTGATGAGGGAATATCACGATTCCCTCGAATAAAATAATTCTGGCCGCAAAAAGCCGTATCTATTTTACATGATGCTTACCTGTTTGGCAAGAGCTTTGCCGTATTTTTTGCCAAAAAAGCGAAAATATTTCTTTACAGCACCAGCAGCGCCTTGGGGGCTCTGGTGATGATCTCCGCGCCGTCAGGCCGCAGCACCATCACATCCTCGATGCGGACGCCGAATTTGCCCGGCAGATAAATGCCCGGCTCGGCGCTTACCACCGCGTTCTCCGGCATGGGCTTTTCGTTGGCGGGCGAGGCGTTGGGGGACTCATGAATGTCGATGCCCAGACTGTGGCCGAAGCTGTGGCCGAAGTAAGCGCCGTACCCGGCATCGGCGATGACCTGGCGGGCTGCACCGTCGATGGCCGCACCGGTAACGCCCGCCTTTGCAGCGGCGATACCCGCCAGCTGGGCCTGCAAAACAATGTCGTAGACCTGCCGCATCTCGTCGGAGGGCTGGCCCAGCGCCACGGTACGGGTCATGTCGCTGCAATAGCCCTTGTAGACGCAGCCGAAGTCCATGGTGATGAAGTCGCCCTCCCGCACCTGCCGCATGCCCGGCACCGCGTGGGGCATGGAGCCGTTGGGGCCGGAGGCGATGATGGTGTCAAAGGAGGTCTTTTCCGCTCCGGCGGACACCATCAGGTAGTTGAGCCGGGCGGCAATGGCCTTTTCCGTCATGCCGGGGCGGATCTCTTTCAAAATCTGCTCCAGCGCGCCCTCGGCGATCCGCTGGGCGGCGATCATGGTTTCGATTTCCTCCACGTCCTTGCTGCCCCGCAGCTCCGTCATCAGGGCCGAGGCGGGGGTCAGCGCGGCGCTGAGCTTCTTCGTATAGGCGGTGTGCTCCGCCACGGTCATGCTCTCGTCCTCAAAGCCCACGTTTTTCGCGCCGGTCTGGGCCAGCGCGTCATTGATCAGAGCGGAGAAGGGCTTCTCCCGGCTGATCTCGCCGATGACGGCCGCACCGCCGATGGCCTTTTCCGCCGCTTCGGTGTAGCGGCTGTCGGTAAAATACCAGCTGCCCTTGCGGGTGATGAGCGCCGCACCCTCGCCCATGAAGCCGGTGGCGTAATAGCAGTTGGACTCGCCCGTCAGCAGCACCGCGTCCAGCTCGCCCAGATGGGCGGCGATCCGTTCCAGATGGTTCATATGGCTTCCTCCTTTACTGTTCCCGCGCCATGCCCTTGAAAGGAGCCTGCATGGCGTGCAGTACCTTCTGCCAGGGCGTTACCGCGCCGCCTACCGGCTCCACCATCAGGGCGGTGACGCCGGACAGGTTGGCCGCCAGCACGTCCGTCAGCAGCTTGTCCCCCAGCATGGCGGTCTCGCGTTCTGTGACGCCTGCCCTGGCCATGGCCCGCCGCAGTCCTTTGGGTGAGGGCTTCTGGGCGTGGCCCACATAGTCGATGCCCAGTGTGCGGCAGAAGTCGTTCACCCGCTTGCCGCTGCGGTTGTTGGACAGAATCATCACCGTGATGCCCGCCGCCTTCAATCCGTCGATCCACGCTTTCACACCCTCCGGCGGGGTCTTTACCGCCTTGGGCGCCAGCGTGTAGTCCAGATCGCACAGCAGCAGCTTAATGCCTTTTTCATGCAGCAGCTCCGGCGTAATGCCGCTGTAGTCGCTGAATAAGCGGTCGGGCCGCAGGGAAACGCGCATATCCATGCTCCTTTTCTCATAAATTCAAACGTAGTATAACAGTTTTTGCCGGAAAAAACAAGGGGGCGGGATCATGCAGTTCTATCTGGCGGCCGGGGCGGGCGACACGCTGCCCCGTGGGCGGTTCCGTCCGGTGCGGGCGGTCTACCGGCTGGGGCCGCGGCTGCTGTCGGCAGCGGGCAACGCGCCGGTGCAGGGCGGGCTGATGCTGGTGCGCGACAGCCGGGAGTGCGGCCCGGCGGAGGTGCTGGCCCGTGATATCCTGCGGGAGTGCCTGCGGCGGAACTATGACGGCGTGGTGCTGGACTGGTATCATAACAGTACCGACAGAGGGGCTTTAACAGCCCAGATGGGGCAGTTATGCACCCAATATGAGCGCCGTCTGTTCGTACCGGAGCGGTACGCGTCCCATGCGCCCCATGCCACGGTGCTGCTGAACACCGCCGTGTCCGGCGGCACGCTGAAAAGCTGTCTGGACGAGGGGGTACGCCGGTTCGGCGCGTCCCGTCTGGCGCTGGATCTGGAGCGGATGCGGCTGGATTTCACCCTGCCCCACACCATGAATGTCCGCCGTCCCCTGACGGCGGAGGAGCTGCGGCGGCTGCGGGAGGGAAAGAGCGTCTACTTCTCTGACGATCTCTGCGCCCGGTACTTCACCTACCGCTCCGGCAGCGAGAACCACTATGTGCTGTTCGATGACGCCCAGACCCTGCGGAAGAAGGCGGACATGGCGGAGAACCGCGGCATCCGTGAGGGCTTTTTCATGCTGCCGGAGGTGGCGGATATCACAGGGGAACTGCTGGGGTAAGCGAGAGGAAGGGCCGCCCCTATAAGTGTCATTCCGAGCCAGTGACCGACGTCACTGGCGTGGGAATCCGTACTTGGCCCCCTCTGTGAGGGGGCTGTCGAGCGGAGCGAGACTGGGGGAGAGAATCCGAGATCCTTATTCTCTCCTTCCGGCGCTTCGCGCCACCTCCCTCACAGAGGGAGGCTTTAGAAACGGATTGCCACGCCAGTGTGAGCACTGGCTCGCAATGACAGGTTTCCGTGGGCATCGGCCCCTACATGTCCAAATATCAAAAAAGGATACCCGCCCATCAGGCGGGTATCCTTTTTTACGTATGTTATTCCTCGGTCTCAATGGCCTCGGTGCGGAAGATGAACTTCACGCCGTCGCTGCTGCTGGTGGTGAAGCCTTGATAGCTCCGGGACACATCACGGGCGGCACGCAGCCGGTCGCTCAGCAGCTCCAGATCGCCGTCGAACGCGTCCACCAGCTTCTGGATGCCCTCCTCGTTCAGTTCCTTCAGGCCGTCGGCCAGCTCACCGGCGCCGTCCCGCAACTTCTTTACGCCGTCGATCAGGTCGGGCATGTTGCTGTTCAGCTTCACCGCGCCGTCCTTGGCCTCCGCCACACCGGCGGTGTAGGACTTCAGACCCTGATAGAACACGTTGTAGCTGTCCAGCTGCTGCCGCACGGCCAGCAGCTGGCTGCCGGCGGATTCCGCGCTGCCCAGCGCCTTATCAAGCGCCTCCTGACGCTTGGCCTGAATCTCGGGGGAGACCAGCGTTTCCTCCACCTTCTGGGCCTTCTGGGCCTTGACGTTCTCCTCAATGATGGCCTTGACCTTGTCGGTCTCCATCTGGGCGGCTACGTTCTGCTCCACCAGAGCGCTGATCTGCTGCTGCACGGCTTCACTGGCCATCTGCTGGGCCAAAGCGGACTCCAGCGCGGCGTCCAGCTGCGCCTTCTTCTCGCTGCCCTCCGGCAGCGCGTCATACTGCTCCTGGGTGATACCGGCCTGCTGCAGCACACCGGCCCACACCTGGGGACGCAAAGTTTCCTGCACCTGCTTTTCCACGGCGGCGGTGACTTCCTCGGTGACGGACGCCTTTACCGCCGCGGTAACACCGGCGCGGAATTCCGCGTCCTTGGCCTCCACAGCGGCGGTTACCTGCTCACGGAGGGTCTGATCTACCTTTTCACGAATGTTGTCCTTGTCAAAAATACGGATCAGCGCGTTCAGCTCGTCATAATAGTTGCTGATGGTCAGGGTGGGCAGCTCCTTGCCCACGGCTTCCTTCAGCTCCTCGTTGGCCTGAAGCTGGGTGTTGACGGTGTCCAGCAGGGTGTTGAACACGGTCTCGGCGCCGGCGTTCAGCTGGGCGCTGTTGGAGTCCAGCGTTTTCAGGCCGCTGGTCAGCTTGCCCACGCCGTCAGACAGCTCCTTGGAGCTGCCCAGCAGGGTATCCAGACCGTCATACAGCTCATCGGAGCCGTCCATCAGCTGGGTCATGGCGTCGGTCAGCTTATCCATGTCGGCGGACAGATCATCCAGTGCGCTGTCGTCCAGCTTGTCATCGTCCATGTCGTTCAGCAGGGAGTTGGAGACCACCGTCAGAGTGGTGTCCAGCGTGAAACCGGTCACGTCTGCTTCGACCTCCACATAGGTGGGGATCTCCAGCGTGTCGGTGTCCAGCGCCAGCGTTTCCTGCAAGCCGGGGAAGGCCATGCCCACCACGACGGTGTGGTCGCCGTCGTCCACCAGCTTGCCGTTGGTGACGGTCACATTGGTGAAGTGGTCGCTGTCCAGCAGCGCACCGGTCAGCACGGCGAAGGGCACATAAATTTTCTCCTGCTTGCCGCCGATGGTCTTGGTCTCATACTGGGTGTTGGTGTAATCAAACCGCATGGTCACGTGGCCGCTTTTACCCGCCAGCTCCTCGGCGGTGACGGTCTTGCCGTCCAGCGTGTAGGTGATGGCCACGGTCACGGGTAGCGCCTTGTCGGTGGTGCCCTGCCAGCAGTTGTCGCCCTTCACGTTCTGGGGATCGGTCAGGGTGGACTGGGCCTCCTGCGCGGCGTTGGCATCGTCCGCGTCATACTTCTGGCTGACGATGACCTTCTGGGCGCTGCCGTCGGCGTTGGCGATGACGTATACGGTCTCGCTGCTGGTGTGGGAGGCGGAGGTCTCCTGCACGTCCTTCTTCTGGGCGGCGGTGTCCGCCGCAGGGGTGCTCTGGGTGTTTCCGGAAGCGGCAAAGGCAGACACGCCTGCCAGACTGCCTACCAGCGCCACAGCCAGCACAATGGCGATGATCCTGTTCTTTTTCATAAGCTTACCTCCTGTTTTTTCATTCCCGAAAGATGGCGCATGCCGTGGGTGGTCTTGCAGATCACGCCGTCGCACAGGATCAGCAGTGCGGGCAGCACCAGCAGTACCAGCAGCACACTGATGATAGCGCCGCGGGCCATCAGCATACACATGGAAGCGACAATATCAATATTGGAGTACACAGCCACGCCGAAGGTGGCGGCGAACAGGCCCAGACCGCTGACGATTACGGAGGGAGCGGAGGTCCGCAGGGCAGTGTACACGGCGGCCTTACGGTCATTGCCGTTCAGACGTTCGGATTTATAGCGGGTGGTCATCAGGATGGCGTAGTCCACCGTAGCGCCCAGCTGAATGGTACTGATGCAGATGGGTGCGATGAAGGGCAGCGACTGGCCCAGATAGTGGGGCAGGCCCAGATTGATGAACACGGCCAGCTCAATGACGGCGATCAGCACAAAGGGAAGCGACAGGCTCTTTTCCACCAGCGCGATAATGACGAAGATAGCCACGATGGACACGGCGTTGACCACCTGGAAGTCGTGGTCGGTGGTGTCGATCATATCCTTCATGCAGGGCGCTTCGCCGATCAGCATGCCGGTGTCGTCATATTTCTTCAAAATGGCGTTCAGGCTGTCCAGCTGGTCGCTGACCGCGTCGCTGGCCACCTTGTATTCCGAGTTAATGAGCAGCAGCTCCCACTGGTCGTTCTCCAGCATAGAGCGAACGGAGTCCGGCAGAATTTCCTCCGGCACCAGCGGGCCCACCACGCTTTCAAGTCCCAGCACGTATTTCACGCCGTCCACCTGCTCCATCTCGTCGATCATGTCCCGTACGTCACGGGTGGGCAGGTCGGCGTCGATCAGCAGCATGTGGGTGGAGGAGATGTCGAAGTCCTCCGCCAGCTTGGAGTTGGCGATCACATAATCAATGTCCTCCGGCAGGCACTGTCCCATGTCGTAATAGACCTCGCTGTTGGTCTTGCTGTAGCCGTAGTAGGCGGGGCCGATCAGCAGCGCGAAGATGACGAGGAACACGGGGAAGCGCTTGCACACACCCTTGGAGAAGCCGCTCATGTCCGGGATCAGGGATTTGTGACGGGTCTTTTGCAGAGGCTTATCCAGCAGCAGAATCATGCTGGGCAGGATGGTCACACAGCCGATAACGCCCAGCAGCACGCCCTTTGCCATTACAATACCAAGGTCACGGCCCAGCGTGAAGCTCATGAAGCACAGCGCGATGAAGCCTGCCACTGTGGTGATGGAGCTGCCCAGCACCGAGGCGAACGTCTCGTGAATAGCTACCGCCATGGCCTCCTTGTGGTCGGTGGTGTGCTCCAGCTGCTCGTTATAGCTGTGCCACAGGAAGATGGAGTAGTCCATGGTGACGGCCAGCTGCAGCACGGCGGACAGCGCCTTGGTGATGTAGGATATCTCGCCGAAGAAGTAGTTGCTGCCCAGATTGAACAGGATGCACATGCCGATGCTGGCCAGGAACACGAAGGGCACCAGCCAGCCGTCCAGCAGGATCATCATGGCGGCGCAGGCACAGGCCACAGCCAGCGCCACATACACCGGCTCCTCCTGCTCGCACAGATCCTTCAGGTCGGTCACCAGCGCCGACATACCGGAGACGAAGCACTGCTTTCCGGCGATGGCGCGGATCTCGCGGATGGCGTCCATGGTCACGTCCTCGCTGGTGGCCGAGTCGAAGAACACCGCCATCATGGTGGCGTTCCCCTGATTGAAAGCGCTGTACAGCTTATCCGGCAGCAGCTCCATGGGGACGGACAGATCGGCCAGCGAATCGTACCACAGTACGGTGTCCACATGATCCACGGCCTCGATCTTTTCCTTCAGGGCCGCCACGTCCTTCTCCGGCATGTCCTCTACAATGATGAAGGAGAAAGCGCCCTTGCCGAAGTCGTCCTTCAGGGTGTCCTGCCCGATGACGGTGTCCATGTCGTCCGGCAGGTAGTTGAGCATATCGTAGTTGATGCGCGTTCCCAGCATGCCGAGGGTGGCGGGGATCATCAGCGCCAGGGCGACGATCAATATCAGTACGCGGTTTTTGACGATGGCTTTTGCAGCCTGCATGTCTCTCACTCGTCCTTTCCTATCTCATAATCATCGGTTTCGATCACATCGGGCCGCTGGTAATCCACGATCTTCACCGTGCACAGCGCCACGCTGAGATTCAGCACGCCGTCGCACAGCAGCGACAGGCCCATCAGCGCCGTCAGCGCCCGAACACCGGTCATCGGCCGGAACACCAGCACCACGCCCACCACACAGGTCAGCGCCGCCAGCACCAGCACCAGCCACCAGTTCCGGATGCCGAACTGGCGGGAGTCCATGGCGATCTGGATCTTGAACAGGCCGTCCGCCAGCACCGGAATGCCGAACATGACGCACAGAAAGCTCAGCGCGTCGCCGGGGTGGCTCAGCGTGACGATGCCCAGCACCATCAGCAGCAGGCCGAAGGCCAGATCGTACTGAAAGGCCAGCCGGAACAGGTCGCGGGAGAAGTACCCCACCAGCTTGATAGCGCCGAACAGGATCAGTCCGATGCCCAGCAGCCGCCCGATCCACAGGGCGGAGACGTCCGGTGTGAACAGCAGCACCACGCCCAGCACACAGAACAGAACGGACATCACGATATAGCCGATCTTGGCCGTTTTCATTGGCGCGACAGAACGCATGTCCATATCCCCTTTCACCGTTGTTTTTTCTCAACGAAACGGAGTATAGCATCCGGGCGCAAAAAGGGAAATGGACAGAAAAAGACCCGCTGTCCAAGATTTGGACAGCGGGTCAATATTGCCTGTATTTTGGGCAAAAGGCGCGTTTTGCCTAAATTTACCCGTTGGTTTCCTGGCTGCGGCGGATGATCAGCTCCGGCACGCCCTGGCTCAGCTGCAGCATCCGGTGCAGGTCGTCATAGGCGGCGTCGGTCATGCCCCGGTCGATCCAGTCGAAGCACATGCCCAGCAGCTGGCACTTCATGAACCGGATCACAACGCTGCGGTCGCTCTCGTTGATGAGATCGTCGGGGAACGCGGTGGTAATGTAGGTCGTCACCACGTATTCGCACAGCTTCAGTATGCTCTGGGTGAACACATCCCGGTTTACCGAAAGATAAATGTGCATCACCGCCCGCTTATTCTCCAGCGCGAACCGGAAGGCCACGTGGAAGCACTCGTCCAGCGAGGAGATGGAGGGGTAGGCGCGGATCAGCTGCTCCGTCTGATCGGCAACGATCTCGCCCAGCAGGGAGGGAATATCGCGGAAGTGATAGTAAAAGGAGTTGCGGTTGATGCCGCAGTCCTCCACAATGTCCCGCACGCTGATCTTGTTCAGGGGCTGCTGGTTCAGCAGCTTCAAAAACGAGGCCTTGATCGCCTGCTTCGTAAAGTTCGCCATAGCGTCCTCCGTTCTGGTAATATCTGAAGTATAACACAGGTTCTCCCGATGTGCAACCTCAGATATCCGCAAAAAGAAGGCAGGCCGGACGGCCTGCCTTTTCATCACAATTACTCCTTCGCTGCGGCGTTGGCGTTTTCCACGAGGGTGTCGGTTTCCAGCACCACGTCGCCGCCGTTGCCCACCCGCTGGAGCATGTTCCACCACTCAGTACGGGCGGTGGCCCAGCCGGGCGTCAGCGCGTCATAGCCGGACAGGAAGTCCGTCAGCTTGGCGTATTCCGTCATCACGTCGCTGCCCGCCCAGATGTTCCGCAGGTCGGCGCCGTCCACCGTGTCGCGGACGGGGAAGCACCCGGCGGCCTTCACGGCGGCGCTGGCGCCCTGCCCGTCGGCGAAGAAACGGATCAGCAGCTTGGCGGCCTCGATCCGCTCCTGATCGCCGTTGTCAAACACGCCGAAGCCCCAGATGTCGCCCTGAAGCCGGGGCTGGCTGATCTCGGGATCGGTGGGGAAGGCCATGAACTCGATGGTCTGGCCGTTGACGGTCTTGCCCGCCGGATGCACCACCGGCTCGCCGCCCTCCTCGGTGGGCTCGTCCACCGTCTCGGCCAGCTGCTGGGCAAGACTCCAGCAGAAGGACATTTTCAGGGATTCGTGATAGAACAGCGCGGCCTCCTCCTGCCCATTGATGGCGTCGTCAAATTCGATGCCCTTGGTGTCCCGCAGCAGGGTCAGCGCCTGCTGGTTGGCCTCGGAGTTGGCGACGTAGCCGGTGTAGGAGTCGTTGGCGAACTGGCCGCCGTACAGGTTCGTCACCAGCGCACGGGTACCCTGATCGCCGTTCTGGCCGGAGCAGTACACGGCGGCCACCGTTTCGCCGTACTTGCTTTGCAGCGCCTTGACGGCCTGGGTGAACTGCTCGGTGGTCCAGGTGCGTGTCTCCAGATCGATGTACTGGTCGGCGCCTGCGGTGACGAAGGCGTCATAGTTGATGGCCATGCACTGCACGTTCATGGCAAAGGGATAGGCGTAGCACTTGCCGTCCCGGGTGAAGCAGACGCTCTGGCAGGCGGCGTTGACCTCCTGCTTGTCGGCGTCGTCCCACATGTCGGACAGATCGGCCAGCATGCCCTCTGCGCCCCATGCTTTGATGAGACGATCCGGCTGGGCCAGCAGAATGTCGGGGGACACGCCGCCGTCCACGGCGGTGCTGAGCTTGTCGTCGCCGGTGGCCTCGTCCAGACACTGCACCGTCACGTGAATGTCGGGGTATACGCTGTTGAACTGGGTCAGCAGCGTCTCCACGGCGGCCGGATCGCCCCAGTCGCCTGCGGGGAACGTCCACAGCGTCAGCTCGATCACGGCGGGCTCCTCATCCTTCTGCGCCTGCTTGCCGCATCCGGCAAGGGACAGGAGCATCAGCAGAGCCAGCAGCAGAGCCAGTAGCTTTTTCATTTGATTTCCTCCTTATTTCGGCGGTTATAGGGCGGTTTTTGCACCTATAATCGCGGCAATAACCTTGTGTATTGTATAGAAATAGTGGCAAATTGTCAAGTCATGGAAAAAATGGGCGGCTTTGCGGCGGCTGCATAGTTTGCGCGGAAATGGAAAACACTAGGGCAAAAAGGAGGGAGCGCACACATGAACTACAGCGCCAACAGCTGCGAAAGCAGCGAAAACGAGAACCGGGACACACCCCAGCAGCAGATCATCGAAATGGGCTCCACGGTGGTGAAAAACAAGCGGGGTACCATCCACTGTCTCGCCATCATCGGACAGGTGGAGGGCCACACTACCCTGCCGCCCAACGTGAAGACCACCAAGTATGAGCACGTGCTGCCGCTGCTGACCTCGGTGGAGGAGAAGGACGATGTGGACGGCCTTTTGCTGCTGCTGAACACGGTGGGCGGCGATATCGAGGCGGGCCTTGGCATCGCGGAGCTGGTGGCGGGCATGACCAAGCCCACCGCCACGCTGGTGCTGGGCGGCGGCCACTCCATCGGCGTGCCGCTGGCAGTGTGCGGCAAGGCCACCTTCATCGTGCCCAGCGCGTCTATGACCATCCATCCCGTTCGCATGTCGGGGCAGGTCATCGCCGCGCCCGCCACCTACCGGTATTTTGAGCGGATTCAGGAGCGGATCATCGACTTTGTGGCCCGTAACTCCCGCATCAGCGCCGAGAAGTTCCGGGAACTGATGCTGTCGGTGGGGGACATGGCCAACGACGTGGGCAGCGTCATCTACGGACAGGAGGCGGTGGCGCTGGGTATCATCGACCGCATCGGCTCGCTGGGCGACGCGCTGGACGCGCTGTATAAAATGGTGGAGAAGGGGAGAGCGGGGTAAAAAGCGCCCTTACAGCTGAAAACGGAGTAAGGCGAGGGGGAGTCCCCCTCGCCTTAAAATTTTTCCGGGACCAGGGAGGGACTACGATTCCCTCCACTGGTGCTGCCCCTTTGACGGGCGGCTTTTATTTCACATGGGGCAGCACACCCAGCAGCTCCAGCGGTGTATCGCCGGTGTTGACGATGCTGTGGGTGTGTCCCTCGGGGCAGTAGTGGCACATACCGGCGGCGACGGGGTATTGGGTATCGTCGTCGATGCACTGTCCGCTGCCGGACAGGATATAGATGACCTCGCAGTTGCCGGTATGGGTATGCAGACCAATGGACGAGCCCACCGGCAGCGTCAGGCGCACCACCGCGCCCATACGGGGATCGTCAAATTTACGGACGATGGCCTCGCCCTCGCCGCCCTTGAAATGGGGCACGGCGTTGGCGGGGATGGTGTTGAAATCAAGGATCATGGGAGGTTCTCCTTTAGTTCAAAAAGTCCTTCAGCTTCTTGCTGCGGCTGGGGTGGCGCAGCTTGCGGAGAGCCTTGGCCTCGATCTGGCGGATACGCTCACGGGTGACGTTGAACTCCTTGCCCACTTCCTCCAGCGTGCGGGTGCGGCCGTCCTCAATGCCGAAGCGCAGCTTCAGCACCTTCTCCTCGCGGGGGGTCAGGGTGGACAGCACGTCCACCAGCTGCTCCTTCAGCAGCGTGAAGCTGGCGGCCTCGCTGGGCTCGGACGCGCCCTCGTCGGGGATGAAGTCGCCCAGATGGCTGTCCTCCTCCTCGCCGATGGGGGTCTCCAGAGAGACCGGCTCCTGGGCGATCTTCAGAATCTCCCGCACCTTGTCCACAGGCATGCCCATCTCGGCGGAGATCTCCTCGGGAGAAGGATCGTGGCCCAGCTGCTGCAGCAGCTGGCGGCTGACGCGGATGACCTTGTTGATGGTCTCCACCATATGTACGGGGATGCGGATGGTACGGGCCTGATCGGCGATGGCGCGGGTGATGGCCTGACGGATCCACCATGTGGCGTAGGTGGAGAACTTGTAGCCCTTGGTGTAGTCGAACTTCTCCACGGCCTTGATCAGACCCAGATTGCCCTCCTGGATCAGGTCGAGGAACAGCATGCCGCGGCCCACGTAGCGCTTGGCGATGGACACCACCAGACGGAGGTTGGCCTCGGCCAGCTTCTGCTTGGCCTTGTTGCCCTCCTTGATGTCCTTCTTCAGCTGGGCCAGTTCCTCGTCGGGGATGGTCTCGCCGTTCTCGGCGGCCTCGTCGATCCGCTCCTGAGCGGCACGGCCTGCGGACATGGCGGTGGCCAGCACCACCTCTTCATCGGCGTTCAGCAGCGGCACGCGGCCGATCTCCTTCAGGTACATGCGGACGGGATCGTCGATGTTGAAGCTGTCCACCAGCGTGTTGGGGTCGACAAGCTCCTCTTCCTCGATCTCGGCGATCTCCTCCAGCGGCGGCTCGATATCGTCGTCAATGCTGGTGATGAACTCCTCGCTGCCCACCTCGATGCCCAGCGCCTCCAGAGAGTCATAGATGCGATCCATCTGCTCGCTCTCCAGATCCATCTCGTCCAGCACGTCGCTGACCTCGCTGGAGTCCAGCTTGCCCTTCTTCTTGCCCTTGACCAGCATGTCCCGCAGCTTCTCGTTGGCCATGATCAGCGCCGCGGCGGGCAGAGACGCGATGGTCTTGTCGTCCAGCTTGCCCTTTTCCTTGCTCTTGTCGTCCTCCTTGGTCTCCGCCTCGGCCTGAGACTGCTCGGCCGCCTTGGCCTCCGCCTTTTTCTTCTTGTTGTCCTCGGCCAGCAGGGCGTTGGTCATTTCCTCCAGCTCCTGCTTGGTGTACGTCTTATCGGTCATGTGCGCTTTCCTCCATATCGTTTCTTATCTTTAAATGTTTCCATTGCCAACAGCAGGGGATCCACCCCGGAGTCGTCCCGTTTGGTCTGCTCTTCGCGGATCACCCGTATGTAGTCCGCCAGCGCCTGAGACGCGTTGGCGGTGGATTCCGGTTTTTGCAGCAGCGTGGTCAGGTGGCTCATCTCGTCGCCGGACAGCTCCCCCGTCAGCGCCGACAGGCCGCTGCGGTTGCCGCGCTGGTGCCACATGGCGCCGTAAATTTTTCCCAACAGCGGCGAGGAGAACTCCTCCGGCGTCAGGGGCGGCGTGTCCCCGAACAGCGTGGGGTCAAGGTGCAGCAGCCGGATCACGCCCTCCTCCGCCATGGCGCTGCGGAGATTGGTATAGCGGCTGCCCCGCTGGGCGGGCTGTACGGTCAGGGCGGGGTTCAGCTCCTGCCGCTCCCGCTTTTTGCGGTCGCTGTAGCGGCGCTTGCGGGCGGCCCGCTCCACCTCCTGCCGCATGGCGTCGGGCGAAAGTCCTGCCGTCTCGGCGGCACGATTGGCGTATACCTCCCGCTCCACGGCGTTGTCCAGCTCGGCAAGCACCTGACTGATCTCGGCGGTGTAGTCGATGCGGCCCTGATCGCTGCGCAGGTCGTACTTGGCGGCCACCTGCGACATACGGAACTCCACGCCGTTCTCGCTGCCGGACAGCAGCCGCTCGAAGGCGGGAGCGCCCTGAAACTTGATGAAATCGTCGGCATCCTGCTTCACATATTCGCCGTCCACCAGCCGCCGGGGCAGCTTCAGTACCCGGACGGTGAACTCGGTGTTGTTCAGCATCTCCAGCGCCCGCTGGGTGGCCAGCTGACCGGCGTTGTCGTTGTCGTAGCACAGCACCAGCTCCTTGGTGTACCGTCCCAGCAATCGAATCTGCTCCGTCGTCAGCGCCGTGCCCATGGAAGCCACCGCGTTGTCGAAGCCCGCCTGATGCAGCGTCACCACATCAAGGTTGCCTTCGCACAGGATCATGTTGGGACGCTTGGTCTTTTTCGCCAGATTCAGGCCGTACAGCACCCGGCGCTTGCTGTACACCGGCGTTTCGGTGCTGTTCATGTATTTCGGCTCCGACTTGTCAATAACGCGGCTGCCGAAGCCCACCACATCGCCCCGCACATCGATGACCGGCAGCATCAGCCGGTTGCGGAACTTATCGTAAAAGCCGCCGCTCTTGTTGGCCACGATCAGTCCGGCGGTCAGCAGCTCCTGCTTGGTGTAGCCCCTGCCGGTCATGGTGCGCAGCAGCGCGTCCCAGCTGTCCGGCGACGCGCCCATACCGAACCGCACAGCGATCTTCCGGGAGATGGCGCGCTTGTCGAGGTATGCCCGCACCGCCGCGCCGTCGGGGCTTTGCAGCACGTCGTAGTACCACCGGGCCGCGTCACGGTTCAGCGCCAGCAGTCGCTTACGCAGCCGGTCGGCGTCGGCGGATTCCCGATCCTCCGGCACCTCCATGTTGACCCGCTTGGCCAGAAAGCGGATGGCATCGGGATAGGAGAGGTTCTCGATCTCCATGATGAAATTGATGACGCCGCCGCCCTTTTTGCAGCCGAAGCAGTGATAGAACTGCTTGTCCTGCAAAACGTGGAAGGAGGGCGTTTTCTCATTGTGGAAGGGACAGCAGCCCCAATAGCTGCCGCCCTTCGGCGTCAGCGCCACGTAGGAGCCCACCACGTCCACAATGTCGTTGCGGGCGATCAGCTCGTCCAAAAAGCTCTGTGAAAACATGGCAATCCCTCCTTTCCGTGCCGCACTGAAGTTTTTCCTCGCTTTATTATACGGGATAACTTTCGGATACCCTCTTTTTTTCAACGAATTTTTTCAAAAAACAAAAAATTTTTGTATCCATGCCGGAAGCATGGTGCTATAATAAGAGAAATTGAGCAATTAAGGAGGTACTTTCCTATGAAACGACTCTTTACCGGCGGCCGCGTGGTCAGCGGCAGCGCCGTTGTGGCAGCCGACGTGCTGGTGGACGGCGAGAAGATCGTGTCCGTGGCGCCCCATATCGACGCGCCCGACGCGGAGGTGGTGGACGTGACCGGCAAGCTGCTGCTGCCGGGGTTCATCGACGCCCACACCCACTTCGATCTGGACGTGTGCAACACCACCACCGCCGACGATTTCGAGAGCGGCAGCCGCTCCGCTCTCCGGGGCGGCACCACCACCGTCATCGACTTCGCCTGCCCCAACAAGGGCGAGACGCTGGCCTACGGCTTGGAGCTGTGGCACAAAAAGGCGGCAAACTGCCACTGTGACTACGGCTTCCACATGACCATCGACGATTGGAACGAGGGCATTGAGGCAGAGCTGGACGACATGTTTGCCGCCGGCATCACCTCCTTCAAGATGTACATGACCTATCCCGCCATGATGCTGCCGGACGGCGACCTGTACCGGGCGCTGAAGGCGCTGAAGGCCCGGGGCGGCATCTGCGGCGTCCACTGTGAGAACAGCGGCGTCATCGACGCGCTGGTGGCGGAGAAGAAGGCAAAGGGCGAGAACGCCGTCTCCTGCCATCCCCAGACCCGCCCCGACTATCTGGAGGCAGAGGCGGTGGGCCGCATCCTGCGGATCGCCCAGGCGGCGGAGGCTCCCGTGGTGATCGTTCATACCACCAACGCCGCCGCGCTCAGCGAGATCGATCAGGCCCGCGCACGGGGTCAGGTCGTCTATTCCGAGACGTGTCCCCAGTATCTGGCGCTGGACGACAGCGTGTACTATCAGGAGGACTGGCTGTCCTCCGCCAAGTTCGTGTGTTCCCCTCCCATCCGCAAAAAGGCGGATCAGGACGCGCTGTGGGCGGGCCTGAAGGAGGGCCGGGTGAACACCGTCTCCACCGACCACTGCTCCTTCACCATGCAGCAGAAGCTGGCGGGGCAGGGCGACTTCACCACCATTCCCGGCGGCCTTCCCGGCGTAGAGACCCGGGGCGAGGTGGTGTACACCACCGGCGTGGCGGCGGGCCGCATCGACCTGCCCACCTTGTGCCGGGCACTCAGCGAGAATCCCGCCAAGCTGTACGGTCTCTATCCCCGCAAGGGCTGCATCGCGCCCGGCGCTGACGCCGATATCGTGGTGTACGATCCGGCGGCGGATCACACCCTCCACGCCGCCGACATGGTGTCCCGCTGCGACTATACGCCCTTCGAGGGTTTCCAGACCTCCGGCAGCATCGCCGCCGTGTACCTGCGGGGCTTGCCCGCCGTGGAAAACGGCGTCGTCCACGACGTAAAGGGCGAATACCTCAAGCGCGGCAAGTGCGCGCTGTAAGACGGATAGAAAAAGGTCTCCGGCATTCGCCGGAGACCTTTTTTATTTACTCGTTTGGCGTTACCACGCCGGAGATATCCACGGGCTTGCCGTCCCGCCACAGGCGCTCCAGGCCGTAGAACTCACGGGCCTCGGCGTTGAAAACGTGGACGGCGATGCAGCCGTAGTCCAGCAGCACCCACGTGCCGCCGCGATAGCCCTCCCGGTGGAGCGGCTGCTCCTCCGCTTCCTCCGCCATGACCTTTTCCACGTTGTCCACCAGCGCGTTGATCTGGGTGTTGCTGGAGCCGGTGGCGATGACGAAGTAATCCGCCAGCGTGGTCAGCTCGCCGATCTCCAGCACCTGAATCTCCCGGCCCTTCTTGTCGCTCAGCGCTTTGGCCGCCAGCAGGGCCATTTCCTTGGGTTCTTTCATAACGTCACTCCTTTTTCAATGAGATCATTTCTCGCGTCCAATGTATCGTGATGTACCGGATTGCCCATGCCCTCCATTTCCGTAACGGTCATGGTCAGGCCCAGCAGCAGTCCCCGGTCAAGATCCTCATAGACCGTTTCCCGCAGGCGCACCACATCGGGGTCGTTGGCAAACTCCCGGCTGGGCTCGATATAGTCGGCCAGATACAATATTTTTTCCAGCAGCGTCATGTTGGCCCGACCGGTGGTGTGGTACAAAATGGCCTGATACACCTCGTCGTCCACGCCGTACACATGGCGGGCGATGGCTGCGCCGGTCTTGGCGTGCAGCAGCTTCAGCGCCTTTTGCTCCAGCGGGTCAAGCCGGATGCCGTACTGTTTACACAGCGCCAGCTGCTCCGCCATGCCCAGCTTCTTGGTGCAGTCGTGAAGCAGTCCCGCCACGCGGGCCTTCGTCTCGTCCGCACCGAAGCGTCGGGCAAGCTTCGCCGCCTCACCCTCGGTACCCAGCACATGGGGCATCCGCTTGGGCTTGAGATAGCTCATAGCGATGGGCCGCAGCTCGTCCACCGTCAGGTGCTTCAAGTCGGCGGTGGTGCCGTACAGGTGCTCCCGCCGGATGTAGCCCCACACCGCTTCCGGTACCAGGTCGCTCCCCTGTCCCGCCGCCAGCGCGGCGCGGACGTCGGTGGAGGACAGCTCGATGAGCTCCGGATTGTCCAGCAGCGCCACACGGGCCTGATACTGCCGCTCCAGCTGGGTCTTCTGCCGCTTCATGGCGGCGCAGATATCCTCCTCCACCCGGCGGAAAGCGGCAATGTGCGCCAATTCACAGATGACCTCCGGCTCATGCCACGTGTGGAGGGACAGGAACATGTCCGATCCCATCAGCAGCCACAGCTCCGCGTCGGGGTACTGCTGATGCAGCATGCGCAGGGTGTCGCTGGTGTAGCTTTTGCCGGTGTGGTGCAGCTCGATATCGCTGGCCTCGGCCATACGGCCCACCGAGGCCGCCATCAGCGCCGCCATGTCGTACCGCTGCCGGGCCGTCACGCCGGACGGCAGCGGCTTGTGGGGCGGCACGCAGTCCGGGACGATCAGCAGCTTATCCAGTCCCAGCTGGTTCACGGCGGCACGGGCCATGGTCACATGGCCGTTATGGGGCGGGTTGAACGTCCCGCCGAACATGCCGATCCTCATGCCTGCTTCGCCTTTACCAGCTGGATCTTGCGCTTTTCCTTGTTGTGCTGATAGCGGTACAGCACGAACTTGCTGCCGATGACCTGCACCACCTCGCTGCGGGTGGCCACGGCCAGCTCCTCCGCCGCCTCACGGGCGGTGTACATGCTGTTTTCCAGCACACGGCCCTTGATGAGCTCACGGGCCTCCAGCGCGTCGTTGGCCTGCTTCACCAGATTGTCGCCGATGCCGTCCTTGCCCACATGGAGGATGGTGTCCATGGTGGCGGCCATCCCCCGCAGCTGGGCACGCTGCTTACTTGTCAGTTCCATATCAATGCTTCTCCAAATACTCTTTCAATTCCGCGGCGAAAACGCGCAAAGCGTTGCCCCGGTGGGATATTTCGTTTTTCTCCTCCGCCGTCAGCTGGGCAAAGGTGCGGCGCTTCTCCGGCACAAAGAACACCGGATCGTAGCCGAAGCCCCGTTCCCCCATGGGGGCAAAGGCGATGGTGCCGTGGCAGTCGCCGTCGGCGGTCAGCATGTCGCCGTTGGGGAAGGCACAGCAGATGGACGTGTGGAAATGGGCGGCGCGGTTCGTCGCGCCCCGCATGTTCTGCAGCAGCAGAGCGCAGCGGGCCGGATCACTGTCCAGATTGCCGTACCGGGCGGAGTAGATGCCCGGCGCGCCCTGTAACCAGTCCACGCACAATCCGGAGTCGTCGCCGATGGCGGGCAGACCGCTGGCTTCCATGACGGCTTTTGCCTTCAGCGCGGCGTTCTCGGCAAAGGTAGTGCCCGTCTCCTCCACGTCCAGCGCAAGCCCTAAATCGGACTCCAGCACCACTTCCACGCCCAGCCGGGACAAGATCTCCTGCATCTCTTTTAATTTCCCACGGTTGTGGGAGGCCAATACAAATTTCATCTCAGAATATCCCCCACTATCTCTTTCTGTTTGGCGATCAGCTCACGGTTGCCCTTGGCGCACAGCGCCACCAGCTCCTGCTGCTCCGTCACGGTGAAGGCCCGGCCCTCGCCGGTGCCCTGAATCTCAATGATCTCGCCCTGCTCGTTCATGATGCAGTTCAGATCCACCTGCGCCCGGCTGTCCTCGCTGTAGGGCAGATCCAGCACCGCCGTATCGTCCACGATACCGGCGCTGACGCCCGCCACGTAATGCTTGATGGGCATACGGCCGATATAGCCCTCCTTTACCAGCCACTGGCAGGCCAGCGCCAGCGCCACGAAGCCGCCGGTGACGCTGGCGGTACGGGTACCGCCGTCGCCCTGCAGAACATCACAGTCGATGGTGACGGTGCGCTCGCCCAGCAGCTGCATATCCACCGCCGCCCGAAGGCTGCGGCCAATGAGCCGCTGAATTTCCGCGCTGCGGCTGCTGAGCTTCAGCTTGTCCACATCACGGCGGCTGCGCTGGCGGTTGGCGCGGGGCAGCATGGAGTACTCCGCCGTGACCCAGCCGCAGCCGGGCTTCACGTGGGGCGGCACACGCTCCTCCACCGAGGCGGTGCACAGCACCACCGTGTCGCCGCAGCGGATCAGCACGCTGCCCTCGGCAAATTTGTTGAAATTAGGCGTGATGGTCACATCACGCAATTCGTTATACTGTCTTCCGTCGGCTCTGGTCACGGATATCATTCCCCTTTCGGTGGTTTTTCAAATCAGAACAGGTCTGCGGTGAATTCCTTTGCGTCAAAGGGCTTCAGGTCGTTGATGCCCTCGCCCACGCCCACAAACTTCACCGGCACCTGCAATTCCTGGGCGATGGCCACCACGATACCGCCCTTGGCGGTGCCGTCCAGCTTGGTGAGGATGATGCCGGTCAGACCCGCCGTCTCCTTGAAGGTGCGGGCCTGCACCAGGCCGTTCTGGCCGGTGGTGGCGTCCAGCACCAGCAGCGTCTCGCACACGGAATCCGGGCATTCCCGGGCGATGATCTTCCGCAGCTTTGCCAGTTCGTTCATCAGATTCTGCTTGTTGTGCAGGCGGCCCGCCGTGTCGCACAGCACCACGTCCACGCCGCGGGCCTTGGCGGCCTGTAGGGCGTCGAACAGCACGGAGCCGGGGTCGGCGCCCTCGTTCTGGCGGATGATGTCCACACCGGCGCGGTCAGCCCAGATCTCCAGCTGGTCGGCGGCGGCGGCACGGAAGGTATCGCCGGCGCACAGCAGCACCTTTTTGCCCTCCGCCTTCAGCTGGGCGGCCAGCTTGCCGATGGACGTGGTCTTGCCCACGCCGTTGACGCCGATGAACAGCACGATGCTGGGGGTGGTGGACAGGTTCAGTGCCGCGTCGCCCACCTCCAGCTTTTCCGCCAGAATGGCCCGCAGCGCGTCCTTTACCTCGTCGGCGCGGGTCAGCAGCCGCTCCTTTACCTTTTTGCGCAGCTTCGCCACCGCGTCGGTGGCGGACTCCACGCCCATATCGGCCAGGATCAGCGCTTCCTCCAGCTGGTCATAAAACTCGTCGTCCAGCTTATCAAATGTCACAGAGGCCAGCCATGCCTCCTTGAGCTGCTTGAAAAATCCCATAGCGTCCTCCTTATTTGATATTCAGTTCCTTTGCCATGTCGTTCATATTGATGGTCAGAATGCGGCTGACGCCCCGCTCCTGCATGGTGACGCCGTACAGCACGTCGGCCTCCTCCATGGTGCCCCGGCGATGGGTAATGACGATGAACTGGGTCTTTCCGGCGATGCGCCGCATGTAACGGGCGTAGCGCACCACGTTGGACTCGTCCAGCGCCGCCTCGATCTCGTCCATGACGCAGAACGGCGTGGGGTGCACCTTCAGAATGGCGAAGTACAGGGCGATGGCCACAAAGGCCTTTTCGCCGCCGGACAGCAGCGTGATGGTTTTCAGCTGCTTTCCAGGCGGCTGCACCCGAATTTCAATGCCGCAGTTGAGGATATCCTTCTCGTCCTCCAGCTCCAGCTGGGCCTTGCCGCCGCCGAACAGCTCCAGAAATGTCTCCTGAAAACTCTCGTTCAGCAGCTTGAACTGCTGGGCGAAGATGGCCGTCATCTGCTTGGTCAGCTCCTCGATGACGCCCAACAGCTCCTCACGGGCCTTTTCCACGTCGGCACGCTGCTCGGACAGGTAGGTATACCGGGTGTTGACCCGCTCGTATTCGTCGATAGCGCCGATGTTGGGGGTGCCCAGTCCCTTGATCTCCCGGTTCAGCTCCGCAATGCGGCGGGTGGCCTTGGGCACGCTCTCCAGCTCCACGCGCTGCTCCAGCGCGGCGCTGTGGCTCAGTTCATAGCGCTCCCACAGCTTGTCCAGCAGGGCCGCTTCCTCCATGGCGTTGCTTTGCAGCTTCTGCTCCATGCGGGACAGCTCCTGCGTGGTGGCGATCACCGCATCGTTGCACTCGCGGCTCTCGCGGTTTTTGGCGTCCCGCTGGCCCTCCAATTGCAGCTTCTGGGCCGATAGCTCCGAGAGCTTTTCCCGCAGCTGAGTTCCCTGCTGCCGCAGGCTGTCCAGCTGGGCCTGATGGGCAGCGATATCGCTTTCGGCCTGCCGGTTGGCGGCGGAGAACTGCTCCATCAGCGCCTGCCGCTGATCCCGGTCGGTCACCATGTCAAGCCGCAGCCGCTTCAGGTCGGCGATGCTGCGCTCACCCGCGTCCCGCTCGGCGGCCAGAGCCGCCTGAGCGGCCTTCTTCTCGCTGACCTGCTGGGACAGGGCGTTGGTCTTTTCCAGCAGATCGCTCTGGCCGCTCTGGCTCTCCTCCGCACGGCGGCGCAACTCGGCGGCCCTGGCTTCCTTCTCCGCCACGTCGGCCTCCACGGCGGCGCAGCGCTGCCGGTCGGCCTCGGTGCGTTGGGCCAGTGTATCCAGCTCGGCCTGCAAGTCCTCGCAGCTCTGCTCCAGCGTGTTGTTCAGGATGTCATAATGCTCCTGCTTCGCCTGATATTGCAGCACCAGATCCTCCGCCTTGCGCTGCTGGGCAGAAGCCACCTCCAGCTCATACTGGGCCTTTTGCAGCTCCCGCTGGGCGTCCTCGGCCCTCTGTTTGGCGGCGGACAGTCTGTCCCGCATGCCGCCCAGCTGGCCGTTCAGCTTCTCCAGCTCGTTGGCGCGGCTCAGTACACCGGCGCTGCGGCTGACGCTGCCGCCGGTCATGGAGCCGCCCCGGTTCATCACCTGTCCGTCCAGCGTGACGATGCGGAAGCTGTTGCGGTACTTCCGCGCCATGGCGATGCCGCAGTCCAGATCCTCCACCACCACGGTGCGGCCCAGCAGGCTCTTGAAGATGCCGTCATACTGCCGGTCATATTCGATCAGGTCGACGGCCAGCCCCACAAAGCCGTATTCGCTGCTGACGTTCTCCCGCAGTGTGTCGCCCCGGACGGCGGTCATAGGCAGGAAGGTGGCCCGCCCGCCATTGCGCTGCTTCAGGTAGCCGATGGCGGCCTTGCCGTCCTCCTCCCGGTCTACCACGATGTTCTGCATACCCGCGCCCAGCGCGATCTCCAGCGCCACCGTGTACTTTTCCTGTGTCTTGATCAGGCTGGCCACCGGGCCGTGAATGCCCCGCAGGGCCTTCTTCTCCGCCGCCTGCATTACCAGCTTTACCGCGTTGGAGAAGCCCTCGTACTCCTTCTCCATCTCCGTCAGCAGGCGGATGCGGTTTTCCAGCGCCGCCGCGTCCATGGTCAGCTGTAATTTCTCCGCTTCTGCGTCGGCGGAGCGCTTTTTGCGGCCCTCCATCTTCAGGCTGTGACCCTGAATGATGTTGCTGACGGCCTGCGCCTCCTCCCTGGCTTCGTTGAGAAGCTTCCGGTTCTCTCGGGACTCCTTTCCGCTCTGCTCCAGCTTTTCCCGTGCGGCGGTCAGCTCGCCCGCCGTGTGCTCCCGGCGCTCGTCCATCTGGCTCATACCGGAGCGCAGGGCGGACAGCTCCGCCTTGCCGTCGGCGGCGGCGGACAGCAGCAGCGCCTCCTCCGCCCGCAGGGACTCCGCCGTGCGGGCAGCGCCCGCCGCGGTGTCGGTCAGCTCCCGTGCCTTTGCCAGCAGGCCATCTAGCTCCTGTGCCAGTGCGGCGCTCTCCTGATCGATCTGGCCGATGCGCTCCAGCTGGGCGTCCACCTGAGATTGCAGGCTGCCCGCCCGGTTCTCCGTGTCCTCCATCTCCCGCTGAATGCGTGCGATGCTCTCATTATTGTGCTCCACCGAGGTGTGCAGCACGGCAATGGCGCTGTCATGCTCGCCGCCGGCGGCTTCCAGATGGCTCACCTGTCCCCGGAGCGTCTCCGCCTCCAGATCATTGCGCCGCACCTGCTCGCTCAGTTCCTCGGCGGCGGCGTAGGCGGCTTCCAGCGCCGCTTCTGCCCGCTCCTTGTCGGCACGGGCGCTCTCTACGTCGGTCTGCAATTTGAATTTGGCGGTTTTCAAGTCCTGCAGCTGTTCCAGCCACACGCTGATCTCCAGCACCCGCAGCTCATCCCGCAGCACCAGATACTTTTTGGCCACCTCCGCCTGCTTGCGCAGCGGCTCCACCTGCAATTCCAGCTCCGCGATCTTGTCGTTGATGCGCACCAGATTCTCCTGTGTGCGCTCCAGCTTCCGCTCGGCCTCCTCCTTGCGGTGGCGGTACTTGCTGATGCCCGCCGCCTCCTCGAACACTTCCCGGCGCTCGCCGGATTTGACGGACAGGATCTCGTCGATCTTGCCTTGCCCGATGATGGAGTAGCCCTCCCGGCCCATGCCGGTGTCCATGAACAGCTCGTTCACGTCCTTCAGCCGCACCGACTGCTTGTTGATGTAATATTCCGATTCGCCGCTGCGGTAGTACCGGCGGGTAACGGCCACCTCCGCCTCGTCACGGGGGAAGATATGCTCGGTGTTGTCAATGACCAGCGTCACCTGCGCAAAGCCCATCTGGCTGCGCTTTTCCGTGCCGCCGAAGATCACGTCCTCCATCTTGGCGCCGCGGAGCTGGCGGCTGTTCTGCTCGCCCATGACCCAACGGATGGCGTCGGAGATATTGGACTTGCCGGAGCCGTTGGGGCCTACGATGGCGGTGATATCCTCTCCGAAATTCAGGACGGTCTTATCGGGAAATGATTTGAAGCCCTGAATTTCAAGCGCTTTTAAGTACAAATAGTCCACCTCATTTTACATTGGCATACTTTAACTAGGATAGTGTATCAGAAAAGTGTGTATTTTTCAAGTTAAAGTTGATGGGGCGGTGGATTTGCGCCTGTCCCATGCGAAATTTAAGAAGCCCTTGACAAGCGAAACGAAATAGATATAATAAAGGCAAAAATATTACCGCAAAGCGGTTTTAGCCCAGTTTGTTTAGGTTTAAAAAAACCGTCACTTGGCCGAGTGGCGGTTTTCCCATTTGATCTTCCATGTCCCCGTAGGGACGAAACTCCCCTTATAATAAAGAAAGGACAGTATCACCATGGACAAAACCCTTGGCTATATCCTCTGCACCCAGTCGCCGGGTCTGTTTCTGGCGGCGCTGATGCTGCTGCTGTTTTACTTCGCCCGGCGGCGGGAGCACCATGTCCGCGCCGTGATGGATCTGGTGCTGTGCATCGTCTGCGCGGCGGGCGGCGTGGCGCTGTACTTCGTAGGCATGGGCGCGGGCCACTTCACCATTCAGGACTTCTATGCCATCCGTACCCCCGGCTGGGTGGGGATCGGCGTTGTGGTGATCTTCAATGTATGGCTGATCGCCCGGGGCTTTCTGGCGGTGAACCGCCGCCGCACGGCGGAGAAGAACGCCAACCGCGCCGCCAACCGTGCGGCAAACGCCGCCCAGCAGCAGCGCGAGGCCGAACAGCGGCAGTCCGCCATCGACGCCAACGCGGATATTGAGGGGAAATAACCCACACTTGTACCCATTTCCGGGGGAAAGCGCAGCGGAAGACCGCCGCTATTGCGCTTTCTCCCGGAACTTTTTTCGATTCTTATTGACATTTCTCCCCTTTTTCTATATAGTGTACTTGCCAAATTTCAAAGAGACATACAGAGATCGGAAGAGCGTCGTGTAGG
>OOAE01000620.1_pt1 | contig 32318 bp, 30 predicted proteins | sample 1671271 | NCBI WGS metagenome assembly OOAE01 (sample SAMN06348139, study PRJEB24527) | human gut metagenome | biome: human gut; feature: ankylosing spondylitis patient; material: feces | host: Homo sapiens | place: China | collected 2015-10 | reverse complement strand
TCGAGCGCATCGCCGGCCATGTGGAAGCAAACGGGAAGTAATCGCTCGGCCCCGTTATAACGCAGCACCCGCAGAATGCTTGTTCTGCGGGTGCTGTTTTTGCATAAAGAAAGCCACCGGCGGTGCCGGTGGTTCTAAAAAGCTTTCGCTATGCATAGAAAAATATCCTCCGTAAGCGTCAAACCACCCCGCGCATGGACAGGCATGAGACAATAGTAACGGGACGTTGCGAAACGTTCCGTTACTGTCATATTGGAGGTAAGGGGATGACAAGCGCAGAGTTGAAACACCGTGCGAAGCTGCAGGAGTGGGCGGCACGAATACAGGACTGCCGCAGCAGCGGCCTGTCAGTGCGGGCGTGGTGCAGACAAGAAGAAATCAATGCAGCAACCTATTACCGTTGGGAACGGGAATTGCTGGCTTTGGCTGAAACAGAGCCGTGCTCGAGCGTGTCGGCCGTCAGGTTTGCAGAGCTTCCGGCACCGAAACAGGTATCACGCAACGCTGCGGAACGTTCCGCAACGCTGCATATTGGAAACGCCAGTCTGGATATTTATCCCGGGTGCGATACGGAACAGCTGAAAATTCTGGTAGAACTTCTGCGCCTATGCTGAACGACTTCACCGGCGCAGATAAAGTCTATATTGCCTGCGGCTACACAGATCTGCGTAAAGGCATAGACGGTCTGGCGCGCCTCGTCCAGCAGCAGTTTGAACTGGATCCATTTACCAACACACTGTTCCTGTTCTGCGGACGGCGGCGAGACCGTATCAAGGGCTTGTACTGGGAAAAGGACGGCTTCATCCTGCTGTACAAGCGACTGGAACAGGGCGCGTACCAGTGGCCGCGCTCGGAATCCGAGGTGAAGGTGCTAACGCCGCAGCAGTACCGCTGGCTCATGGAGGGGCTGCAGATCGAGCAGCCGAAGGCCCACCGCCCGGTAACGGGATTGACCACTGTCTGAGCAGGGAAATAGGTGGAAACCATTGAAAACACTGGCTTTCTGCCGTGTTCTGTGGTATAATGTCTGCATGGAAAACAAAGAAGTGCAGACAAGCAACACGGAAGAAATGGTGACCATTTCCCGTGCGGAATACGAGCAGCTCCAGCAGGAAAAAGCACGGAACGCAAAGCTGGAAGCAAAGTTTGCTGCCCGCGAACAGGAACAGGCGCAGGTCATTACCAGCCTCACGCTGCAAAACGAGTGGCTGCTGGAGCAGCTGAAGCTGTCCAAGAAAAAGCTGTTTGGCCGTTCTTCGGAACAGGCGGAGCAGATGGTCATGGACCAGCTGAGCCTGACCATGAACGAACTGGAGGCCTATGCCTTCGGGACCAAAGCCGCCACTGAGAAGCAGATCGCTGTGAAAGCGCATGAGCGCAAGCGGCAGTCCGGCAATGTGTTGGATGTCATTCCAAAGGGTACTCCCACCCAGGTAGTAGAGCACCGTCTGCCTGAGCATGAGCGGATCTGTGCTGCTTGCGGCAGCGAGTTGGTTGAGATCGGCAAGGATGTGCGCCGGACGCTGCAGATGAAGCCAGCAGAGTTCTGGGTTCGCGAGGACGTATACTACACCTACGCCTGTAAGAACTGTGAGCAGGAGACTGGCGAGGCCAACATTGTGAAGGCGGCGAAAGAACCTGTGCTGCTGCCCGGCAGCTTTGCCTCTGCGGAGGCGGTGGCGTATCTGGCAACGCAGAAATTTGTCATGTACTCTCCGCTGTACCGGCTGGAACAGGAATTCAATCGTCAGGGACTGAAGCTGTCCCGGCAGACCATGGCCAACTGGCTGCTGAACATCTCGGAAAAATGGCTGAGGTCGGTCTACGATACACTGCATGAGCAGCTTTGTAGAGAGCCGGTGCTGCACGCAGATGAGACAACGCTGCAGGTGCTGAAAGAACCGGGGCGTTCCTCCACCAGCAAGTCCTACATGTGGCTGTACCGCACCAGCGGCTGCGCAGATCAGGCCATTGTGCTGTATGAGTACCAGCCCACGAGAAAAGCGGAGCACGCCGAGCGTTTCCTGCAAGGCTTCTCAGGCTGGCTGCACGCGGATGGCTACCAGGGATACCACAGACTGCCGGGCAGCATTCGTGTGGTGGGCTGTTGGGCGCATGCGAGACGAAAATTTGACGAGGCACTGAGCACTCTGCCGCAAGAGAAACGGAAGGATTCTCCCGCGGCCATGGGCGAGTGGTATTGCTCACAGCTTTTCAAGCTGGAGCAGGAATTCGCAGAACTGACGCCGGAGGAGCGATATGAAAAGCGGCTGGAACAGGAGAAACCTGTTTTAGACGCGCTGCTGTCATGGGCAAATGAGATGCAGGCGGGAACCGCGCCGAAATCTGCGCTGGGAAAGGCCATTCACTATCTGTTGGAGCAGTGGCCGTATCTGACAAGGTATCTGGAGGACGGTCGTCTGGAGCTGAGCAACAACCGTGCCGAGCGCAGCATTAAGCCATTTGTGATGGGCAGAAAGAACTGGCTGTTTGCCAATACGCCCGGTGGTGCGCAGGCCAGCGCCGTGATCTACAGCCTGATTGAAACGGCGAAGGAAAACAGCTTAGATCCGTACCGCTATCTGCTGTGGGTCCTGCAAAATGCGCCACAACTGAGCGAAGAGGATGCCGCATGGGCTGAAAAGCTGCTGCCTGGAAATGCCCCGGAAGAATGTTATATGCCGTAAAAAATAATTGACCGCCATCTCGGTGAGCAGCAGCTCGCTTTCAGATGGCGGCCTTTTATTCGCGGCTACGTTTGACGGTTACGAAACATTTTCTCCTATTGTGCTTAGTCATAATATAATGTTCTGCTGGGATAAGGGTTATTGCCCTTATCCCAGCATTTCTACTCACTGCTCGCTCTTATGCTTGCGGGACTTGACCACGATGAAAGCCGCAGTCCCCAGAAGCAGAATGCCGCCGATGGTGAACATCCAAACGCCCCGACCACCAGTCTTGGGCAGATCAAAACCGGGGTTATTAACCACGGACAGAGGCACGATGGCATTGCCATCGGTCATGGTGACGTCCTTGCCATTGACCGTAGCGCTGGCGGTCAGCAGCTTGGCGCCGCACTTCTCGCAGGTGCCGTTTTCGGATGTCTTAATAACGATCTTGACTGCCTCCTTGAGCAGCACGTAGCCCTTATCCGTGGCAATTTCGGTCAGGGAATAGCTGTCGTCCTCCAGACCCTTGACCACGATGTGGCCGCTGCTGTTGGGAACAAAGGTGGTCGCATCGGACTTCTTGGCGGCAATGCCCTTGGCGTAATACACGCCATCCTTCAGGTCTGCGATGATGTAGCAGTCGTCGGTGTCATTGTGCAGGTTGAACTTGACGTTCTGGACGCTACCCTTGCCATCGCTGAACTGCTTCAGCACGTCAATGCCGTAAGTATACACATGGCAGCAATCGTTCAGGGTATCATAGTAAGTAGTGTTGGTGCGCTTCCAAGTCAGCACGACCTCGTTGGGGTTGTCGGTATCGCCCATCTGAGCCTCAGCGGTCAGAGTTGCGGCGTAAGTAATACGCATGGTGCATTCGCTGTAGCCGCGCTTCACGCTGTCGTTGTAAACAGTGGTCGCTTCGTTGATCTCGTTCAGACCTGCCTCGGTCATCTTGATGATCATGGTGTTGGCGGTATCATCATAAGTCACGGTGAACTTGCCGGAATTTTCGGCCCAGGTAGTGATCTTGTCGGTGCAGGCGGAATCGCGGAAGAACTCGATAACAACATCCTGCTTGTAGCGGATGCCCTTGGACATGGTATCGACGTATGTGTACTCGCTCAGGCTGGAAGCCTTGGAGGTAATCGTGGGCAGGGTACTCAGAATCTGGTAGTCCACAACATCGCCCACGGATGCGGTGGCGGTATGCTCGAAGCCATCGGTAATGTCGGTCAGGCTGCCGTTATTCTTTCCAGTGCTGCTCTTGCTCTCGCGGACAGTCTTTTCGAGGTCGGGGTTACCGGTCTGGTTCTTGGGATACACGGTAACGTCATAGTTCCAATCTGCACCGCCAATGGTGGTCATGGGCAGGCTCACAAAGAAAGGATTGCAAGTGCTGGTGACCATTTCGGGAACACGAGTCTCCACAACGAGGTACAGGCTCTGCTCTATGTTGGATGCAGAGGTATGACCGGTCGCATCGGTCTCAGTCATGGCAACGCCGCCGTTCTTCACGGCGGTTTCCAGAGCGTTCTTCACGTTCGTGGCATTGGCAGCCAGCGCAGCGGCCAGCTTGTTGTTCAGAGTATCGCTGGTGTAGTAGTTGACGCCGCCCTCAGTCTTGTGAGCATCTGCGGCGGTTAGACCAATGGCAGACATTACCGCGTTGCTGCGGTCAGAAGTGTCAAAGCCGTACAGCACACCCACATGACGCTGACCATCCACAACCTCGTTGCTCATGGTGATGTCGGCCACTTTCAAATACGTGAACTCCACGCCTTGAATGGCGTATTTGCTCAACTTGTCGATAACCGCGTCATCGTGCAGGCCGGTGGAGACGTAGGATTCAGCATCCCATACGCCATCTTCGCTGGCTTTGGTAATGTCGTACTTATAAATGGAGAGCGACGCCTTCTTGCTGGTGTCGATGGTAGGTTCCGCGGCAAATGCCGTAGTCATCAGGCCAATGGCCATGAGCGCCGCCATCAGCAGCGCCAATACGCGATGGATTCTTTTCATGTTCAGTTTGTCTCCTTTGTGATGTAAGATTTTTTGCAGAAATAAACACCCGCCATCAGAGCGAGTGCTGCAAACAGGAAATAGGTTGTGAATCCCATACCGCCCGTAAACGGCAGGACAAATCCTGCGCTGTTGCAAGCGGTGATGGTGATGTCGGGATTACTGCTGTCCAGCGTCCCCGTAAACAGTGGCTCTGCCATCAGGGTATAACCTGCGGGAGCTTTGGTTTCCGTTACACGGTACTGCACACCAATTTTGAGGTCAGTCCACTGGACAATACCGGTTTTGTCGGTGGTGATTTTGTTCACTTCTGCCCAGGTCTGGCCGTCTGTGGAAGTTTCCAGCAACAGTTCAGCTCCGGCGAGAGGCGCGCCCGTTACGTCTACCTTACGGACGGTGAGGCAACCCCTGACAGGCTTATTCTCGCGCGTGACCTTGATGGTAAGGTTCTCGCTGGTCAGACTGAAATCATACTTGGTTTCGTCCAGCTGGTAGCCATCCACGGTGCTGATCTCCTGATAAGAGTATTTTCCGGGCTTGAGATTATCGAAAGTCACCTTGCCGTTGACGTCAGTCGTTCCATCCGCGATCTTGTTGCCAGCAGCGTCAAAGATCCGGTAGGTGACGCCGGCCAGCGGCTGCTTGGTATCGGCGTCAACCTTCAGGATCTCGATGCTGCCGGTGATCAGCTTGTTCTCACGAGTGGCTTTCAGAATTTGTCCGTTCTGATTCAGTACAACAGGAAAAGCCGTATCATCCAGCTCATATCCGGCCGGTGCCTGAAACTCCTTGCAGGTGTAGTTGCCCAGCTTCAGACCGGCGAACGTCAGCTTACCATTGGCGTCCGTGTAGCCTTCTGCGACTTGGCTTCCAGAGGCGTCGTACAGACGGAAACCGGCGCCCTGAAGCGGTGTGTTAGAATCCGCGTCCACCTTGCTGATCTCAACACTGGCTTTCCCCAGTGCATTGGTTCGGGTCGCCGTGATATTCAGGGTTGTGGATGTAATAGTGATTGGGTACTTCGTGTTGTCCACCACATACCCGGAGGGGGCGCTGATCTCCTGATAGCTATAACTTCCCAACGGGAGGTCAGAGAAGACTGCCGTGCCATCTGTTCCGGTAGTCACATCGGCTACCTTGTTGCCATTTGCATCATAGAGCCGGTAGGTCACGCCTGCCAGCGCCTTGCCGGTGTCGGCGTCGGTCTTATTGATGGTCAGGCCGCCCTTTTCGTCCACAACGGTAGCCTTGATTTTGATGTAGGCTCTCACGGGATCAAGGCCCGTGCCGGTATAGCTGGCCAAGGACTGATACTTGCCGGTAGAATCGTACCAACACAGCACTGCTTCGTCGGGATCAATACCATAGGCGCTGCCGGTGGCGGAGTAGGTTTTCTCGGTGGAGAGGTTCTTTGCAGCCTCCGCCGTGGCCGTGATGGTCAGGGTGTTGCCGCGCTGTGTGAACGCAATGCCGTTACCGCTATTGCTGGCAAAATTGAAGTTGTCCAGCACGCCGTTGCCGTCCGTCACGCTGGCGCTGTAGTTGCCGCTGGCGTCCTTCGTCAGCTCAATGGTGTCGCACCAGCGGCTGCTTGTCGCCGCAAAGCTGGGAATATCCGCAGCGCTCTGCATGGCGTCCACAATTTCGCTGTACCACATGGCAAACGTGGGATAACGGGACGTATCGACACAGCCGTAAAACGGACTGGTTTCCCAAGAGCGGTAGTCGTAGGGGCTTCTGTACTCACAAATCAAGTCCCAGATAACCGCCTGCGTAGCGGCCCACTTTTCTGCGTCAATAATATCGCTGCTGTTGCTGTCGCCGTATGCCGAGCCATACTCCGCACTGGGATAACCACAGGCCAAGGCCAGTGCGATGCCGCTCTGCACCGAGGCAGGCAGGTTGTACCAGCACCCGCTGGAGCCCTGCACATAATTGCTGCTGTCGTCCGACCGAACACCGGGCTGGATGCAATAGGCCAGCGCACCGTTGACATACTTGACGTGATACAGGGCGCTACCACTTCCCAAGCTGCTGTCCGCCAGAATGGTCAGATTCCGTGTGCTGGGTGTGGTCGAGCTGCTGTAATCGTACTGTTTGAAAGTCAACTGACTGGTGTAGACATAGACCTTGTACTTGACCACAACGGTAGCGGCGTAGGCGGACACGGCCAGCATCGCCGCCATGACCAGTGCAAGTACCAAGGCTGTAAATCGTTTAACAGTTTTCAATAGCTTCCTCCTTGTTGGAAAAGTAAAGCCCCTCTGTTGCCAGAGAGGCTTTGCGTATGGAATTGTTTCGTCTTAGTCATAAAGAACATAGATCAGCAGGCTTCCACCATCCTCCACGATGCAGACGTTGCAGTGGAAACCGGCGTCTGCCATGCTGTCCTTGCCCATCTGCATCATGAGCTGGCGGAAGGTGAAGTCCACCATGTCCCGCGCCTTGGCCTCTAACGTCTCTTGTGAGGCGTCCGTTGGCACTGCGGCGGGGAAGCGGTAGGCGCTGTTCGCCAACGTCAGGCTGCTGTCCGTGGTAACGCCGTACTGCGTGGCCGCGTAGGCGTTGGCCGCATCAATGGCTGTCTGCCGGTCTGCGGGAGCCGTGGGTTCGGGCGTAGGCTCCGGCTCCGGCGTAGGCTCCGGCTCCACATAGCCCGTCTTGGCGTGGACAGTTTCAGAGGGAATGTCCTCTGTAGGCGTGGGAGCAACGGGGGCTTGCTCGGATGCACGTTGTGATGCTGCGTCTGCTGATGCTGTCTTTCCGCTGCCGGTAGCTGCGGTTTCCTCGGTGGCTTTCTCAGGTGCAGCCTGCGCAGTTACCTCTGTACCTGCGGCCGGAAGATCGTCCCCGCCCCCGGCAAAAATAGAGCCTTCGCTTTTGGCAGAAGGTTCTTGAGGGGACGATACCTCCTCCGAATTGACCGGCTTTTGGCCGCAGGCGGTAAAGAGCAATACACATACTGACACGATCAAAATAAATGCTTTTCTCACAACTTTTTGCGCTCCTTTCTTCTGTATTTGCATCTATTTTAATCATGTTTGCACCCGAAAATCAATAGGTTGAGAGGCTTTATTTTGGGCGGCATAAGCATTTAAAATAAAAGCTTGACAATCCTTTTGACACTACCACTTGGAAAGAATCTTTCCATATATCTGACGCTTGTTGCTGTCAAACCGCTTGACCGTCAGGATCACGGTGTCTCCGATCTCAAAGTCGCTGTCCTCATACTGATAAGCATAGGAGCACATGCAGACAGTGCCATCCGGCAGGTTGCAGAAAACACCACCGGCATACTTGCCGGAGATCATAGCCTGCCTCCGGCTGTTGACAGGGTGACGCTGCTCGGCCCCTTCAAAGGGATCGGACAGCGCTGCCTTCACGGAAACCCTGAGCCGATCCGCATCGGCATCATAGTCCGTCACAACGCAGTCCAACTCCTGTCCGGGGCGGTAGACAGTGCGCAGATCTGATACGGACATGTAACAGAGATCCTTCTGCGTCAGGCGAATGTCATGACCGTAGCACTCCACTGTACAGCGGACAGGGCCAACATCAATGACACGGCATTTCAGCCGGGTACCGAGCGCATTCAGTTCTGCCCGATGGGCAAAGTAGGAACGACGTGCTTTCATGGCCGACTTACGGGAAGCCAGCGCAAAGCCGTTTTCCCTGTCCACCTTGATGATGTTGAAGGACAGCGTCGCGCCCATGATATGATTCAGGGACATTCCGGGCCGCCCTTCTCCTGACCACATTTCCGTTTCGGGAATCAGGATACGCACACGGTACGGAACGACGATGGCGCAGGACAGCTCCCGTTTTCGCACCTCGCCGGTCCTGCGGCTGCGTACATTCAGCGAGAACATATCCACACCAATCACCGTACCGCTGAGGGGGCTGCCGCCGCGATAGGAAGCGTAGATGGCGTTCCATTCCCGGCGTTCCTCCTCAGATAGATTGCGATCCAGCTTATGGAAATCCAGATGGAAGAACTTCTCGCGGTCACTCATCTCCGGCTTCGGCGCAGGTGGTTCCTGCGCCTCTATGGGAGGAGCTTCAGCCGCAGACGGCGAGGTATCTTCTTCCACAACAGCTACTTCGACTTCTGCGGTGGTTTCCGGATTGGGCGGAGAGCCTTCCTGTGATGCGGGTTCCTCCGCAAAGTCTACGGTCATATCCGCATCATCGGAGGACGGTTCTTCTGCATCTTCAGATGTTTCCGTTGGGGCCATTTCGGTTTCGGCGTCAGTTTCTGATGGCACAGACGGAATCTCCAAGCCCTCTCCGGGCGGAGTGCTTCCATTCAGAATGTCAGGGGGCTGCTGCTCGATGGGATTGGGTGCCGGTTCCACCGTGGCTTCCGTGATCTCTGCGGGAGGATCGGGCTGTGGTTCGGTCGGAACGGTCTTCTTTCTTGGCATTTGGTTACCTCCTCGTTTTAGAATGTCGTGTTTTTATTCGCAAAGAAACGGTGTGTGCCGTCCTTTTGCTTCTGTGCAATGATCTGGCGATCCGGCAGTTCCTTGCCTTGCAGGGCGAGGGAGTGTTCCGGAAGCCAGATGAGCCGCTCTTTTTCTCCGATCTCTATACGGCGAAAAGAGGGTTCGCGTTCTGCTGTCAAAGCTGTCACATAGTACGCAGTCAACTCATCGCCGTAGAGAAAACAGAGCAGAGCGGGCAGACTGGCGGGGATAGAGAATTGAAGCGGACACCCGCCTGTGATCTCCAGCATCACGTCGACGCTCTCCAAAAGCAGCGGATTTGCCGTTTTTGTGATAAGACGAATCACATCGTCCTCCACACAGACAGCGTGAGAGATCCCGCTGAGCTGCCGCAGCATGGGCGTCAGATGCTCCGGGCGCATGGTCATTACTCGTTCCCGGTACTTGCCATACAGCAGCGCGAGAAGCTGGTTGCGCCGGATACAGCCGACCTTGCTCAAAATCTCCATGATGCACTTTTGCTGATTGGTCAAAAGCATAATGATTGTATCTCCTTGTTGCATGAATGAGGGCAACTGAGTGTGCATATACTGGGTAGAACTGGAGAGCAAAACCCGTCACACAGTTTTAACTTTTTGTTGACAAATGGTGTGGTAATGAGGTACAATAACTCCAGTGAATAGGTCACAGAAGCTCGCGGGGCCTGTGATCGGGGGAGTCCCTGCGGGGGCTCCCTTTTCTATTAGCGAGGTGTTCCACTACTATGCCCAAGCCATTTTTCACATATGAACAGCAGATTCAAAAGCTTCGAGCAAAGAACATGGAGATTAGGAATGAATCCTTTGCAACAGAGTGTTTACATCGATATGGCTATTTCGCTTTGATCTCTGGATATAAAGACCTCCTCAAAAATCCTACAACGAAGAATTATTATGATGGGACAACCTTTGAGGACATTGTGTCAGTCTATCGCTTTGATGAGGCTCTGCGTGAGTTGACATTGAGATATCTTCTTCATATCGAGCGACATGTCCGGTCAACACTTTCTTATGCTTTTTGTGAAGCCTTTGGAGACTCGCAGGCTGCATATCTCACAGATGCAAACTTTGATATTTCAACCACCAACAAACAACGGGAAGTACAAAAGCTTATAAAAAAACATTTAGACAAACTAGTATCAAAACCTACCGACTACCCATACATTGAGCATCATAAGCGCAAGTACAGCAACGTTCCGTTGTGGTGCTTGGTCAATGCATTGACATTTGGCACAGTTTCAAAGTTCTATGAATTTTCCAAGACCCAGATTCAGTCTGCGGTTAGTAGAGAGTATGATGGTATCAATGAGACTCAACTTAAGCAGTTCCTTGAAGTCCTTACGGATTTCCGGAATGTCTGTGCTCATAATGAGAGATTATTTACCCATAGATGCTCAAAACACGACATTCCGAACTTGCCGCTCCATCGTAAATTGAATATCCCGCAAAAAGGTACAGACTATATTTGCGGAAAACGAGATTACTTCTCGGTCGTATTATCCTTTAGGTATTTGCTGCCCCATACAGAATTTCTTGAATTTAAAGGTCGTCTTACGGTTCTAATGGACAAGTTAGTGTCCGGTAATCAACCAATTACAATGGAACAATTACTTAAGATGATGGGATTCCCTCAAAACTGGAAAAAAGTTACCTCATATAAAAAACACTAGGCAATCAGGCATTATCGTTGCGGTAATGCCTGATTGCGTCTTCCTATGGACCGCCGAGGCTGTTGAGATAGGGATCGACGACCAGATCGCTTTCACCCTCCGTGATACAGTTGAACAGGACAGCCATGGTGTATTGGATCGAGTTGCGGATATTGCGCTCCTGATTGGCTCGCAGCCGCTGCTCCGTATCGCGCAGCGTTAAGTTGTCCAGATCGTGGAGCCTGTGACGCACCCTGCTTTGCGGCAATGTGGCGTTGCCTACCCGAAAGCTGTCCGAATAAAAAAGCCGCTCGATGGCCGTTTCAAAAATGCGGGCCATCTCCGGCTCAAAAGAGGAGAGCTCACAGGCATCCAGAATGCCGGTAAGCTCTTCTTCGTCCGGTCCCTCCGTGACGGATGGACTGACTTCAATATAACTCTCATCGTTCTTCCTCTTATCAGTATAACTTGGCCACGGATTCTGCGGTTCTGCAGGCGCAGCATCTGCGGTTCTTGAACTGCTGGTTTCGCCGTTCTTGAACCTCCTATCCTGCGGCTCTGGGGAATCAAGAGCCGCAATATCGGCGGTTCTTGTGCCGCATTCCTCCGGCTCCATAAATGGCGCACACTGGTAATCCGGATCATCCATGGGCTGTACGCAGGCGAGATAGATCTGGTTGGCGTCACCGCGTCCGCAGCGCTTTTCCCAAATCAGGTGAAGCTCCGCCAGCTTACGGAACGCGGCAGACACTCGCTGCTCACAGATGCGCAGCTCCCGCGCCAACGCTTTGCGGGGGAAGATCACAAAGACCTCGCTATTGTCATTGACCCAGCCGTTCCTGCGGGAGAGCTGAAATCGGTTCAGCAGGAAGGTGTAGGCCACCTTGGCGTCCAGGCTCATTTCCGCGTACCGTTGGTCGGAAAATAGCCACCGCGGCATTTGCAGATGATGGACGCTCTGTATATCCGTTTGCTTCATGAGCGCAAACGCAGGGCGCTGGTTCAGTTTTGCGGCTTTCATACCGGCCCCTCCTCATAATTATCTTTTGAAGCGGAAAATAAGATCGTAAAAACAGGTTCCGGACCTGCGGTACGGTACAGTGTATCGGAATAATCGTTATAAAATCGGCATGGCATAACGATACAAACGATAATAACGATAACGGCGTTTGGCTGTAGCAGGCCGGACGCCGTTTTTCCATGCCCAAATGCGGTTATCCCGCCTGTTGCCGTGGGGCGGGCTTTAGCTCCACCATGCCGAGATCGTTGCCATCTACCTCATAGGTAAAATCATCGTCCCCTTCCGTAGAGACCGGCGGCTCTGCCTGCGGGGCAGGCGTCCGTTCTTCGACAGGAGACTTTTCTTCCTTCCGAGGCGCGGTGGTCGGTGTCTCCTGCGCTTTTTGCTTCCATGCGGGGATATAGTCCACCACGCGGCAAGTCGTAAGTCCGGCGAAGTCCGGTAATTCTTCCGGCGTCAGCTTATAAAGCAGCGCGGGCCGGTGACCCTGAAACAGCGCCAGACACTTTTGTTGATCCAGACGCAGCACCTCATCCGGCTGCATCAAGTCCCGCTGGATATTACTGCGGGTCTTGGAATAGGGCCGGGTGCTGTTATAGATGGGTGAGAACAGGGGCTGCATGGGCATCTGGTTATTGGTAACAGCAACGGTGACCTTGCCGCACTTTTCCGAGATGTACTTGGCGGAGGTCAGGTCGTTGCAGCCCATATAGATGGTCTGGTTAAAGGTGTTGAGCTGATTTTCCCATTCCTTGCCGGGGTATCGCTGCTGCCATTGGCTGAGGCTCTGTACCACCACCTGACACGCAATGTTGAAGCCGCGCACACTGTTCAGCGCGTCGGCAATACCCTCCATGTATCCGATGTTGCAGTATTCGTCCAGACAGAAGTTTACCAGCACCGGCAGCCGCCCGCCCTTGCAGTGGAGCCGTGCGTAGTTGGAAAGCTGCGGCATGGCCAGTGAAAAGAACAGCGAACTGAGAAAACGGTAGGCACTGTCCTGCGCGGAAATGATGATGAAATACGCGCAGGGTCGCTGCCCCGGCAGTACGAGATCAACATCGTGGTTGCGGGTGATGGTGTCCACCAGCTTATTCTGGAAGATGGCAAGCCGGTTGCCAAGCCCGGTGATGATGTTACCCCAGAGGTTTTCGCGGGCCTTCAGGAACAGTCCGTGATGCCCCTTGGCGGGGTGATCGGGCGGCAGCGACGCCAGCGTGCGGTTCAGCTCATTGACGCTCATGGTGGCAAGGATCTGATACACGTCGCCCAGCCCCCGCTGCTCGATGGGCAGCAGATCACCCTTTTCATCCCGCAGATTGCAGACGTAGTGGATCAGGGCCATCAGGAGATTCAGCTCCGCACGGCTCCAGAAGTCGTCGGCCTCCTTGGGGCTGGAGGTATTCTGGATAATGGTGTTGGCCACCGTCTGCACCAGATCCGTTTCTGTGTCCAGGCCATAGAGACAGTTCCAGCCATCTGAGTGAGCCATGTCCAGAAAGTTGACCGCTTTGACGTAATGGCCGTTTTCACGGAAGTAGGGGGAAAGCTGCTCGAACAGTTCACCCTTTGGATCGACGCAGAATACGGACTCCTTTCGCTGAGCGCAGCCCATCAGAAAAGGCAGGATCAGGCCGCGGGTCTTCCAGCTGCCCGGTGCGCCGATGCAGAGAAGATTGTTGTTTTCGCCGGGTACCATGCGATGAGCCACATAGGCGGCGTATTTGTCCGGGTCCTCCGTCCGCTCCTTGATCTTGCCCAGCAGCATCCCGGAGACACTGCGTATGGGGCCGATTTCCAGAAAGGATTCCATCTCCCGCTTGGTGAGAAAGCCGGAGGAACCGTGTGTTCCGTCCGGAAGAATATCAAAGCCCCGTGGGTCCCGTGTATACTTATAGCCGGAAAACCAAAGGTAGCCACGTTTGGTCACAAGGCAGAACATCAGCACGAAGAACGCAGTGGCTTTCAGCCCAAAGCCGGAGAATATCGCCAGCCAGTTGCGGATCGGATCGAATATCCAGATGGCGGTCACATCCTGCCCCGTGTTATGAAAGACGGCGTCAATGCCGAGACGCATGGAGTTCAGGAGCATTCCGTAAAAATACCAGCACACCAGCCCGACGGGGATGTAGAGGGGCAGCATTTTCTTATGCCGCTGGAACCATACGCCCCAGCGGGCTTCAACGGTATCCTCCAGCTTTTCCAGCAGCTTTGATAAGCGGGGCATGGATCATCTCTCCTTTTTCTGTGACATAGGGGGTATCTAGGGGACGGTGAGGCCTTGATGCCTTACCCAGCAGCTGCGTGATGGCATCCTCGGTCAAGGTAAAGACCCGCGCTTTTCCGGTATCCCTGTAGTGCGGGCCCCACACCTCTGCCACCTGCTGCGGCAGGGCGGCCAATACGATCTGGGAATGGCCCTGCTCTTGCGCCAGCGTGTAGGCGGCATCCACGCGGCGCAGCTCCATGTCCGCCGCCAGCACGAAGGGTTGGCCTTGAAACAGTGCGTCCCAACAGGGACGGTCAGGCGGTGGAGGGCGGTAATGGCCTTTCAGAGCCAAGCGGGTTAAACGCTGGCGGTAATCCGGCTGAGCCATGATCTGAAGCTGTGTCACACCGGTATCGTCGCAGGGCAGAAGATAAACCGGCTGCTGGAACCAGTGGGCAGCGGCGCCGTAGGTCATGAGCTTGCTCTCGTCCTCTGCCATAGGCTTGTCCAGTTCGGTAAGCATATCTGAATAGCTTTCGCCACAAAAAAGGAAGCTGCGCACTCCCGCTAGCCTTGCGGTATTGTTCTGAAAGGCGGACAACTCATCCATGGGGCAAAGGCATCCGATGTCAGGACAGACATAGTGCGCGGCACAGAGCAGATTCCCCACGTGGAGCAGAGCCGCCGTGCGGGTGCTGCCCCATGGGTTACGGCCACGCCCGCGACCGGCAGAGGTGAGAAACAAGGCGTTTCCCTCCGCCAGCTCATCCGGCTGTGTGGCATAGACGTTGATACCGGACTGATAGGCTGTCAAGCAAGCCGCAGCCGCCGCACAACGGCATCCGCATGGTACGTTCTCGGCGTATCCGGCAGCCATATGGTTTCCGCCAGCAGCCGACGTCCCTCTGCGGTAAGGATCAGAGCCTCGCTTTTGCCGTGGTATTTGATAAACTTCATCGCCAGCAGGTTCGATAGCTCTGTCTCGCTGACGACCCACAGCAGCTGGGCGGGAGGGATATACTGGCACCATCCCAGCAGCCGCAGCGCCTCGATCTCACGCACACAAAAAACCATTCGCACCCTCATTCCTGTGAACGCCGAAAGCACCCTTACACCGTGCCGGTGTAAGGCTGCTTTCGGCGTCTTTCTCGCATCAAAACTGTTGGCTCCCCGTAGATGGCAGTTTTCCGCCGTTGTGGGCAGGCACAGGAGCGTGGAAAAGCTTGTCGGCAAGAGGCTTTGCGGGGCGTATATACCCAACAGATTTTGCTTTCCGAGGAAGCACAGCACCTTGACCCGTTTTGGTGGAAAACCTGTTGGGTATTTCCGCCTCAATATAGCCCCGTAACGCTGTAATCTCCCGATCGTGCGGAGAAGAAATCCGGTGCATCCTTCATGTCCAGCACGGTGATGTGACACACATTCTGGCAGCTCCGTGTGGAGAGCAGTGCTACCGACAGCGTATACTGGTCATCGTCGGGGATCACCCTGCCCTTGATGGCGTTGCTGACCGCTTTCCAGCCCTTGTTGTCCTGATCGAAGATGTGGCGGCCATCCACATCGCTGTATTCCTCGATCACCAGCAGTGCGCTATTGAAGTGAGGGAGCTGCCCACCGCAGGCTTCATAGGCATCCAGCAGCTCCACCAAGGTTTCTGTCAGCCATGTGGGTGGCTGGAACCGGCAGTGGGGCAGCAGAGTATTGATGCGGATATGAAGCCAGTCGATGCCGATACGTTCCACGCTGCCCACCACCTCCAGCGGACGAAGGGCGCGGCCCCGTTTATACCCGCCTGTGCCGGGACTCTGCTGCTCGCAGAGGCGGCGAAGCTGCAAGGCGGTATCTTCAAAGCTGCCACATAACGCCTCCAACATTTTCTGAAAGGTGCCGGGCGGCAGATTGTCCGCTTGGATCAGCAGCTTGCGGGCGTCTATGGCGGCGTCTTCCGTCAGGCGCTGGATCTCCCGTAAATCAGTTTGTTTGCTCATTTGGTTCCTTTCTTCCGTGCCTGCCGGTCGGTGGGCGATGTGGTAATGGCGTCATACTCCTTTTTCGTGACATGGAAGGCCACGGGAACGTGATTATACCCGATGCACAGCAAGCCCTCGCCGCGCCGGAAACGTGTGATCTGCCGTACCTCTTCTTCCGAGAGGTTGAGGATCTGCTGGATAAGGCGGGCCTCCTGCTCCTCCATCTGCATAACGAATTTGATACGGCTGGAGTCCAGAATGCCCTTGCCGTACTTACCGCCCTCCAGACTGAACAAATCCTGCATACCCTGCGTGGAGGTGATGGCAATACCACCAAGGCCGCGGATGGTCTTGACCATCTCCTGCACATAGGCGGCAGCCAGCGGATTGGAACCGGCTCCTACCAGACTCCACAGCTCATCCGCGATCAGGGCGGACAACTCGCCGCCCGCATTCATGATAATGTCGTTGGCCACGTCGATGGCCCAATAGATACCGGGCAGAATCAGATCATCCGGCATACCGGATGTGTCCAGCACGATATATTTATTGTCGATGCTGATGTGGTTGCGGCGGCCCATGGCGGCGGCAGAGCCGGTCACATAGCGGGTCAGTACCACCGCCAGATGCTTGGTTTCCGCCTTTTCCAGCAGAACATTGTACCAGTCGGGGATGATGGGCATTTCCTTGAATGCTCCGTTTTCATCCACCACGGAGGCGTTGTCAAAGGTGATCCCATAGCGGTCATAGCACTCTACCAGTGAGGCGTCCAGATAGTTCTTGTCCTCCTCTGTGAGATCCTTCTTTTGCAGGGAGTACCAGATGATGAGCCGGGAGATCTTGTCCGCCAGCACGGAATCATCCCGTGCCGCCAGCTCTTGTATCCCGGCATAGGCATCCAGTGTCTTACGGCGGATAGCCATGATATTGGGGCAATCCCGCGAGGAAGGAGACAAGCGCAGATACAGGCCGCCCAGCTGCTCACAGTTGGGGCGGAACTCGTGGCCTTTCTTGGGAATGACGCATACCACACGCTTGCCCTGCTCACGCAGACGCCCGGCCAGACACTGGAGCGTTACGCTCTTGCCAGCGCCGGAGTTGCCGCCGATCCACCAGTTGCCGTTGGTGTATTTGTAGTCGTCGTAAGGGTCAAGGAATACCGGGGACTTGTTGTAGAGGTTCAGCCCCAGAAAGATACCATTGCGGTCGCTGTGCTCATAGGACACAAAGGGAAATGCCGCAGCTACGCCGGTGGTCAGCGCATTGCGGCGGCTTTTACGCTCAATGTCGGCATCCAGTGTGACCAGCGGCAGCGTGGAGAGGAAGCCTTGTTCATTGGCGTAATCGCAGCGGCGGGCGATCATGTCCACCGATACACACAGCTTCTCCACGGCGGTGACGCGCTGTTCCAGCGTATCCGGATCATCCGCTACCACTTCGATAAGGGTGTGCATATAGTAGAAGTCCTCGCCTTGCCGGTTCATGACGTCCTTCAGGTAGAGACCGGAGGTGATGGCACTGTCCAGTTCCTCATAGTCCTGACGGGTATCTCCCACATCCCGCATTCGACTGCGGTTGAGCATGGTGGTCTGCGCAATTTTGGAGAGGATCTTTTCCCGGTTCTGGCGGGTAAAGCTGAAGCTGACATTGACGCCCTCGCCCGCCTCCACCAGCGGCGCAAGCCAGCAGGAGCCGACTGTGGTGCTGTATCCATAGCCGGTGATGTAGAGATAGGCATGAAAAACGCCGTCCACTACGATGTAGTCACGGCTTTTCGTATCAATGGCGGTGGGGGAGAGAATGTCCAGAATGGTGGTAGAGCCGGCTTCCAGCTCGGAGAGATCCGGCCTTTCCGGGCCGAACAGCAGCCGTTTCAAAAGCGGTTGCTTCTTGATAACAGGCTCAGCTTCTGCCGATGGTACGGGTTTCTTTTGCTTTTTCATGGTGATACTCCTATATGATAGATGGTGTGGCTGATGCAGTCTATTTCAAAAACATAAAATGAAACACATCAAAAACATAAAACAAAATCCTTCAAAAACGCAAAACGCGGCCGCATCACGTCTGCTCCTCATACACGCCATGCACCGCCGTGGTCATATCAAACACGCCCTCCGGCAGCTTGACGCGCTGGCTGGTGCGCTTGTTGATGATCTCATAGAGCAGCTCCAAGGCGAAATCGTCCGCATAACGCGGCTCCTGCACCTCCAGCTCGCACAGATCCAGATAGCGGCGGGCGGTGTCGGCCTCCTCGTTGAGCCGCTGGATAATGCCCTGTACGGTGTTGGGGGATGCCCGCATCTGCGATTCATACTGGAATACCATAAAGAACCGGTGCTGCAAGGCATTGCTGGCCACACCCATGCCGATGTCCCGAATGTTGTCCTGGATCATTTCACGGCAATAGGCATTGTCCTCGTTCTTTGCGTACTCCTGCATCCGCTCAACGTAGCGTGATATGTCGGCAGGCAGCGTCCGTGCCTCAAACTGCATATGATCCGGCGCGATCTTCAGATATGCGGCAAAGGCTTCCACAATGGCCTGCCGGTCCTCAGCGGACTTCAGGTAAATGTTCACCGGTACGATCTCAAGGATTTTGATAAAGCGGTTGTCCTTTGTGATAACCACGCCGCCGATGATATTCTTGACGGGCAGCCAATCCTGAATGCTGCCCTGATAGCTGGCGGTAGCGTTGGTCTCCACACCGCCGCCAAATAGCGCTTTTTTGATACTCATGCCGTTACCACTCCTCTGAAAAACATCATGCGCCTGCGGCAGTGCCATGCCCACCAGCCTTTCAGCCATCGTGTCAGGCTGTCGTCGCTGACGCCCATCAGCCCGAAGCCGCCGATGGGGACGACCAGCGAAACGGTCACGATGATCTTCGGCGTCAGGGAGAAGGGCAGATATGTCAGGCACACATACAGCACCGGCAGGCATAAAAGAAGGGCCTCGATGAGATTGCGGATCTCAAACAGGCCCAGGATCCGTCCGGCATTGGTAAAGTTGACTGGGATATAGTAGGTGTCAGTGTTCATCCTCGACCTCCTTTGCGGGCTGCAAAAGCCGCCCTTTATAGGTTTGGTATTCTTGCTTTAATTCTTCCGGCGCACCGTCCCATTCCGCCAGCAGCCGCTCCATACCGAGGCAGAGCAGATGCTCGTGGTACTCGGTGGGCGGAATATCCGCCAGTTCCATGCGGCTGAGATGCTGGTTGCTGATGTTCATGCGTCCGGCAAGCGCTTTCAATGTGATCTTATATTTGATGCGCAGAACGCGCAGACGGGTGGGAACGTACATTATCCGGCCTCCCTGTATTCGATGTAGGGGATGCGGCACCAGCCCTGCCAGCCGCGTCCGGCGACCTCCGTCCGTACTACGCCATACTTGGTGCCCATGGCCTCCACCGCGTAGCCGTTACCTATGTAGACGCCGATATGCCCCTGTTTCCATAGAGCGATACCCACAAGCTCCGGCATGGTGTCCATTGTTCCCGCCATACCGGCCTTCTGGGCGTTGGCGTACATCTGGTCAGCGCCGACATCGGGCATCCCGTTTGTGCCGTAGTTGATGGAGCCGCTGGCAGCATCAAGCCAGCCATAGCCTTTGATAAGTCCGATGCAGTCCGCCGTGCGGCGGCCCAGCCAGTTGGCGCGGATGAATTCCTCATACTTGCCGACGCCCTCCGGGTACTGCTGGAGCTTGTAGTTGAACAGGGCTTCCGTCAGGACATTGCCATAGGTGCCCCAGCAATAGCCCCAGTTGTTCTCCCACGCTTGCATGGCGTAGGCGGCAAGGTCTACATTGTTCTTGGTAGAGGGGCTGACAAAACCGGACGTGTCAATGGTGTCGCCGTAGCTGCCGCCATGCTCATAGTCTCCGGTATAGCCGGTATCGCCACTGTAATTGGGGCGGTATGGCGCGTAATATTCCGCGTATTCCTCCAGCGCGTCGCTCTCAGTCAACACCTCATACAGCGCACCTGCCCATGTGTGGGCATCTTCCTCAAAGGAGAGCTGATCCATAAATGTCTCCGGATCAAGGTGGTCGATCTGAATGACCAGTGTCCGCTTGAGCAAACCGCCGAACTCGAAGATGTTCAGCGTCGGCTCATAGCGGAGCCGGGAGGTTGCCAGTGACAGCACGGCCTCCGTGGTCATTACCTCCAAGTCCTGTTGATAAGCCACAGAACTGATGGCAATGAACCAGCGTAGGTCTTCCTCATCAAAGTCGCTGTCGATCTCCACCCCGTCGATCTCAATGCCTTCCTCCTCATATTGCTGGATAAGGTTTGTCACGATGGCGTCGATCTGCGTATTTTCAAAGTCCTCCAGATCCATATAGAACCCGCCCAACGTCATGGCCTGTCCCGTCATGCGGGCAACAGGCGCTGTCCCGGAGGAAGAAAAACCAAAGAAGATATTGGGGAGATAGGCAAAGATCAGCATAGGCAGCGCGATCAACGCCACCAGCACCCAGATTGCCAGCTTGGCGAGAAACGGCGCGGCCTCCTTTGCCGCCGCCACGGCGGCACCGTGGACACCGCCCGCTGCGGCTGCCTTGGCGATCCTCGCGGCACTGACAATGCGCCTTGCCGTCTCGATGCCGCTGTGCTGACGCTGATTATCCTGCATGGCCGTCATCCTTCTTACCGCTGCGCTTGCTGCTCTTGGCGTCCTTCGGGACAGCGCGGCCCGATACGGTGGGCTGTTTCACCGGCGTAGGGACATGCGGCGTCTGCTTGGGCGCACCTTGGGTATTCTTCGTGGGGCTGACGGTCGGCCTGCGGGTGCTGTGGCTCATTCCTGCGGTATCGGGACGAACTCCGCTGCGCTGACCGGTGACCGATGTAGTGCGGGCGGCACTCCGTTCCTGCGGTATCGTGCTGGAACGTGGCGCCTTGGTCGGAGCATTGGCGGACGCGGGAGCCGGACGCACGGTTTTTCCCGCCACGGTGGAACGGGCGGGGCCGGTATTTCTGCTGTATCGGCTCTCAAAAGCAGAGGTAGCTGTATGCTGCTGGGCAGCGGAGGCGGTATGCTGTTGCGTGCCTGCCTGCACATGACTGCTGCGGCTGACGGTATGGCCCGCTTTTCCTGCGATATCGGAGGGCGCGATCTTCTGCTCACCGGGAACATGGCTCACAGGGCGGCGCGTACCGGGCATGACGAAGCTGCGGTCTGCCGCTGCGGACGCCGGCTGCGCGGCCGGTTCCGTACCTGCTGCCCGCGGCTCAGTCTGACGAGGTGAGTTGCCGGACTGCTGCTCGGAACGTCTGCTGTCGGCAAAGGTGTTGACTGTGTTGACGCCGCCGTAATAGCGCCCGCCGCTGGTGGGTTTGCTGCCGGGCTTGCTGCCGGACTTGGTCTGCGTTTGTGCACTGGTTTTTCCTGCGGCAGTGTTCTTGCCCGCGGTCTGCACAACACGGGAGGCCATCGTTCGCGCCACCGTATAGGTCAGCACACCGGGGAAGGTACGCCCCAGAGAGTCGCCGGTGATGGCGGGGTTCAGCCCGATCCGCGTGATGATGGCATCGCTCTTCTTGGCTACCTTGACTACGGTAAGCACCATCACGATCCATGGTAGTACCGCTATCCCACTGGGGTGGAAGGACAGGATCGACAGCAGCATTTTGACGAACACCACATTCATCACCATCAGCAGGCACATGGAGCCATACATCCGGCACCAGCCGGAGAAAATGTCCGAGGTGCTGCGGCTGCCTCCCACGCCGAAGGCCAGCGGCGCCGTAATTGTCAGCACCGCCAGAATGAAGTACCTCTCTGCCATCTCAAAAAACAGTTTACAGGTTTGAAACATGACGATGAGACCGAAAACGATGACCAGCAGCCACGAAGCGGTCAGATCAACGAAAAATCCTTCATCCGGCAGTTTGATGGCCGCGGCATCCGGCATCTGCACCATGTCGATGATGACTGAGGTCATATTCAGGCAGATATCGCAGATCTGCGGACTGACCACCAGCAGAAAAGAAAAGACGAAGGTACGGGTGAACAGCAGTTTGGGGTCGTCGGCCTCAAAGCCTACTCCAGCCATCATGCTGCGGATGGCCTGAAACACCAGATTGCCCAGCAGCAGCGCCCAGCCCACCCCCAGCATGATCTGCCGGATGGTCGTGATGATGGGCATGTACGTTTCCAGATAGGCAAAGTCGAGGCTCATCAGGTCAAACAGCACCGAGGAGAAATACTCCCAGCATTCCAATATCAGTCCGTATGTCCACTCCAGAAAGCCCTGAAAGATCAGCTCAAGCATAGTCGGTCACCCCTCTCGTTCGGGGAATGCGGTGTTTCACGGTTCCAGTGTGGCAAGCCCCTGAAACAGCGGAACAACATAGGCAATAAACGCGCCGATACCGTTGATGATGGCCCATGCCAGCCAGATACGCTTCAGCCAGTCCCATGCCTGATCCGATTTCTGCTGGGTATTGGACATCTTCGCGCCGATCACGGCGATGGCGGTCATAAGACCTGCCAGTACTGTGCTGACCGAAGCGATGTGGGTGTAGATGTCCTTGATGATCCGGCTGGCCGCTGTCCACATATCCTCCACGGCGTAGACGGGAACCAATAAAAAAAGCCCTGTCAAAAACAGGACACAGCAAAAGAGATAGACCTTGTATGCGGTTTTCATGTTCATTCAGTTTCCTCCATAGTGGCAGATGGTTCGTTTTCTTGCAGGATATCTGATAAATGCGCGGCAAAGGCGCGCATGAAAATGGGGAGGATGTCCTTGCTGCCTGACAGCCACCAGATGGGGTCAGGCAGACCGCGGCGCATGGCGTCGTAGGACATGGAAAGTGCCAGCAGTGCTTGGCGGGGCCGGTTCTCTGCTTCCTCACAGATAATGTGCTGGCAAACACCCGCCGCGCTCTCGTGGCTCTCTACGGAGTCGCAGAGCTGGTCGTAATAGAGACCGGCGCTGACATAGGCCAGCGGTCGGATAATGCGGTCATCCGGCGTTCCATCGGGTGTGAGCAGCCCCATCCGCCGCAGCCGCATGGCGGCGGAATCATCAAAGGGCGTAGTAATGTGCGGTAGCATTCGTTGTGCGTGCATGTTATTCCTCCTTGGCGTGTAATAGAGAAGGCCCGATACCTGCGGTATCGAGCCTTTTTATATGAAAACGGTTATGCCTGTGGCGTTAATGCTTTGATGGCTTGTTGGTTATGCTGTTTGCCGATCAGGTAGAGAAACGCATAGGCAGGAATACGATAGAGGCTTGTAGCGCCTCGTTCAGATAGTCCGAAGTCTGTGGGGTTCTTTGAAATGACATAGCCGGGGGTATCCGCCATGCCGTAGATAACGATCCCGTTATCGTCCTTCACGGTGGAATTATTTCTCATCTTTGCCTCAATATACTGAATTGGTTGGCCTGCGTACTGAACGGCTACATCAATCTCGGCCCCTTTGCTGTCTCGAATATAGCCTACTTCATAGAGCGTGTTTTCACTGACAAAAAAGTCTTTGACATGCTTAAATACCGCAGTTTCTAATGCAAAGCCCAGTTCGGAAGGCTTGGTATAAATGTCGGCTCCCAGCACGACCGCGCCGCGAATGCCGCTATCTGCAACATAAATCTTGTTTCTGGCCTTCAACACCTGCTTGCCCTTGATATTCAACTGAGGACTGATGTTGATGAGGTTGGCGTCGGCCAAATACCCGATATATTTCTCTACCGTAGGACGGGATACCCCATCAAACTCTTTGCACATTGCTTCAATATTGATGATACTGGAAGAGCTGTAACACAAATAGACGAAGACTTTTTCAAGTTCGTCGATGCTGCGGATATCATGGACGCGAGGCAGGTCGTGTTTAATAGCGCGATCCATAACATCTTCACGAATCAACTTCTGAGCATATGGAACATCCTCTGTTTTTACCAGTTCAGGGAATCCACCGATTTGCATATAACGCATTAGATGGATTTGCAGGTCAGACAGTCCCATCATAAGCTGTGTTTGCTGTTGCTTGCTTAGCGTATGGATGCGAAATACATCATCCACGCTCTGGGCCTTGCTGATTCCCTTTAATGCACAGTACTCGTAGAAGGAGAGCGTTGTAACTTTGATAACAGTCCATCTGCCGGCGCCGCTTTCGCGCACGTCGCCTTCGATGGCGGCACTGGCGGAGCCGGTGGCTACTGACCGCATATCCGGATTCATGTCATAAGCCATTTTCAGATAATTGGTCCAGTCCTTATCGAATTGAACCTCATCAACAAACATATAGAAATGCTCATCATCTGAAATGTTGTTTTTATAGATGTTCAATATCTGATCCATCCCGGCCATACGGATCACAGGATGATCAAAGGTGAAGAACAGAATATTCTGCGGCTTCACTCCCTGCTCCAGCAGATCGTGGATCAGCTGATACATAATCGTGGTTTTCCCGGTTCGTCTTGCACCACTCATCACAACGATCCTGCGCAAATCGCTGAGAAGTGATTTGCGGCAGGTGTAGTAGCTACTGCGGTGAAACTCCTTGACAAACGCTTTCGGTACTACGCCATTCTGCCACCACGGATTGAATGTCGTTAGAATTGAAAGTATATTTTCTTGACTGACAATAGCCATATAAACACCTCCGACGGGGTCATTATATATTGTATCGTACCGCTAATTTGAATTATTGTCAACAAAAATTGAAAATATACTTTGAATTAAAAGCGAGAAAAATACAAGTTTTAATTATACCGGTAAAAAGATCTCCCTTGCTCGAAGGGAGATCTGATGATGAATTAGGTTGATTATTCAAGAGCCAGCGAGAAGGCCGGCCGCATATAGTCCTGTGCGTTTCGGCTTAATCCGCATTTTGATGCCAAGTTGCTCCAGTTTTCTCGGACGGTTTTCAGGATATCCGCTGCCATGGCTGCTGCGTCCTTAGTATTGATCTCACAATACGGTGCAATTTCCAGCGCAAGCTCAAGGGAGATCGTCGCATCGTCCTCGTTTACACAGAGGGATAGTTCGTCACCTTCCGGGACAGGGTTTACATCGTACAAGGGGGAGAGATGCCAGCCATCCGCCTTGAGGATAAAGCCGTGATTTCTCATATGGTCATCCGTATTGGACACGGCCATGTTGAATACGATCCGCTTCCATAGCTCCATCAAATCTCTTTTAGGAGCAGCACCGTTGGCTTTGATAAAAGATACCAGTTCGAGATAACTGGATCCATCCGCTGCCGAGGCACCATCGGTCTTGCCGAGCATTGTCATGGCTGACGCGAAATGGATCCGCGCAGCACCATTCCGGTCAAACCTTCGGACAAGGAAGGTGCTGCCGTACTTGGAGAAGTCGATCAACATGGACTCTGGAACATCCAGACCGCAAAGTCTTGCAAGGTCATGGGTGACCTTTTCCCATGCGCCCACATTGACATCGTCGTGCTTGGAAGGAAACTTGGCGATCCATAGATTCCCCTTTGTATCCAGAACGGTGGCTTTCGGACGAGCGCCGCCCAGCGAGGAACCGGGTTTAATGAGCTGATTGATCCATTTCTGCTCGAGACCGGACTCATCGTTTTCAAATTGACGGGAGGCTTCTTCCAGCGTTCGCAGGCTGGTCCAAGGGGGTGTCGGGGTTTCCGAATCATCCGAAAGAAACGGCCCATCTTTGTCCAGCTTGAAGCGGATAGCTCCCATCCGAGTCTCGTCGTAGACGCCCATCAGGAAGTCACTGTCTAAGAGCTTTCGAGGCTTCCGGCCTTCCTGTTCAGCCAGTATTCTTTCTCTGCGTGTCATCAGCAGACGACCCCAGCGGTCAGGGGAAGAGTCGGCGAAAAGGCCGAACACATTTTTTTCGCCAGTGGGATACTGCCGTCCGGCATACAGTTGAAGATCTGGGTCGAGATACATGTAGTTTGAACTGCTTTTTAACCAGTCGACATCATACTCAAAGGAGTAGCTCTCACGGCCACGAACATTCTCCACGAAGAGTGTTCCCAGAAAGTTCGGCTCTGTAGATCTGAAATTTTCATAGACATAAATTACTTTTCGTTCTGACGCCACGGTCAATCACCTCCGTTTCGTGGTGCTCTCTTCCGAGTGGTAAGCTCAAGATCTTGGAGCTTACGCCCCAGCTCGTCATCCTTTGCAACGAGCAGAAGGTCTTTATCCATGTTGTTCAGCGCATGGAGAACTGCGGCATAGATCCCAATCGCAACAGAGGGGTTTCCCTTTTCCACATTCCACACTGTGGCTCGGCTTACGCCAGCTCTTTCCGCGACTAACTCAGCAGACAAATGCCGCCGTAATCTGGCAAGCTTGATCTGCTCCCCGAGCTGCTCCAAAATGGCCTGCGTCTGCGGCAGCACGGCAACACTCTTTCGCCCCATTCTGTACACCACCTCTACATTATCATTATGCTTGTTATTATAGACGGTATAACCTGAAATGTCAATAAATAATGACATTATAAAATGGAGCTTGTAACAAACTGCCTATTACTTCATTGTGTGCATACCTTTTCTCCGGTATGTATCTAACTCTATCACCTGGTACCGGCGATAGCTCTGCCGCTTATTATTCTAGCCAGTGTGGTTGACAATGATGATTAGAATGGTTAGAATGGAGCTAAAAGATGAACAGAAATAGCATTTGTATTGTAGGCTGTCAACTGACCAGCTATTGTGATAGGTGATACCACCCAAGTTATCAGAACTACTTTTATCCGGAGGGAGTTGCGCGTTTATGTGCAACTTCCTTTAGAAACTCCAGAAACATTTCCTCCAACTCCGCCTCGCTACCAATTTGCTCTAAATACGGCGCAAACTTCCTGCGGTCGAAGGTGATATTCTTAGACGGGGCGGAATGCTTCTTATCTGCGGCAGCACGGGCTTCACGCCATGCGGCGTAGATGGCCTGCTTATCCGCAGTAGGTGGCGGGCACTTCTGTATGATGTGGTTCAGGGTGACCTTGTTCAGCCGATACCCTTCAATGCGGCACATCTCCACAAACGCCTCCTGTGAGGCGACATCGTAGTCGGCGATCATATCCGCACAGCTCAGCGGCAAGTGCCGGGGATCGCTTTCCAGAATATCCGCCAGAGGCGGGATCAGTCCGGCCAGCTTGACAGCCTTGCGGATCTCATATTCTGTAACGCCAAAGAAATCCGCTACGATTTCTCTTGTTAGGAACTTCTGGCGATTTTCGCCAGAAGTTCCTAAGTCCGTCCGCTCACCTTGACGCCGCTTAGCCTCCAGCATAGCCTTGTATGCTTTGCCTCGCTCGATGATGGTCAGTTCCTGCCGCCGCAGTAAATTGGTAGCTGTGGCGATGATAATGGCGCGGGCATCGTTGGCCGCGACGACCTCAGCAGGAATTGTGTCGTGCCCGGCCATGCGCCATGCGGCAGTGCGATTGTGTCCGGCCAGAATCTCATATTCATCGCTGCCGGGGATACTCCTGACGATGATACGCTCCAGCAAGCCCTGCTCAAGAAGCTGCTGGGAAAACGCCCGCAGTTTTTCCTGGGGATATGGGTGAAATCCGATATCTGTGGTGAAGAAGGGGCGCAACTTATCTACCGGAAGCTCACGGATCATAGAAGCTGCCGCGGGAAGCGGATCGATAAGGCTTTCGTAAGCCCTGTTGCTGACCTCCATTTCTGAGACCTGCTGGGCAGCGCTCATGCGCTGCTTCAGCAGGTCTTTCATGTTGTTGCTCTTAGCCAAGCGACAACACCTCCCGCGCCAGACTGCGGTAGGACTCCGCGGCAGGGTTCTTCGGCGCGTAGTCCAAGATGCTCATACCGGCGGCAGGGCATTCCGCCACCTTGATGGTCTGCTCAATGGGGCGTTCAAACACATGAAACGCCTCACCGTAGACTTCGCCGACTGTTGCCCGAACGCTTTGGCAGAGCTGTGGACGGGATTGATACATGGTCAGCAGGATACCGGCGATTTTCAGCGAGGGATTGAAATGAGCCTGCACCGTGCGCACCAGTTCCAGTACGTCGGGGATGCCCTCGCTGGCGAGGTAGTGAGCTTGCACAGGAATGATGCAGTAATCCGCGGCGGTCAGCGCATTGACCGTCAGAAGCTCGTGTTTCAGTCCGCAGTCGATGATGATGTAGCGATAGGTGTCGCGCAAGGCGTCTGTGATATGCTTGAACATTGCTTCGCAGCTGCGGCCGCTATCGCCGTAGGGCTGATACTGGGATAGCTGCATGATTTGCAGCCTGGCCGCGGCATCTGCCAGCCTGCGATTGGCGGGAATGATGTCCATGCCGGTATCGCTATGTAAAATGGCCTTTTGCAGATGCTGCGCAATGTCCTCCGGATAGTCGATGGCGGCCAGCAGCAGGGAAGCCAGTGTGTGCTTCATCTCGCCAGCGGTATATCCCAGCGCCGCAGTCAGATTACCCTGCGGGTCGTTGTCAATGAGTAAGACCTTTTGGTCTTCAGCGGCCAGCGCGGCGCCCAGGTTCAAGGCCGTCGTGGTTTTCCCAACGCCGCCCTTGGAATTTGTAATGGCTATGATAGTTGAATCCTTCATAAATAGAAGCTCCCTTCAAAAATGAGACCTGAATCGATCTGCTTGAGATGATCACCTCCCTTGGGCAGCTGCGGTAGATTTCGTATTGCGCAAATACGGCCTATTTCGTGTCAGTGAAAATAGGGACAACGCCAGAAACCCTTGTAAAATCAAGGCTTTCCCGTGTTGTCCCTATTATATATCACTCACATGCCCTGCACGATACCGCCGGTGGCGGCCAGCAGCTGGGGATCCGTCACCTTCAGCATCAGGTTCCGGGTATCGTGGTCGCTGCCGTACAGCCGCAGGATCTCCACCTGATACTCTCTCGTGTCGCTGCCGTTGACGGTGGCCAGTATGGTGGCCGGGCCGCATTTGACCTCCCAGGCCGCCGCCACAGGGATGGCCTGGGTCTCGTCAATGAACCCGGCGTCCGCCACCTTGCCGAAGATGCCGCCGTTGGTGTTGGCCGTCAGGGTGCCCACGTCACGCTGCACGGTGAAATCACCCCGCAGCTCGCCCGGCTCGCCCTTCAGGCCCTTTTTCACCGCCTTGACCGTGGTTTCCATGATGGAGCCGCTGCTGAGACTCATCAGCTGCGCTGTATCCATGTCCGTGATGCCGTGGCCCAGCGCGCCGTAGCTGGCGGTCTGAGGGTCGTAATAGGTCAGCGTGCCGATGCCCGCCATGCTGTCCCGGATCCACGCGCCCAGACGGTAAACGCCGTCACTTCCGCACTGGGGCGTGTCGGTAAAGGTCACGAGCCGCTCTCCCCGCCGCACCTGCATGGATACCGGCATGCTGCCGTTTTTTTGCAGCAGCGCCTGCAGCTGCTCCGTGGACTGCACGCGGGTGTCGTTGACCTTCAACAGAAGGTCGCCCACCTTCAGGGTATCGCTGCCCTCCAGCGACACCACCAGCGCGCCGTCAGCGAACAGCTTGATGCCCACCGCTTTTCCCAACGGGATCAATGTGCGCTCTCCTTCCGCCGCCCACGCGGGAGTGATAAGGGAAAACGCCAGCAGACAGGAAAACAGAAAGGATAGCCATCGTTTTTTTCGCGTCTCATACAAATCGATCACCCTTTCACAGCACGGCGCAAACCGCGCCGCGCCAGATCTGTCACCGGTGACTGCGTTATTTTTTGCGAAGACCGCCGCAATATGCCCGTTAAAAACAGGCAGCGGCGGCAATGAAAAAAAATGGCATTTTTTGTCAGCGTGCGCGTCAAGGAAAAAGCAAATTGACAAAATAACCGCCCATCAGTATAATGAGAGCATACATAATGCGAATTATTACATGCCACAAGGAGGCACAATGGATATTTTTGAAAAATGCTATGCGCCGACGCTGGCCAGCGAGCTGAAGGAAAAGGGCGTGTACCCCTATTTCCACGCTTTGCAGTCCCGTCAGGATACCGAGGTCATCATGGAAGGCAAACGCCGCATCATGCTGGGCTCCAACAACTATCTGGGCCTGACCATCCACCCCGAGATCATCGAGGCCGGCGTGAAGGCGCTGGAGAAGTACGGCACCGGCTGTTCCGGCTCCCGGTTCCTCAACGGCACGCTGGAGCTGCATCTGGAACTGGAGGCGGAGCTGGCCAGATTCCTGCGGAAGGACGGCGTCGTCACCTTCGGCACCGGCTTCCAGTCCAACGTGGGCATCATCTCCGCGCTGGTGGATCGCCACGACTACGTGATCTGCGACAAGGAGAACCACGCCAGCATCTACGCCGGCTGCCAGATGAGCTACGGTAAGATGCTGCGCTACCGCCACAGCGACATGGCGGAGTTGGAGCGCATTCTGCAGAAGATCGACGGCAAAAACGGCGTGCTGATCGTCACCGACGGCGTGTTCTCCATGGGCGGCGATATCGCCAAGCTGCCGGAGATCTGCGCCCTGGCCAAGAAGTACGGCGCTCGCGTCATGGTGGACGACGCCCACGGTCTGGGTGTACTGGGCGAGGGCGGCCGCGGCACCGCCAGCTATTTCGGCCTTGAGGATCAGGTGGACGTCTACATGGGCACCTTTTCCAAGTCGCTGGCGTCGCTGGGCGGCTACATGGCGGCCTCTGCCGAGGTGGCGGAGTTCGTGCGCCACGCATCCCGTCCCTTCATCTTCTCCGCCTCCATCCCGCCTGCCAACTGCGCCACGGCGCTGGCGGCCTTACGGCATCTGGAGGCGCATCCGGAGCTGCCGGAGCGCCTGCGGGACCTGAGTCTGTACGCCCGCAAGGGCTTCACAGAGCGGGGCGTCAAGATTCGGGAGAGTGCGCTGGAAGCGCCCACCCCCATCATCCCCCTGTACACCTACGAAACCTATTGGACGCTGGAAGCAGCGGCGGAAATTTACGACCGCGGCGTGTACGTGAACCCCACCTTACCCCCCGCCACGCCGGAGGGGGAGGCGCTGCTGCGCACCAGCTATATGGCTTCCCACACGGAAGCGCTGCTGGACGAGGCCATGGACATCATTTCCGACGTGATGGTGAAGCGCCATGAGTAAGAAGGTCGCCATCGTCACCGGAGGTACCTCCGGTATCGGCCGGGCCACAGCGCTGGCCTTGCAGGAGCGCGGCTATACCGTTTACGAGCTGAGCCGCCGCGCCGAGGGCATGCCGGATATCCGCCACATCGTGGCGGATATCACCAAGGAAGAAACGCTTCAGGCCGCCGTGGAGCAGGTGCTGGCGGTGGAGGGCCGCCTTGATCTGGTGGTGAACAACGCGGGCTTCGGCATCTCCGGCGCCATCGAGTTCACCGACACGCAGGAGGCTCAGCGACTGTTTGACACCCTGTTTTTCGGCATGGTGCGGATGAACCGCTGCGTGATCCCCCTCATGCGGCAGCAGGGTCACGGCCGCATCGTCAACATCAGCAGCGTGGCCGCTCCCGTGCCCATTCCCTTTCAGGCGTACTACAGCGCCGGAAAGGCCGCCATCAACGCCTATACCATGGCGCTGGCCAACGAGCTGCGGCCCTTCGGCGTCACCGTCTGCGCCGTGATGCCCGGCGATATCAAGACCGGCTTCACCGCCGCCCGGCATAAGATCATTGACGGCGACGATATCTATCAGGGCCGCATCGGCCGCTCCGTCCAGCGGATGGAGCACGACGAGCAGAACGGCATGGACCCCGCCAAGGCCGGGGCGTTTATTGCCCGGGTGGCCATGAAGCGGCGGCCCAAGCCCATCTATACCATCCGGCTGGACTATCAGTTCTTTGTATTCCTGACCCGCATTCTGCCGGGACGGACGCTGAACTGGCTCATCGGGCTGCTGTATGCAAAATAAGACCTCCTGCCGGGGGTCATTGTGAAAATCGTCCATTCCGGGCCGCCGGACGGGAGCCGATTTTTGCACACAACCACCATTTGCAGGTTTTCCCAAAATCTGATATACTGATTCCACAGCGTGCGGCGTTTCTGCGTAAATCCGGTTGCAGAAGCGCCGCGCTTTTTTTGCGGCAAAAATGCCCGGAGCCGGGGCATTTTGCAGGAAGGAAAGTGATATTTTATGGAACGCTCCAACGAATTTCTGGGAACGGAGCATGTGGGGCGGCTCATGGGCCGCTACGCCGTTCCCTGCGTGATCTCCCTGCTGGTGGGGGCATTGTACAACATCGTGGACCAGATCTTCATTGCCAACGCCGACTATCTGGGGTCCTACGGCAACGCCGCCAACACGGTGGTGTTCCCCCTGACGGTGGTGGCCCTGGCCATCGCCGTGATGGTGGGGGACGGCTGCTGCGCCTTTGTCAGCATGGCCCTGGGCCCGGTGTTCGGCCAGGAG
>OOAE01000612.1_pt1 | contig 32624 bp, 38 predicted proteins | sample 1671271 | NCBI WGS metagenome assembly OOAE01 (sample SAMN06348139, study PRJEB24527) | human gut metagenome | biome: human gut; feature: ankylosing spondylitis patient; material: feces | host: Homo sapiens | place: China | collected 2015-10 | reverse complement strand
AGTATCTGTTCTTCACGTTCTCATTCACGCCCTCCTTGACGTTGAACGTCTGACAACGCACGAGGTCGCCCATCACAAATTGGTTCTCAATCTCCTCGTCGCCTTTCTTCTGTGAAAAGTAACAGCGGTAAACGTCGTAACGTAGGGGAGAGCCGTCGTATTCGGGAAGAACCGTGAACTTCTCGAAATAGACCACATTGCTAATCTTCATGGCAGCAGGCGACAGAACAATCTCACCACCTACGCTTTGAAGCTCTCGGATTACGAGCCTTACGAACTCCGCCGCCTTGCGCACAAACAGGCGGTCTAACTCTAAGTAACTGTCACCACTTCCGTTGTAATCGCCAAGTTTGAAGCCAGAGCCGAGCGCACCCGACTTGAAGATTTGAGAGATAAGTCCTTTAAATATCGCCACACCTTCAGGAGTTACTCGATGTGCACCATTGCCGAACGTCAGTCCTTTTTCAAAGTTTATAGGTTCTTGCGCCGTATCCTTTTTTATCTTAGAGAGGTACATTTTATCCGCAATAGCTGCGTTAAAACCACTTCCGCCGGCTGGGATATTGCCCAGACTTCTCACAACTTCCCCTTCTACAGACTGAGCAATCTGCTTGATGTCGTTTTGTCCTACTTCGAGAGAAGTAACGAGTTCTACTTCTACACTTGTAAGCACGTTATCATCAATCTTTACTTGGTAGTTGTTCACGAAAACATCTATAAGCTCGTTGTTGTATTTTATTGTGAGCTTTGTGTTTTCACTAAGCATCGCGGCAAAGTCTATATTTTCCTGTAGGAATATGCGCGAGAATTTAACGGAGTAATTAAATTTATCTTCGTTATTCTCGCTCATGTGTTTAACAAGAGCCTCGTCAAGTCGTCTTTCTGCGGCTGTTATTAATACGAGCGGTGCTTTTATGCCTGTTATCACAAATTTGTCGCCTTTTTGAGGTTTTAAGCCTGCCGATGCATTTGGCATAACAACGCCAAGCGTGGAAGTTTCCTTTTGAACCGCAATCCAAATCTCTTTTGTTTGGGAGTTTTGGTTGAGTGTGTCGGACTTAATGTCACTTTCCTGCATTATGTAGTCCTGATAATCTTCTCTAACGGCTTTTAGGTTGCCGTTTTTATCGACGCTTACTGGATTGTAACAGATATTGTTTGCCTTATCCCAGTAGCACATTATTGGGAAAGAACACGCAGGACACCCATGACACTCAATCATCTCTATCTTTCCGCTTTCACTTTCGAGGGCGTGTTTGAACAAGTCAAAACCAAACTCGCCACTAAACTTATGAAGTTTAATATAGAAGTATGGATGTAGGAAATTGCCATTCTCATCTTTTGCGTCGCTATCAGCCTTATCAAATGCTACATCTGCGATTTCACAGAAGAGTTGACCAAGACCATCTTTTTGGATTACATCATTACGTATTCCTCTGATAGTCGGCTTAATGTCATCAAACGTCACATACCCTTGATGCGGTTTTTTGTCCTTATATAGATTATTGAAGTGATACAAGGTGTTTGTACCAGGTATCGTATAAATTTCCCGTTGGTCGTCGCTCGGAGTATTGGTTGCGTAGTAGAAACGGTCTGCCCCTTCGCTTTTTCTGTATATGGAAGGCATGAGGTTTGTAGATGGAGTTATCCATTTACGTCCTGTGATATAGACTTTTGTTGCTGTGTTCTCATTGCTGTTTGGGTCTTTTTCTAAAACCCACTTGCCCTTACCGTTATCTTGTGTGACATATATCCAACGTGCTTTAGCCTTTAAAACTTTCTCCACGTCAGCAAAAGTAATACCGCAGTTTTCATATTCACATTTAAGTTCCTCGCCACACGTCATATATAAACCCGAACCCTCGGGGTTGAGGGTATAATTGAGACCACTTCCTGTAAATGTAAACTTGCGTTCGTAAGAGTTTATCGCCCGCCATATTGAAGGATTGGCTGATACGGATGCAGAAAGTTGGAAATTTATACTAATCTCAATAGTAATATCAATGGTGTAATCTCCATCATACGGAAACATGTATTTTTTTATTGGATTGCCAGCTTTGTCCTTTAATGGATATGGACTGACTGCATCAGAATGGATAGAAACCGTCTTGATTACCGATGAACTCTCCCATGAAAGGATAGAGCCGCCAGATCTCATTCCGTCCAATGTGTAAAGAAATGCCGATACTTCAAATTCACTCATATCCAATATTGAGCCTGCGTGGCCCTCAATCGAAATATGCATCGGAAATACGTAATTTGTCTTTACGTTTTTTATGTTTGCAGGAGTAGATGAGCCATTTGAAACAATATAACCAAAACTCGTAAAATCAACGTTCGGATCATAGTATTTTGTCAGAAAATAACCAAACAGCCCAGAATGCTGTAGTGTTGGCACAAAAGTTTCATCTGCAATGGTGTTGTTGCCCATTGTTTGTCCTGGATTTTGCTGGGTATCAGACTTTACGACTATACCTTTTTCTATACTATACGCGCTTGTATTGATGTCCGCTGAACCCTCTGCTACATCAAACAAAATAAACGGTTTGTTGTAAATGTCAGATGAAGCCCATTTGTTAAGCTTCTCTATAGATATGTTCTTAATTGTACTACCATTTGCATTTTCGATGTTATACTTTGCAGTGCCAAACTCGTCTTCATTCGGATAGTAATATGGTATATTATCGGACGAACCACAACCAGTAATCACGTCTATTGCCTTATTGTTGGTGTTGCTGCGCTGTATAGACATCAAAGCTGCGTCGCTGCCGTATTGCAGAACGTACCGACTTCCATAATTTCCGCTTGTACTCAAGTCGTGCTGCACACTGCCTATATGACATATTTTGCCCACCCAGTAATAATCAAGCTCAAATGTTGTTTTTATAAGCTGAATAACAGCTGATAAATACTGCGACTCAAAGGATAGTTCTTTTATTTCATCTGTACCATAACCTTCGTCTACTACAATGCAATAGCCGTCTACACCGTTTTTGTCGTAAAGACCACAGTAAGCCATACTATCGTTTATGCGACTAACAAACTCGTTAATGTCACCACCAAACGAGAATTTCGTTTGATTGGAACGATACTTGTCACCTCCGTTAGTATCGTTAGGCTTCTGTGATACGACATCAAAAAACAAAGTATTATCCAAGACTTCTCTTTTGGAAGTAAAAGAAGCCTCGTGTTTATATAATCCCGATGTGCCATCTTTGCTTGAAGACGGAATAGATGTTGCGTAATATTTCTCGCCATCGAATTCTACATACTCCTCGCGAGACCACTCTTTGTCGAGGGGGCGCGAGAAATAGAATGACGCAGAAATAGAAGGAGCTCCACCTTCACGCTTACGGCTGTTTGTGTAACTCTTGATGCAGACAAAATCTGTGTCAGACGGAAACAGGTGTGTCTCCGTAACTCCGTCTTTCGTCGTCTTGTCTATCTTTATGTATAATGCTTCCGCTTTCATCTTATATGCTTATTTCTGTATTATCATTCTGCGCTTACGTTTGCCTGTCCGTTTTCGCTATCAAGTCGTATCTCTTCGTCAGGCGTTGATACCGTATTCTTCTCGACACCGGTCTTTGTTGAAATTAATCCTGCGCCCTTCAGTGTACAAAGCATCTGATTCCATGCAGCTTCGTCAAATGGCTGCCAAGGCTTAAATGACGCACTTACTTTCATTTTTGCAAATTCTGTAATGGCATTAGGGTTCTCGCCGTTCGCCACAAGCTGTTTTGCAAGACCCTCCTTAAACAGACGAACGTGTTTGCTCACAAAGTTCTGCCACTCGATAACAGCGTTTGCCGTGCGCTCTATATCCAATGATCGCGTCATCTGAATTGCGAGTCCACTAATATCTCCGCTTGACTTTACATCTTTGGGGAGAATGAATGTTGCACCGCAGCCAATCTGTATCTGGTCAAGAATTGTTTGCATAAACTCAATCATGCCTTGAGGGGAAGGGGGTGCCTTAAACTCCGCAGAACCCTTACCGTCAAGTGTAGTGTCGTTGAGGATAATTGAGCCTGCAATTTTCTTTGCTGTTTCATTAAAACGTCCTTTGATGTAGAGAATACCCCAACCGTGGCGTTTTTGGATTACCGCAAACAGATTGAAGATTATCTCAAACAATTCAATCAAATTCTGCACCTTATTCCATGCCACATCACCGCGCTTTGTGGTTAGCGGACTTTCAGAGAAGCCGTGTGCCTCCGAATACATCATGCGCCACTCGCTCGTTTTCGTTGTGTCAGTACTGTTTTCTGTTGCCACGTCTTCAATAATTCCATCGGTGAAATGATAATGATATGTGTTGTCGTAGGCATCAATGTGTCTTGAACCGTCCTCTGTCTGATAATAGACACAATCAAGCAGAGGTTCTCCGTTGTCGTCTTTATGTGTGATTATTTGATAACCATCCACATAAGAAAACAATCGACTTTTAACCTCGTTGTTTTCGTTCATGTATGTCAGCAGACCGACATCACCATAACTTAACTGCGTCGCAACAGCAAGCATCTCTACACCATCCTGGTTGCTACTCTCCCAATGCCACTTCAAATCCGCGAAATTCTTTTTCAATGTTTCGTTCGGGTTGTTATCGTGAAGCACAAACACGCGCTTGTTACCACAAAGAGAAAGGGTGCATTTTTCCATAATTCGCGCCTGTAATGCAATGCCGAATTTTTTAAAATCAATTTCAACATATCCTCCGTTCTTGCCCTGTTGCTTGACGCAGATGCTTGGCAGATTCTCGTCAAAGATTACGCTATGACAGTTCGGATCGAGTTCTTTAGCAAATCGCTCTTGACTTACAACCGTCATTTTAACATTTGGCAGCTTTGCTTCCATGCGACTGTTTGTACATACGGTTTTTCCGTCGCGGTTGTCATTTACCGAAGGTGTGTCACAACCGCGTAAAAACGGCTTCTTGAACAACATTTTTTCGGGATGTGCCAGGAAATCTGAAATTATATCTTCTCTACGTCTGCTCATTTTCTTTTATTTCTTTAAGTTGGTAATGTTTCATGCACGCTGCCTTGGACGGCCAAAAGTTACATTCTCTGTTTGTATGTGGGCAAACAATATCATGTTTACTCGGTACGATGATTATACGCTTCTGCTTCTGCGTCTCCTCCATTTCAAACTTATCGTTAAGTTTCACACGAAGGTCGCCTTCCATTTTTAATGCGTCTTTTATATCTATCGCCTTGCTTTCGCCAAGCATCTGAACTCGCTCTAACAACTTTATAAGGTCGTTTTTGTTTTGTTCTTTAGTTATAGCTGCAACGTTTACTACTCCTACGCCGAACGGCTCTAAGGCTACAAGCATCTTCTTAAAGCGCGGTGTTTCGTAAAGAGCATCTCCGTCACCTTTCTTGCCGTAAGCAATGCGGTATGCAAAATTCTTGTCCTCAAACGTATCGCAGAGTGCGGCAAAGGCGACATCTTCTGCTGTCACCTTAGACCACTCTCCTCGTACGGAGTCAAGTATTATTTTTATATCATCTGTTTTAATCATATCCTATCATTTATCCCCACAATGTTTCGTCGTATATGCTTTGTGCGAACGGGTTCTTATGACGTTCTTCCTTGTATTCTGCCGTTGCCACAGCCACAAGTGCAAGACTTTCTTGTATCTCCCTGCCGTACTCGTAGTTTACACAGGGCAGAAATCTCATAGCGCACGGGTCAAGCAGGTCCATTGATCGACCTTTTCCAAGGTTGCGGTTCATCTCTTTCTTGCTCATCAACTTACGCTTACCGTTTGGCATTTTCTCAAACCTAACCACGGCACACTCCTCCAAAAATTCATTTTGTATAGTTACCTTGTATTTGAGGTTTTGGTGTGTGTAAGTCTTTTCTGCAACCACATCTTCCATCGTCAACTCGCCGGCATTAATCATCCTACAAAGTCTGAGATAACACAAATCTTTAAGCGTCATGGCAGTAGGGTAGTATATACCAATCGGCTTTGCGCTGCTCATATACGGGTTAGCATCGGGTATATAGTCATTAAAGTACCTACCTGCCGTTGCGTCATATATGATGTGACTCTCGGCAATACCGTGTTTTATGGCAAACTGACGAGCAAACTCGGCATTCTGTCTCGGAGTTGAGTGTGGATGTATCTCTATATCGACTACATGAAAACCATTCCACGCTATCATAAGCATATTGTCCGTACCGTAGTCTGCAAGGTCAATCGTTATCCACTTTTCTCCCGTTAAGGCAGGGTCGTTAGTAAAAACCCTGCGTGCATTGATGCCGCTAATCGGCAAGTCCTCTTCTTCCTCGGGGTCTACATTCCAGTTTCCTTCAACAAGAGCCTGTGCCATCTTGCCGCCACTCGCTGCAATAGAGCCGATGTAACCGGCGTTTCCGTCAAGCAACCCCTTATTCTCACTAAGTCTACCTTGATAAAATACAAAGCTCTTGATAATATCCTTGTAACTAAAATTGCCACCAATAGCAGCCAGTTTCCGGTCTATATCTATCTTGCATTTTAGGTACACCTCTTTTTTAGAGTCTCCCCATACCACATCTTTTACAGATGCCCCATTGACGTAGAAATACCTAACCTTGCCGTCTCTTTCAGGATTTATCTTGCCGTCAATCCCGATATACCAGTCTATGAATGTTCTTATCCAGTGGCTTCTTTTCGGGTTCATGGTGGCAAAGAACTTACCTGTGAAAGTTTTGCTTTGTCCTCGGTTTCGTGTTATCACATACGAGAAGGCCTCCCATGACATCTCTGTAAGCTCGTCGATCGCAATCATATCATACTCCCAACCTTTTGCACGCTCTCGGAGTTTATCCATGTTCGAGTCGTCAAGATAGGTAAGGTCGCAGAAGGTGCCGTTTGGAAATGAAATGCGAGGGCTGTCACTTTCCTTTACCTTTATATAGTCTGCGCCGAATATCTGCTTAAACTTCTCCACGAAGCCGCCTCCTGCCTTCTGATTACCAAGACTACGACGCGAAATCATCGCGCGAAAGTCGGGGTCTGTCATTAAAGGCTCCGCCATAGCAAGAACGAGGGCAAACGACTTTCCGGCTGCCAAAATTCCACCGCCAAAACAAACATCTACGTTTGCGGTCACAAAAGACTCCTGAAAGCCTTCTTGCGGTTTTATTATTATATCCTTATCCTCGCTACTCATATCACAAAAGTAATACTTTAATTCGCTTAGATACAGCATTTTAGTAAACCTTATTTGACACGTATCAAATACACATTTGTAATTATTTGTGCTTCATGTAATATAAAGCTAATTTTGTTTCAAACAATAAAACACAAAGCACATGAAGTTTACAAAAGAACAGCTTTTAGATGCCCTAAAAGCAAAACTCACTGCAAACGGAAAACACCTTTCCATCAGCGAGAAGACTATCAAGAGTTTGAGTGACTCCCACTACGACCTTTTGGTTAGCGAAGAAACAGAGATTGACGATTTGGTTGACAAAATTCTTCCACAGTACGTTTCCCTTAACGGAAACTATGAAAAGGACAACGCGGACTTTATCAAAAAGTGGAAGGAAGAGCATCCTGAGCCAAAGCCAAAGCCGAACGGAACTCCTAATCCCGACAACAATGGTTCTTCTGAGGTAGAAAAGAAGCTGCTTGAGCGACTTGAAGCTCTGGAGAAAAAGGAGGCGGCGGCTGAAGCTGCGAGACTAACATCTGTGAAACGCGGTGAACTTCTTGAGAAGTTCAAGGAGAAAGGAATTAGCGACGACAAGTGGATTGAGGCCTACTTGAAGAAACTATCAATCTCCAAGGACACGGACATTGAGGCGGAAACAACCGATGCACTCGACTTCTACAATCTCTCTCATGCGAACAACGGAGGTCGCAAGACACCTGGCAATAGTGGCAGTAATAACAACGGCGACATCAGTGCAGATAGATGGAAGGGCGTAAACAAGGCACTCGGTGGAATTACTCCTCAGAAGTAGTGTTGTAATTTATTAATTTTTTAAGGTAAGTTTTATGGATAACTTTTTTTCAAGACAGGCTAACGGTGGTGCGGTATTTATGGGTCGCACTCTCGTGCAGGCGCACGGCAATATCGGTGGCTACAGAAACGTCTTTGTGAAAATTGTCAATAGCAACAAGGGCGCACTTAGCTATCCGACATCGGGCGGTATCGTAAAAAACCCATTCCCTGGTCGTGCGAAAATTTACGCAGGTGATTTCTGCGAGTACACGCCAAACCTCGACGATACTCATGGTGCAGAGGTGAAAATCCTCAAATTCTATGAGGTAGCAAAAGAAGCTGTAGACACCGACGCAACCATCAAGATTGTTCGTGACGGCTATCGTCATATTCCATTTGCCGGTGACAACATCATGGTTGGCCAGAAGGATTTTACGACCAAGGCTAAGGCAGTTTCAGTCACACGCGTAGATAAGTCAACAGAGGCTGGTGTGGACGTGTGGGTTCTTACGCTCTCGGAGGCTCTCGGCGCGGCGGTTAAGAAGGGTGACATTCTCGTCGAAGCAGCGGGGACGGGAGCGAGCGTGCTTCCAATGGTAACAAACCCCAACTCCTACGCAGACAAGGACATGGACTTCCTGTATGACCCGAGCACATCTGACGACGATTACGATGGCGCGAGATACATGTTTGCTCCGGCGTTAGCACAGCAGGATACCATTATTGACCTTTTGGCTGTCGGCAAGCTTCCGCCTGCCGTTCTCGCCCTCAACAAGAGTCGCGTCAAGACTTGGTTTAACCTCTAATAAACATCATGTTTAACACACAAAACTATTAGCAACTATGAGATTTGATTTTAACAACTCTGATTGGGCGGCTCTGTTTCGTTCGCGCGACAATGGTAGCGAGCTTTTCCAGTCACTCGTAGATAATACGCCTGTCCTCAATCTTGATTTGGGTTGGGCCTTGTCTCAGGGTCATATCGCAGATGCTCCTACGCCGACCGCAGACGATGGTTCTGCTACATTCCGCATTGAATCGAGCAAGTTGGAAGCAGCTCCACTTATGGACCTTCGTGCCCCACTTGGTGAGAGTCAGCAAATGGATGCAGAGGGCGCAGAGGAGTATGTAGCTTCTATTCCTGACTTTATCGCTCGCGGTTGGACCGAGACAGCGGCACAGCGTGCCTATAAGGAGCGTATGTATGCACAGCTCGGCAATACAGACAGAATTATTGCCAACTGGATTGAAAAGGTACTTCTCCGCGGCTTGAACTCGGCTAAGTCTACCCTTAATCAGATTGGAGCTCAGTTGGCCACCAAGGGCAAGGCTGACTACAAGGGCTTGGGCGCAGGTATCTACGCAAAGCTTCACGATGCGCGTATCCCTGCCGAGAATTTCGTTAAGGCAGGCACAAAAACTTGGACAGACCCTGCTTGTAAGATTCTTACGCAGATGCGCAAGATTGAGGATAACTACCGCGACAAACGAGGCGGCTACTCTGGAGCTCTCACATGGAGAATGACAAAGAATATGTACGTCAACACTTTCTTGCAGAATCAGGAGGTTCGCGACCTTTACGCTTCCTGGTGTAAGGCTAACTACATCGCCTATGTCGATGGTATGCCTATCACCAACGAGCAGTTCTTGCAGTCGTTTACTGACATTCAGGGTATTTCACCGATCGAGATTGTCACCGAAAAGGAGCGCAACAAGACACGTACAACCGACACTATGGTGCAGGGATGGGCAGACAATATCGCGGTTCTCCGACCAGCAGGCGATATGTTCGAGTTCAAGTACGCCAATGTTCTTGAGCGCGAAATGTACACCAAGTATGGCGCGAAGAGCATCGACACAACTTTTGCAACTATGCTCAACGGACTGGTTACAGCAATGAACACCACCACTGACAATGGCCGCTTGCAGGAGTGGCACACAGACGTGATGATGTCCGCGACACCAGCACTTCTCTCTTTCACAAACCATGTAATTGTCAACACTGCCAACGCAGGCGAGTAGTTATCATGGCATTACAATAACCAAATCCACTTCTCTTAAAAATGGCAGTATTGAAGTTTGATATAATCGAATACCTAAGCGGTTTGACAAGTTTTGTCTTTGACAAGGCTGTTCTTAACCGCGTGGCTTTTGAGTGCGGAGTTTGTTACGTTGAAACCTATACGGACCTTACAGAAGAGGACCGTGATAGATGCAAGGCTGCTCTACTCGAAACCATCGTGTTCGGACCACATCAAACGGCATCTTCCACAAGTAAGCATGGCTCTTATGCACTAACCGTGGGAGCACAGACCATTACATCGCAGGCATTAGAGAGTATCAAGTCTGAACTTCGTAGGATTTATATAAAATACTCCAACAAAGATAAGCTTGAAACCCTCAATGCTTCCGATGGAGAAATAAGATGGATTTCAGAAATGGATTAAGCTATGTACACCGATAGAAGCCAGATGGTAGAATATGAATACGATGGCGTGTTCTATTTAAAGGAACGTATAATCGCACCTGACGGCAATCTGCTCACAGAAGACGACAGGGAAGTTGTTGTTCATAAAACAAAGTGCGACATACAAAAAACAGATAAACTGCTTAATGCAGGTGTCGTTTCTATGGGTTATAGCATATATTTCCCAATGCCGGTAGACGAAAGCGGAGAAGAGAAACTCCCTAAAGGTCTGAAAATCGGCATACGTTTTCGGGGTAACATTTGCGGACTTGATGTAGACGGAATGGTTATAGGTATCGAACCAACGAAACTTCACGGATGTGTAGCTTATATAAAGGGAACTGACATCTAATAGATAGATTATGGCGCAAAAAACACAAAGAAGAATATCTCGCATTGAAAACTATTTTTCGACGCTTCTTTCCAACAAAGGGCTGTCCGACAACATCTTCATCGGAGAATTGCCGCCTACCACAAACAAGGAATGGGAAGACTTCGTAAATGTTGACATCGGACAGCAGCGCGACTACGGCGGCTACTCTCTTGGCTACGCCAACATCTATCTGTACGCAAGACCGAAAGGCACACTGCGCAGAAAGAACGTAAAGACCCTCGACAAGATGGAGGGTATCCTGGATATGATTATCGACGAAGCTAACAGTAAGGACTATGTTATCCAGGAGCTTTATCGCGACGATGGTTATGACGCGAACCGTCAGTTTCATTTCGATATGATCTCCGTTTCGGTTACAGTAAAATAATTTCAACACAAAAAATCAGATTAACGTTTAAAAACACAAGAATATGGCTAAAGTAACAAATACCGGCGCAGGCGCACTGAAGCTTGTTAAGCCTGACGCAATCGTTGTAACCCTGTTCACAGGCACAGAGACAGACGACACCCCAAAGGGGGATTCTTACGTTCTTGAGGATGTCATCCGTGATACTACGAGTATCGCACAGGACGACAACAGTACAAGCGATGTTGAACGAGAAACCTCCGACACGCCAATCCTTTCGATTGTAACAAGTGGTAAGTACCAGCTTGCATCAGAGGTTGCGGACACACAGAAAGACCTTTTGGTTGCTTTGTGCGACTTTACCTACGATGAAACAACCAAAAAGGTGTACGCCCCTGCCGCATACAAGGCCAAGTACGCAAAGGTTGATGTCGTGTTTGGTACCAAGGCGGTTGTCGTACCGAAGGTACAGCTCAACTCAAAAGTAACGATGGAGTCGCTCAATACGAGCGTCGGCAGGATTGTTCTCGCCGGCACAGCACAGCTTGCATCACTCAAGATTGGCGCAAGCGGTACTCAGAAGACAATCAAGACTCCGTACTACCTTGACGAGGACTACACCATGCCAACAGGCGGGTAAGCAGGTTTTTTATAACTCTCAATTATATCTTCATGGGGCGGCGGCTTTAGTGCCGTTCGCCCCATTTTTAGTTTAAAGACTTATGGCAGACTCATTATATAGACAAGCCGTCAACACAATTCTTTTAGAATTGGAGAAAGATGCGAAAAGTGTAATGAACGAGTGTATTCAAGAAATCACATACACACATCGTTCATATAATCTGTACGACTCTTACGGATATGGTATATATCTCAACGGAAAACTAACCAAATCCGGATTTCTCTCTGCAACACCAAAAGCAACTGAAGGCAAGAATTGGTACGGAGAAAAAATAAAAGGTCGTGATGCAATAAGCGACTACCTCAATAAGGACTACAAACCAAGTGGCGCGATAGATTTGGCGATAGTGGCAGCTATGCCATACGCTAAAATACTGGAAGATGGAAGCGGTAGGCTCAAGAGGTCGTATAGAGTAATATCTATGTCCGTTCAGAAGTTACGAGCTTTGGCGGCAAAATATAATGGAGTTGTCAAAATAATCAGAAAGTAAAAACAAAAAACATGGGAAAGGTTTACAGGATAAAAAAAGACCCTGCAAAAGCAAGAAAACAGGCCGAAGAGGATGCAAAGAGAGTAACCCTCAGTTCTCCCTTGTCCGATGCAGCAATGGAACGACTTGCGCAGATTATGAATGATGCGCCGACTATTGTAAGACTACAAGATACCGAATGGGAGATTAAAGCCTTAAAGCCGGGCACTCAGTGGATGATAGCAGAAGAGGCCTGCAAGATAGTAAAAGGCGAAAATCTGTCTATGGGTGATGTCATTAAGGAGTTTGCGGTTAATCTGCCTTCCGTGGCAAAAGTTATCACGCTCGCGCTATTGAACGACAAAAACCGCATCAACTCTGACGAATACCAACAGATATACGACCAACTTCTATGGGGCGACTACGACATCAAAGATTGGGCAACACTGCTCGTCGAAATTCTAAATCTTCTTGATGTGGATTTTTTCTTCGCGAGTACCAATGTGATTCAGACCGTTCGCAACCAGGCTCTGGCGAGAAAGACACAAGCAGCAGAATCGTGCCTGCAAGAACGGAATATGGACAGATGATAGATTTCTTACGCGCCAATACATGGTGCTCGCAGGAAGAATACAAATGGCAAATGACCGTTCCACAAGTCCGACTTGCATCAATGGACTTCACGCATATCGAATACCTATCCGACAATGAGAAGCGGAACGGGAACCTACAAAACGCAAAGGTAATCAATGGAGTGGAAGACCTAAAAAATCTCAACGACATCGGAATACCTATTTTATAAACTCTAAAACTACAAATTAATTATGGGCAATTCAGCTTTAGGCGCAGCGTTGGCAATACCACAAAGTGCCCTTGATGCCATAAAGGAGGCAGATCAGAAGCTTAAAGATATACAGAACACCGCAAAAAACACCGCAGTCGGGGTTGCTAAATCTTTTAAGGACATGGCGGTGGGCACACAGCCGTTTCTTGATGCGTTGGACAAAGTAGTGGCAAAACTCAACGTTATAAACGCTTCGGCGGCAAACGCAAGCGGTGGTCTGAACAACATCGGAGCAAGCGCAGGCAGTATGAGTGGCAATATTACACAGGCTTCGCAGAATATACAGCAGATGATTGCACAACTTTCAAATATGAAAGGCGCAGGCACAAGCAGTATAATGCAGGCAGTATTTGCGTTTCAGAGATTACAGGAAGCCACCAAGGGCGCGAGCGGTATGAATATCGCAGAACTCAAAAAGGAGATTGGCGCGATTGATAGCATGTTGAAAGATACAAGCTATAACCTCACCAAGACGGACCAAGACTCCCTAATCAAGCGCAAGAAAACACTCCAGGACGAGCTGAAATACCAACAGCAGATGTGCGAGGAGCGCGTTATTGCGTTTCAGAAAGCTCTTGACAAAATGTCGAATGCAGAAGCTTCATTTAATGCCAAGCAAAGAAAAGCCTACTCCGACAGAAGTAAAAAGTACCAAGAACAGAACTACGAACAGAATACATCTTACAAAGGTGCGCTTGATTTCTCTGCAGCGGCCAACACACTTAACCGACAGGCGCGTGCGATTGAGTATCTGAGAGAAGCCCGTATGAAGCTGTCACAGACGGACGCTGACTATAAGCAAAAACTTGAAACGCTGAACGCTGCAATCGCTCGGCACACTCAAAGCCTCAAAGAAGCAGGCGAAAGTTCGCGTAATCTCTCCAAGCAGACATCGTATCTGTCGGGCTATATTTCCCGTTGGGCACAGCGCATGGCGTTTGCGTTCTCTGTTAACACCGTGCAAGGTTTTGTCGAGCAGATAGCTGCGGTGCGAGGTCAGTTCGAGTTGTCGCAACGTTCGCTTGAAGCAATCTTGCAGAACAAGCCGAAAGCGGATGAAATATTCAATAAAACAGTAGAACTTGCCGTTAAATCTCCTTTCCGTATTAAGGATTTGGTTGATTACACACGACAGCTTTCCGCTTATCGAATTGAATCTGATAAACTTTATGATACCACCAAGCGACTTGCCGATGTTTCAGCAGGTCTTGGCGTTGATATGGGAAGACTTATCCTTGCTTACGGACAGGTAAAGGCTGCTGCATACCTTCGCGGTTCAGAGGTGCGTCAGTTTACAGAGGCAGGCATAAATATGTATGGAGAGTTACAACAATATTTCAAAGAGGTTAAGGGTGAAGCGTACACCACGGCACAGATTGTTGATATGATTTCCAAACGTAAGGTTACATTTGAGGACGTTGAGGCAATATTCAAACGTATGACCGATAAGGGTGGAACATTCTACAATATGCAGGAGATACAGGCAGAAACTCTCCAAGGTAAGATTTCCAACTTGAAGGATGCTTTTGATGTGATGCTCAACGACATCGGCAAGTCAAACGAGGGCTTTTTCAAAGGTTCAATTCAGTTCGCCACAAACTTACTAAATCATTGGGAGGCTATAGCTAATGTTGCAAAAGCCTTACTCTCTATTGTGGTTGCCATAAAGGTTAATTCTATGTTTATGCAGTCAAGCTTAGGCAAAGCTTTTATTCTTAATGCCGCAATGGTGGGCAGATGGCGAGCCTTTTTAGACCTTATCAAGTCTATGCCTACTGCTTTTGGCAAGATGAAAACTGCAATTTCTGCTATAGGGGGTTCCTTAAAGGCTGCTTTGGGAGGTTTTGCTTTCTATGCTATTCTTCAAACTATAATGAACTATAGAAATGCGTTGCAACAGTTTGACGAAACCATAAGAAAGGCACGTGAAAGCACTATTGACACATTAGGAAAAATCTCCGAACTCTCTGCTAAATACAAAGAATTTTCTAATGTTACAAATAGAGCACAGAACAATATTGATGATAACAAAGCCATAGAAGAAAAACGCAAAGCTCTAAATAAACTTATCGAACAAGCAAATAGAGATGGCTTGGAGATTAAGATTAATGTTACAGAGCTTAACGAAACACAGCTTGATAAAGAATTTGAAACTCTTAAAAAGAGATATACGGATTTTGTCTTTGAACTTGAAGCCATAGAGGAACGTGCTGCTCAAAGTGACAAAAAAGGTTGGTGGTGGGGAATATCTGGTATTACAGAAGGGCTGAAGGAATATAAAACTGCATCCATTGATATTATATCACAAACCAATAAGGTTGAGCAGACAATGGCGCTTGTAACATCTAATTATAAAGATGCAAATAAGTACACTAAGCAATATTTTGACACCTTGCGAAATGGACGTAAGGAAGGTGAGGAAGATATTGATTATCTTGTACGAATGAATAATGCTTGGAAAAATTTAGAGAATTACTATTCTAAAAATAGTATGGTTCTTCCAAAGTGGCTTATTGAAGGACAAGGCTATATGAAGGATTTATCTGGTAGCTTCAAAGACTTAGATTCAGCAATATTGCAGACAAAGGAAAATTTTAAAGATGTTTTCGTTGGAAAAGGTGGTGTAGATGAATTTAAGAAGAAATACCAAAATGACCCTCTTAAACTCAAAGCAGAAATAGACCAGTATGCAGCAAAGAAAAGTCTTTCTGATACAGAAAAGCGTTTGCTTTATTGGGTATCGTCACACGAATATAAAATTAAAATTCAAGCTGATGAAAAATCAGTTGAAAATACTATAGATTATGTTGATAAAACAATACAAAGTTTTATAGACAGAAAACACTATAAAATAAAGATTGATGCAGATAATCTTTCAGACCCTTTAAAAAAATGGAGTGATTATTTTGACAACTTAGAAAAAGAACAAAAATCGCTTAAAGAAACAGAGGCGTGGATGAATCGCATCATTGCAAAAGGCAAGGGCAGAAAGAAAGGTCTATTCGTGTTCGACCAAAGCGAGTTTAAAGATGACGAACTTGCGTTGATGGGCATTCAGAAAAAGCCGAAAATTAACTTTGCTCAATGGGGTAAAGAACAAGGCAATGAAATATCTGTAACAGCAGAACAATTAAAAAAGTTAGCACAAGCAAAGCTCGGAGCGGTCGGAGATGTATTTAATGAATGGAATTGGGAAACCAAGGATGGCAAAAAGAATAAGGTTGCCGCCGAAAAAGCACAGCGTGACATTCTTCAAGAGCGCATATCACTCCTGAAGGACATGAACGCAAAGTACAACGAACTTATCAAGGTTGAAAGCAAAGAGCGAGCTTTAACAGATACACGAAAGTACTTCAAGGAGGCAGCACAAAATGTTGGATGGAACGCTAACGATATTCTCCCCGACGACAAGTCTATTGCCAAGCGTATTCGAAAAATCGGCAATCAGTACAAGGAGGTCGGCAAGCGCGGCAATGCACTCCGTATTGCAGCAGACATCGACTTAAATGTATCTAAAACGGAATACGACAAGCTTAAAGATGATGTTTCTCGCAACATCGAAGACTCGTTCTCGCAGTTGCAGCTATACAAAAAGCTCAAAGGTGAGGGACTGTCAGATGCACTCATTAAAAACATGTTCGGCGATATTACCACATCATTTGAGGACATCCGCAAAAGTATTGACGATGAGTTTAACAAGTATATCTTCAAAGATTACGAGAGCATTTACGGCGGCGACATCAACAAATGGAGCAAGGATGTTGTCAATCAGTACAACAAGGACATTAGCAACACAGCAAATGTCCTCAAGGAGCGATTTGGCGACAGCGACATCTACAAGCAGTATCTTGACCAAGTACAAAAGCTTGACAAGCAGGTTTATCAAGACCAAGTAGAGCAAACACAGAAGTTAATCAAGGCATACAAGCAGCAGCTTTCAGACCAGTTGCAGCTGGATAAGTGGTACATTGAGGAACGCAACAAATTAGAGAATGACCCGAATATCGCCAAAGACCCCGACCTGAAAAAGCAGCTACAGGCAAATCTTGATGCGCAATACGAGAAAAAGACAGACGAAAACACATGGAAGGACTTCAAGGAGAGTGATATGTATATTGCTATCTTTGAAAACCTCGACCAGACATCCTCGCGTGTTCTGACAGCAATGCGCGAAAAGCTCGACTCTCTGCGCGGCGAGCTGAAAGACCTCTCGCCGGAACAACTCAAACAGATTGTTCAACAGATGGAGAAACTGGACGAGATCCTTGTCGGCAGGAACCCCTTCAAGGGTCTTTCTAAAGATATTGCAAAATACGTAAAATTTGCATCGAAGCGTAATCAGCTGGAAAAAGATTATCTTGAAGCGACTGAAAACGAAGACAAGCTCAAAAATAAAAGTAAAGACCAAAACAAGATAGGAAAACTCGCAAAGCAAAAATATGAGCGTGTAGCAAAAGAAAAAGGCGAAGACTCAAAAGAGGCAGAGCAGGCACAAGAGGTCTATGACATTGAAAAAAAGAAACTTGACATCATACTCAAAGAGCTTGAAGCACAGGGTTTGATTTCAAAAGACCTGGCAAAACAAATTCGTGATGGACAGGCTGCGAAAAAGACACTCAGCCAAAGGATACACGGTATTGGGGAGAATTTTAGCGATGTAGCGAATATTATCAACGGTACATTCGAAGCACTCAATGACTGGGGGTTAAACATAGAGATGTCTGACGAACTACGGGAGGTTGCCGATGGCATTAGCAAAATCGGTTCATCGTTGAGCGAGATAGACGCGACCAAGCCTCTCTCTGTCGTCAAGGGTATAATCGGTGTACTCGGCGGTATCGGCAAGACACTCGGAGGTATATTCGGATGGGGAACAAAGGACAAGAAACTTCAGAAGCAGATTGAGAAACACCAGAAGTCTATCGAGAAGCTACAGGACGCATACAACGACCTCAAGGAGGCAATGGATGAAGCTTTTGATATTTCGATGTTGGCAAAGTACAACAACGAAATGGTAAAAAACCTCAAGACTCAGAACGCCCACCTCGAAGCGATGATAAAGGCAGAGTCGAGCAAGAAAAAGAAAGACAAAGAAAAAATCGAGGAATATCGGAAGCAGATCAAGGAAAACGAAAAGGCTATTAAGGAAGCCGAAGAAAGCCTTACAGAACAACTCGGAGGTTTTGGCTCCAAATCCAACTACAAATCGGCAGCCGAAGCGTTTGCGCAAGCATGGGTGGATGCATTTAAAGAGGGTAGTGATACTCTTGATGCGCTCAACGACAAGTTTAACGAGTATATCAAAAATCTTATTGTCAAACAAGCGGCGATGCGACTTGTCGGCAAGATGCTCGAACCGGTATTCAAAGCGATAGATGATGCCGTGGCAGAGGGTAGCGAAGGAGGTAATAACGGACTCGAAGCAACCAAGTCGGAATTGCAGAAGGCAATCGACATATGGGGGCAAATCAGTCCAGTGCTCGACGAAAACCTCAAAAGACTTATGGATGCCATGGGCTACAAGCCAGGGTTAAACTCCAACCTCTCCGCTTTACAGCAGGGTATCCAAGCTGTAACCGAAAATACTGCACAGGCGTTGGAGAGCCTGCTTAACTCCATGAGGTTTTATTTGGCCACCCAGCAGGCTGATGTGCGAATAATTCGCGACACACTGATTGAACGGCTCGGAGCGTCGGTCGGTGCAGTCTTGCAGGATGCGAACAATAACCCTGTATTGGTAGAGTTGCGCTTACAAACAACACTGCTCACCGATATTCGAGATACGTTATCAAGCTGCGTAAAATCGGGCCACTCGCAGGGCAGTAAGGGCATAAAGGTATTTATGAACTAAGATTACGGGAGGTTGTATTATTTCCAACCTCCTGTAATTGTGTTAAATTGGTGTTAAATACGGAATACCTACGAAAACCAACAGGCATAAAGAGCTATTTTTGCAAAATATTAATAACTAACAACAAATATTACATGAAAAGAATATTATCGGTATTAGTTTTTGCAACCACACTTATATGTTTGTTGGGTTGCAAGTCCGACCAGTCCAAAGGCGAAGATTTGATTAGAGACCATATGTATAGAACGGTGAGCGATTTTGATAGTTACGAACCCATCGAAACTGATGTAAAAGAATGCAACAATACGATTTGGTGTAATCTTCGTGCGATTTCTGCGGCTGAGAATGTTTTGGAGGAGTATTATTCTGTATATGGAAACAAGTTTGATTACAAGACTTCTCAACATGTAGTTTGGAGTCTTGTCAAAAAACATTTAAAAGAGTTTGGCTCATACGAATCTCTTGAGACACACAACCTTGAAGGATATATGATAACGCAGAAATTTCGTATTAAAGATTCACAAGGCAACTCACACTTAACGACAATGAGATATATTGTAGATAAGGATTTTGACGAAATATTAGCGTACTACGAGCTTCCTGCGAATTATTTATACCAACTTTCAATAGGTTACATATTAAACATGGTTTTTGACGTTTACAGAACGCAAAGATAATCAAACCTCAAATAAACTCAACACAATAGCCATACCATTAGCCGCCACGCCTTTGTGCATGGTGGCTAATATTGTTCTTGTCTTATCGTTAGGGGGGGTAATATTCCCCCAAATCTTATTTACATCACTATCAGTTCTCATAGAGCTCCATTATATACGTTACACTATTATTTCCTGCTCCCTTATAGAGGGTGGCGCACATACAAACGGCTTTGCTTTGCCTCCACACCTTTCTTCCAAGCTCAGTGCGGTACTGATTAAGTATTTTACTTCTCATACATTTCTAAAACACAATCGCATTGCGAGTTATTGCCTGCCCCATGTGCGCCAACACATAAAGCCGAGCCTTTGTGCGACTCAACAATATCTCCCTTGCGACTAATCTTTATCTTTCTCATACACTACAAACACATACCCCCCCGATGTGCGGTCTGCAAGCATTGATGTTTGACGGACTTAAAGCTAATGGTTCCGTACTCTGTAAGACTTCCCTTGTGTCCGTCATTTAGAAACGGCCTTATACCTTGCCTTGTTACTGCAACTCCGTGTAATCTATTTTTCATAAATCTCAACAATTCCTGTATGCTGCCTATGTCCTGGAACGTACCACCAGCCTATGTATCTTGCGTTTAACGCAGTGGATTTGGTGGTGGGGGGGTGATGCCACTCCCCATATTAAACGCTCTTGTCGTTCTCATTATACAAACCTTCAAGTCTTTGTTTTTCTAAGCCAAAGCTAAACTCCGCCAATTCACGCTTTTCTTCACCTGTAAGCGCATTAAACTCGTCAGAGGTACAAATATACTCAAACAACTCTTTAACGCTTACCTGTGGCTCTAAAAGATAGTCTTTGAGTTTTCTTTTATCTGTCCTTGCCATTAACTGCGCTACCGTTTCGTCTTTCAGATAGTATTTCTCACCTGCCTCTTCTTGGAGAATATCCTTGATAACGATACCTCGGTCTTCTGGCTGCGGAATATCCACTTCAAGCGGAGGCCATGCAAACGGGTCGCTTTCGTCATAAAATAGACCTTCTCCTGCAACTGGCTTTGTCTTGATATTAGTCCAATAGATACGTCGTCTGTTCTGTGCCGATACAAGCGCAGAGTTAATATGAATACCACGCACACCGATAGCGTGAGAAAGACATCTTTCCCACTTTTCAAGCATCTTGACGTTTTCAAGAAAGAAATAAATATCGGGATTGTACTTACGCAGCTCCGTAAGTATTCGCATATATTCCCAAAAGAGGTAGGACTGACCTTCAAACTGAAAGCCTTGTGATTTTAATTCGAGATAGCGTTCGAGGGTGTAAATTTCCTCGCCACTCTTTGTACTCATGCCCTTCATCTTTCCGCTAAAAGAAAAAGACTGACACGGCGAACCTCCAATCAGAATGTCTGGCACTCCGTATTTTTCAACTATCTCGTCTATATTCAAGTCCGTAACACTACCCAACTGGATTGTATTCGGAAAGTTGTGCATCGTGTTCGCAATAGCGTGCTTATCAATCTCCGATGCAAGATAAGTCGTTATGTTAGCACCGATGCCGCGTAACGAAACTTGCCCCCCGGAAATTCCGTCAAACAAAGACAAGACCTTGAGGTTGTTCAACTTTATTTTAGGAATGAAACTGAAAATGTGCTTGATTGTTTCAATGTTCCAGCCGTTACCCAAGCCTTTGTACTGCTGCGTTTCGCTTGTAACAAACTCGTAATCGTGCGGCATGGTCTGCAACTCGGCACACTCTTGCGGTGTCAGTCGTCTGATAGCTGCCACATATTTTACTCCATTTGCCTCAAACTCTACGCCCTGCTTGTTCTCGGGCATACGCTCCTGAAACTCTTTCAGTTGTTTTTCTTTTACCTTGCGGTAAATATCTCTTGCGATTGCTTCTTTATTCTCCATGTATCTCCAAAATTAAATTATCTTGCATAGAAGTGCTCATTGTTCCACATCTTTTGTCGGGTCGGCATGAGTACGAGCGCATGTTGGAGCGGTTACACCACTCGCTCCTCGTGCCATTATCGTACATTTTTCGGTATGCTCGGCCCAACTCGTTGCGGTATTTGTTCAGTATGACTATTTGCGCCATTGGCTCTCCTTGATGTCTTCTCTGTTTATTTTTGGCGAACCACCACACCCTTTCTCAATACATCCGCTTCCGTAAACATATAGATTAATCTCACCTCGCTCACTGCCGAATATCGTGTGTGAGCCACCACATATATAAAGATTGCCTATAAAATCATCTGGGATGATAATGTCTGCTTCGCCACCAACAACAAGCGTGATAGTGCTCCTCAAAACTACCATATCGTTGTGGTGCACGTAAAGCTCACTTGTGTACCCGTCTTTCTTGCGCTGATACTTGCCGTTGATGAAGTCCGCAAACTCATTCTGTAGAAACTCCTGCGAACAACCCCAACCGAAAGTTATTGCATCAGCAAGAAACTCAACGCCGTTGGAGTCTAATACCAAGTCTACAAGCTCCTTCTTCGAGGCGCAGCTATCCCACTTTTTCTTGTATTCTCCGCACAATCCCAACATAAGGGCATTGCGCTTCATGTTTAACAGTTCGTTATTGCTCATTTCCGATTTTCTTTTTAATAACACTACGGATTTCAATATACAAAGGGTCGCTCATCGTGTACTGATGATATTTGCGGACGCACCGCATAACACTCTTCTCTGTCATGCAGGCACGCTGTGCAATCACTGGATATGTAAATCCATAGTAGAAGTGCATTATATGAAAGCAGAAGTTGCGAGCAATACTTCTTGCGAGCGGTATGTTTTTCTTTCCAATATAAAGCTCCTCTGTGCCGATAACACTACGCTTGTGTTGGCGCATAACAGAACTCACTGCGTTACACACCATATCTTCAATTTTCTGCATCACAACTTCTTTTCTTTCCATATAATATTTTTTTACTTCTTTTTACCACAAAAACCAAAATCGCGCACACGGAAGCCCATGCACGGCTCTGACCACGGCGTATAACCAGGGAGCAACAATCCCTGCTCAACAAGCTTTTCGTGCGCTATTCTTGAAATGCACGGAGAGTAAGTCTTGACTCCCAATTTCGATGCCGTATTCACGTCGGGATATAAAGACTGGATAATCTTGTCACGTCTATCGTGTACTGTAATGCCGTTCTGCAAGAAAGGTAAGAAAATACCTTCTCTTATTACCCCCTGTGCATCCGCCATTTGCACTACTCGCCAATCTCGAAGTCGAGCGAAGTTATACACAAAGAAATGTCCGCGCCCCGTTAGGTTGAGTATCGGATTTAGCTTGTGCTCCGGCTGCTCGTTTTGAATGTTTTGTTCTTCCATAGTCTATTCCATTTAGTCTATCCCATTTGTTTTTCTTACACCTCGTCCTTCTTGAGCTCCTTTGCGACCTGCTCCGCAATAATCGCCTCCTGTCCGTCCTCGAAGTTCTTTTTCAAGTCCTCCTCGGACTCTTCTTCTGCGGTGGTATTGATTGTATTTTCAAGCTCCTTGGATTTAGCTAAAAGCCAGTTCAAACGCTCGTTTGCGAACTTTACAGCCTCGTCCATATCAACGAAAGCGGTTGTAGGATAGCAAAGGTTCGCCTCTGTCATAATAATCATACTGTCAAGCATATCGGCGTAGGTTGCGTCTGTTTCGGGGAATTTCAAATTCTCCTTTCCTTTGGTTTCGTGCTTCATATCTATGAGATTTGCAAGCCACATGAAAAGCGAAGCGTCGTTTGCCTTACCTTCTAAGTTTGTAATCCACCGCTTGCAGCGTACCTCCAAGCCGATGTGCGTGTGAAAGATAGCCTCGTCCTTTAAGAGGACTATGATGAATCTACCAAAATCCTCTACGCAGACAACCTTCTTTCTGTCAATACCTTCGATTGTTTTCAACAACCCAGCGTTGTTGTCAACTGTCTTTTTACTTGCTACTTTTGCCATATATTTATACGTTTATGTGTTTAAATTCGTTTTAAAGGCATTTCCTTCGCCCGTATTCGCATATCAGCGTTGCATCGCACTTGTTATCGTCTACGTTCTTGCACTTGCTTGTACGCCTAAAATCTTCGGTCGGAAACAATCGTCTTGCGGCGTTGATGGATGTCGCCTTGTTGTCAGTGCTTTTCTTTCCGCAGTAACTCTTGACAACCTTATCGTGACTTATCCAAATCTCCTTCTGCCAAGTCTTCGGAGGTACAAGATGATAGGGTATCTCAAGCGCAATCAACAGACCTTGCAGCACTCCGAACGTTTCTCCGAACGAGAATGTGGACTTTGCTGACGAACCGAAGATGGCGTGTATCTCCTCCATACAGCACACGCAATTTTCCTCGCACACCGTCTTGATGTTTTTCAGAAACAGCGCAATATCGTGATAGTCACAATCCTGTAAGGAGCAATACTCGCGCGTGCCGTCAGGGTGCATTACTGCTATGAAACCCTTTGAGCCAGGGTCTATGCCGATGTATGTCTTGTTTGCCATGTTATTTTACTCCTGTTGAATTAAAGCCGTTGTCACCACGCTTCTTGTCATCATTTTCTTGAATTTTGATGACACCGCTCACAAGTTCCGTATTCGGTATCTCCACAATGCGCATCTGTGCTATCTTTGTGCCGGCAGGGATAATAATCTTATATGACATATAACTGCATATCCCATAGGTTTTTACGATTGCTTTCACCTCGCCGGTATAACCGCTGTCTATCAAGCCGAGCTTAACGTCGGCATCAATTCGCTCCTCTTTAACAAGTCCGTCATGGTACCGTCGTTTGACGTACATTCCTTCCGAAGACAGGCCGCTTCTTGGTTGTATAACTGCTGCAAGGTGTTTGGGCAGTTGTATTTTGAAGCCGAGCGGTATTGCATAGCGCTCATAGTCGAGCACTTTTACGTCTTCCTTGGTGAACACATCATACGCTGCATCGGCATCGTGCGCCTTTTCAGGCATCCTGCCGCCACAAAGTTCTATTACTATCTTCTCTCTTTCCATTTTGTTTTTGTTTATTATTTCTTACCGTTCCACTTTACAAACTCCTCACAAGCCTCATCTTCGCCCATTACGAACGTGTAGAGGTCTTTGGCGAGGCAATAGGGTGCGCTGTCTGCATCTTCGTCTGCGAACATCACGCAGTCCTTGCACTTGTAATGCTCCTTGCGTTCATCTCCTTTCTTAATCATACGCTTTGTTTTTAATTATGTCTATAATATTCTGCTCTTTAATTAGGCAGAGAAACTGATAAGAACTGAACCTTTTGCCGCCTTTAACGACGTGAAACTTGTTCCAATAGGCCTCGAAGTCTATTGCTAAGGTTATTCCTGGATCGACGTAGTTATTATCTGGAACTTTGAATGTCGCCCAGATACACTTGTGTTTAAAGTCGAATTTGTCGACAATTCCGCAAACCATATTGTCATATTGAAAGACTCTGCTTTTGAAAAATTCCTTTTCTTGCTCTTCGAGTTCTTCGATAAAATATGACGCAGGTGCAACAAATACAGTTCCTATGTGAGCATCTTCATAATTCATAAGCTATTTATTTTTTGTTATTCATCATACGAAAAGCTCTGTCGGCCATAATATTATTTTGTGGGTTATAAAAAAGGAGAAAATAGAAATTGCCATGTTCTTTTGTGTGAACCGTATGCAATCCACAATCCTTAATAAAACCATCATCACCAATGCAAGGATCCAACAACTCGCGAATTGCGCTATTGCAGCTTGGTTGAACTATAATAACGCCACCCGTTTCTCGAAGTTCTTCAAGTTTCTTCCACTGAGCTTCGATATTTTTGTCTCCATAGAACAAATCGTAACCATAAGATTCTGTGATTTCTCTATCAATGCACATTCCCAAAGGAATCACAATTACTATAATCGGTTTCATAAGCTATTTCTATTTACATGAACATTATAATCTTCCTCACTAATTTTGTAAAATTCCGCACTCTCGGAGTAATAGCCGTTACTTGTTCCAAACCATCGAATAGTGACATCCCCATGGAACGTTGCTAAATGATAAAATGTCCAAGTATAAGTATCTTCAATACATTCTTCATCTACAGGATAGTCGTTGTTTAACTCTTCCGCTGTCAGTATTTCCTCATTCAGTAAATCAGCGAAATCGCCGCAAATATCATCTATATATACATTCTCGCAACAGTCTTGATTGTGCGTCATAATGTAAAATTCTCTATCAGCGGTTTTGAAAAACAAAGCATCGTTTGAGTCATAAAGGCCTCTATCGACACTAACGAGTGTTTTTCCTTTTAGCACATCAATGTCGCGATAGTTTTCAAATCCCAAAAACATAAGCTATTCCTCCTTGTCTTTAATTTCTATAAAATCACCGACTCCCAAACGAGCATTGTTGATACAAGATGCAATCCAACCTATCAGGTAGGCAGAGGGCTCGCCGCCGTGCTCCATACCAATAGCATCTTCGATGGCATCGCAGGCGTGAGAAGCTTCATGGCAACAAACCCCCATCCTCATAGAATCCTTGCTTGCAAAATTAATAAATGAACAAAATTTCTTGTTCGCCTTCTCTCTAACGCCATCGTAGGTTATTGCGTCAGAATCAGAGAAATCAACACTCAAGACCTCGCCATTTCTACCTTCGAAACACTTATTAGCGTCCTCTTGACTCATGCCAATAGCGACACATAACAATCTTGGATAGATGACAGGGTCGTATTTGTAATATCCTTTCTTCTTCATAATTCACGAATTAGCTTAGTTATACGCTTGTATTCCTTAATGATTGGAGCATCAAACCATTGTGTTTTAACGATATATGTCCTACCTTGTTTTATAACTCCAACGAGTTGGGCATTACCCCAGACTCCATACAAATCTATACGATACGCTCCCTTATCTGTAGCCACAAGATAATAGGTCTCTGTACCAAACGATTCTTTGTTACCAGACGTTTCTACGATTTTATCGACAGAGTAAACCGTAATAGTGTCGTACAACTTACGATTGCCTCCTTGGAATCTCTGACTCCTGCTACACGATGCCAATAGCGACACCACCGCAACTAATGCAAATAATAAAAACTTCTTCATATCTCAACTATTTTATTTTAACTATGTCAACTATTTCTATTGGCGCAATAGATTTGATATAATGATACCCTAACGAATCTGTATAGTTCAAGCTATTCCACCCTCTCCCGACACGAACATACGGAACCCTGCATGTACGGATGTTTATGCTATCCGCTTTGTCAGGGTAATGGATAACAATGGTTGCAGAATACCATACCGTATCGTCTTTAACAAATCCGCCGTTCTTGTATTTTTCACTTTGCCAAATAACAAAACCAAAGATTAAAACCGCTAAGGCAAAAAGTGATAAAAAATACATTTCTGCACTCCAGTCATTCAACCATCTTTTCACGTTCATATCCTCAATATTTATTTGTGCAACCTTCCGATATGCCACTTAGAGCACAGTTCGCAGAAATACGGACGTTCTCCCATTGTTTTCAGCTTCGGGTTCTGCTCAAGAAACTCCCATGCCTCATCCTCGGTATCGTAGCCAATCTTCTGCTTCACGAGTTCCCCTTGCGAGTCCAATGTCTTGCGTCGGGATGCAGGGTGGAGTAGGGTGCTTTGTTGCGGTATCTGTTTTTGCTCATATCCATTTTACGGTTGTTTCTCCGTTGTAACCTTTCTGCCATACAAACCATGCGTAGCTGACTGCACTACCGCCACCATTGCGCATTGCAGCGAACTTGCCGTTCTTTGCGCACAGCACTCTCTTTGAGAATTGCAGTACATACTTAGGCGGCGTGTTCTTATAGAGCCTCTCGTAGCGTTTCTGACCCTCCAGGAATGTTGTCTTGAGAAACATCACACACAAACCTCCGTCGGGAAGCAAGTCAAGCGAGTGCAGCACGAACTCCAATGCGTACTTGTAGGGTGGGTTGGTCAGTATGCACTTGCAGCTGTCGGGCATCGTATCCGCTTTAAAGAAGTCCTGCACATCGCCGTAACCCCGGTCTATAAGGTCGGTGCTCACGACATCGTGCCCGAACTCAATAAGACGCTCTGACAAGCATCCAGTACCACAAGCGCACTCCCAAATCTTCTTCGGCAGCTCGAAGTTGCGGACAAGTCTGTCAATCGCAACAGGGCTCGTAGCGTAGAAGTCGTGCTCCTCACGCTCCTTGTCCGTGTGGTTGCTCGCACCGATTGTTATGAAGGTGCTCTTGCCGTTTCCGCTCCAGTCCTTAGTCATTTTTCTGCATTTCATTGTTGAACTCTCTTTGTAATATCCGTTCGATATTCGCAGGCGACCCATACCAGTCATACTTCTCCTCGGCCGGAGCATTTTCTGCTGCCTCAATGGAGTTTTTGAGTGCTTCACACGCCTCTTTGTCCGAAAGCCCCATGTTTCTTGTAGCACTAAAGAATAGTTTGGCAAATGCTTCTATTCCGCTTTCTTCGGGGTCTAAAACAATCTTCGCCATTTCACTTCCTTGTTTTATCAAGTTCCATAATTGTAAGTATCGCATAGTTCGCAAGGTCAAGCAGGGAGTCTTTCATACTCTCGCCCTTCACCTTCGCTTCGTCAGACATCAGCGACTTCACGCGCTTCAACTTCTCTGCCATGTGTCCGTAGGCGTATGTCATGCCGCACTCTTTAAACAGCTCCGCAAAACTATTGCCGTAGTCGTGATTTTTAACCTTGAAGGTGTCGTACATGCCGTTGGTAATGTCGCGGAACGCATCGGCATCTCCAGTTGGCTGTTCAGTAAACGCGGAAAGCTTTGAAATAAAGTCAATCGAATCAAGGGTACATCCGTAATGCTCCATACGGTATTTTTTACCGCCGCTGCGACTGCCGGCAAAAAAGGTGTTGTGTGCCCAGTCGTTCTTCGGAATCTCTGCACTGAAAATAGGGTAGAGATTAGCGTCGATGGCACGTATTCCGCGTTGCATCACGTCGCCCAGGGATATGTAGAGCGGTTTCTTTCCGAGCGCATCGCTGCGCACCTTGATGTACTCGCCGACCCATGCGCAATACGGGTCGTTCTTGTCGGCGGAGCTTATCAGCTTCGGACCGCCGCACACCTCGAAAAGCGGTACTTCGGGCGTCACATAGTTTTTGTCTCCGTGCGGAGTTTTCAGCGTTGTCAGATACTGGATGGATTCACACATATCCGTGGCACCTTGATGCTTACGCTCGATTTTGTTATTGGGCAATCTAAACTTCAAGCCCTCCTTAATGTCCTCTCTGTTAATCATTGTTACTACTCCTTCCTTTGCGTAAAAAATCCATTAACATTTCGTGGTTGTCAAAATTATACTCTAAGCCGTAAACTTCAACGATACGATTATCTACAACCTTATTCCATAGTTCGCAAGGAGTAACCTCACGAAATCCAACCCTGGCAAATCCGCTGTCGGCAAGTCTGTTTATTATCTTTATCATCCTCGAATTACTATCCTTTGCTACTCCTTTCATTATATGGCACCCATATCTCCTCCATCTCGCGCAGCGCAAGCTCGTAGGCATCTATATCGTCCTTCGTAGGGTTGTTATTGCTGTGATAAACAATAATGGCAAACACAAAGTAACGAAAGAATATTGCCGCATCGTAATATTGACGTGGATGACGCATAAAATTACAACAACCATACCGACTTCCGTCAGGCAGCGTGCCGTCACCAGATACCACAAGCACATTGAGAGGACGTGTCACCCATTGTATGTCTATAGGCTCTCCCGATTTTATACGCTCTTTCAACTCACACGCCTCGCAGTACCATGCGTGAAGAGCACCCTCACCGGCATACTGCACCTTTGGTATAGGGCATTTCAGCAGACGCTGCAAATCATCCAATAACTCCTGTTTCATATCTCGTTCTTATTTTCTTGTTCTTGTTTCTTCTTGTTTTCGTAATATCTCTTCAATGCCTCCGAAAGCTTCTTGTTCGCTTGCCTCTTCGCATCCTCTTTTGCCGACTCTCTTGTAAACAGCGTTTCAATAACCTCTTCTTTGCCGTATTCGTTCATCATTGCCTTACCCTTCTTGATGTGACGTTGTGTCTTTTCTCTTTTGAAGTAATAACGATGTTTTATAATGGCTCTGCGCTCTTTATATGTCAGCTTTCGCTGCTCCGGCGCAAGCTCTTTTTCGTTCGGGTCCTCCGCAGGCTTGAAAAGTTCGTCTTCGTCAAATGAAGATGATGTTTTTTCACCTGCGGACTCCATTGTATCGCGCAACTCAGAGAACTCATCGGTCATCTCTTGGAGGAAGTCTGAGGTCCGGGTGTCAGTTAGGTTTTTGCTACTCGTTTCTTCGGTTTTGCAGTCGCAGCCTTCTTTTTTTTTGCTACAGGGGCTTTTTTAGGTGTTGAAGTCGTCTTTTCTTCTGCTTCTACCTCCACTGACTTCTCGGCTGCCGTCTCCTCTTCGTGCTGTGCGTCAGCTTCGAGCATCATGCGCTCAATCTCACCCTGCTCGTCGTCGGCAACTGACGGCGTAGTATCTTCGGCGTCGTCGTACTCTACAATTTTAGTGGCCGCGAGGTCGGATTCATCGCTCTCAAGCTGCAATCTAATACCGCGTTCACGGAGTTTTAAGATTACCTCTTCGTCGCTCATGGTCATCACCTTCGATTTCTCCTCTTCGTCCTCTGTGACGGTGAACAGATGATAACGGCGATCTTTCTCGTCGCCCACATTGACATAACGAGCCTCGTCAAGAAACATATACGGATGTATTCTCACACGCTCTCGTATGGGCGACATACGCCCGTAGTCCGTCTTGTAGCTAATCAACCCTTCGGCATTGCGTTCGATAGCATAATAGGAGAGGTCTCCATTAAGTTTGCGAACAAGAGCGAGTGCCTTTATCCAAAAACCATCCTGCTCACCTCTCCACATCTTCGGTAAGCTAATCTGTGTAAGACCGAGGTCGGTCAACGCTGATTTCAGCGAGTCTTCTGTAATATTTGCCATGTTTTTAATAGTTTTATAAGTTATGAAACAGGTCGCTTTGCCCAGACTGCTGCATCATGGAGCGATATTTGTCAAGCTGATTTGTCGGCACGAACAGCCTCTCAACAACAGAGCTTGTCTTTGTGGCGCATAGGCTCTGCTTGTGTTTAACGTTCCACACCTCCGTAAATCTGTCCGCCGGCATGTAGTACTCACTTATCAACACCAACTCCTCCTGATTGCAGCACCAGTCGTAAAATTCACTGTGATTGAACGGCTGGGTAATCGAAGAGTTCTTGCCATAAGCATTTGTAGAGAAATACGGAATGTCCGCATATATAACAGAGTTAGGCTGTATCTTAACCTCTCTGTAGTCCACCTCGGAGTACTGAAGGCTCTGTAGACGTTCGAGACGTTCGAGGCTTTCGAGGCGATCAGTGTCGTAGCTTGTAGATAAACTTGCAAACGAACCCTCCGAATTAGTCTTTAAACACTTCCTTATGGCAGAACGGAACTTAATTCGTCTTTCGTGCCAACCCGTAACTTCCCCGAGTGCCTCCTTACACACCTCGCTTACGCCTGGATATAGGTCACTTAAAAGACTGAAATCTCCGTATATTATAGCATAATGGCACGCCTTCTTGTACGGCTCAACGGCTTTCGAGTACAGATAATCACGCTGATTATTGCCGAAGCTCCAGCAGCAGGAGATGTAAGGGTCGGTATCTTTTAGCTCGAAGAAGTCCTTACGGCTTACCCAACCCGTCTCCAAAGCGTATTTGCCATCCATACCGTCACGGAAAAGCCTCAACGCCCGTCCGTCTATATCGTTGGCGTAGCAGTGTCTATACCTGTCTTCGAGTAGCATTTTATGGGTCACAGCACAGCCGCCAGCAAACAAATCATAGAAATTGTCAACGCCTTTATATGGAATAGCCGCCACCAATCTGTCTACTATCTGCGACTTGCTGCCCTTGTACGGAACTCCCCACCACTTGCGCTTAACCATTCGATACCTTGCCTCTATTTTTAAGCCAGTCCTCAATGGTTGTACTCGCACTGTCAAATGTTCTACCAAAAATATTGACAAGTTTCACCGAACACTGAAGATACGGCGTGTTTTTTATCACATCGGAAGACGGCTCGCAAGCATCCTGCACAAGAAACAACGCCTTGCGCTGTCTGTAGTCGTCTTTCCATAACACCAGGGAGCCTTCCAAATAGGAGTAAAGCTCATCCCATGCAGCCTCCATGTTCTTCGTCTGCTCCTCAATCGGCAAGCTCGTAGTAGTATCAATGTTATACCCGAACACATAAACAGAGAGCGTACATGTTGTACTTTCGTGCGTGGCGTTCGGGTCTACAAATACCCGAAGAACGTCTGTTTCAGCATAACTCTCTGTGTACACGCCTTTCTGCTTACCCTTGGAGTTGAGACCAGTCATTGACTTGTAGCGAATAACACCGCCAAAATCATCCTCAAGACTCTTTGGTGCGCCGTCACTCGCCCACACACCCTGCGCAGACTTCGTGTATCGCTGTATGTAAAATTTCTTATTATCGGCCATCAGATTTCGTTTTGAACACAAAGTAAGGACATACAAACAAACATTGCAAGCTTTTGAACTGCAAACCCTATTTTTTAACATTTTATGTTAATTTATTTAACTATTGTACAGGTTGTAATAATTACACACATAAGTTCAGGAGAAACAAGACATAAACATACATAGACAAGCAATAAAGACAAAAAGGCTGTTTATTTGCGTTCTAAACGTGTTTTAACCGAAAGACTAATAATCACACCAAAATGGAATAAAAATGCGGCAGAACGCAAATAAATGGGCAAATAAACGACTTTTGAAGTATGATGGAAATAATAATGAAAATAATAAAAAGTGAAGCACTGCTGCGTGTGACACCTCCAAAAATAAAAAAAATAAAAAATTAAGGGAAAGGGTGGGCGCGGTGGGGGTGGTCGGGAGTCGG
>OOAE01000598.1_pt1 | contig 33242 bp, 30 predicted proteins | sample 1671271 | NCBI WGS metagenome assembly OOAE01 (sample SAMN06348139, study PRJEB24527) | human gut metagenome | biome: human gut; feature: ankylosing spondylitis patient; material: feces | host: Homo sapiens | place: China | collected 2015-10 | reverse complement strand
TTCAATGTTCAATCAAAAATATTTACCTGGGAACAAGAATAGCTCAATTCTCCTCGGTGCTCAGCGTCATCAGCGCCTTATGTTCAGATGCGGTCAAATGTGCACGAAGCGCATCTTCTGCGGCGGGAATATCACCTTTCTCAAGCAGGTGAAGAATATTTTCGTGCTCCTGCTGGATCACGATTTGGTTTTTAGCCTCCTGCTGGTACTGATTGGCAAACAGCATTACCTGCATACGGGTTTTTCCCGCAGCATCGTGCAGATAAGTATTATCTGCGTATTTGTAAAATATCTCATGGAACTTGTTGCTTAAGTGCGGCCATGCGTCCAGATTTCCCTGCGCAAGCGTGGCGGCCGCCCGATCCTGTAATTCCCGCAGCTCATGCAGCATTGCGCTGAATTCGGGCCGCTGGCAGGAGAAACGCAGTGCGGCGCACTCCAGTTCACGCATAAAGGCATAAATGTCATTCACATCCTTAGCGCTGAACTTGGTAACGCGCATGCCAACATTGGGCTGATACTCCACTAAGCCATCCTGCTGCAAACGGGTCAACGCCTCGCGGATCGGCGAAGAGCTGACGCCCAGTCGTTCCTGCAGAAACTTCATAGTTAGTCTTTCGCCGCCAGTCAGCTTGTGATGTAAAATATCCGAGCGGATCAGCATGTAGATCTGCTCAGCAATCGTTTTGATCTCGCCATTCATCAAGGATCCACTCATTTTCCTAGACCTCCGCATTGTGCGCTGCCGTGATCCGGCAGTACATAAATGCTGCTGCTTTCTATTCTGCATCATGTTTTTTGCATAATAATATTATTATAACATATACAAGAGAAAAAGCAAGAAACATTTGCGTATGCCTGTATTTATTATTGCGGCGCAGGAAATGAGCGTTTTCTGGATGGAGTTTCAAAACGGTTTGTCCCGCTAAATCGATAGTAAACTTCCACGATTAGACTTTATTTTTTTGTAAAATACAACAAAAACAATGTTTTTTGCCAGAATATATATAAAACATATTGCATAATCGAAAAAACTGTGCTATATTGATAACGCTGTTTGACTTGTGTAATTAAATCCATGAACCTTACGCGAGATGTCCGTCAGAACATCGACCGGAGAATGAAGCGAATTTCCGTGTATAGCCAAAAGCAGTTCGGCTATCACGCGTGCAAGCTCTTGTGGGTCGGCTTCCAAAGCTGCCCCATGCAACGAAATCGTTTTATTAGATCTCCGAATGCAAACGACACTGCGCGCAGCAGCGTCACAATACAGTATAGGAGGAGCCCATTCATGGAAAACAAGCAAGCCACCGCAAAAAAAATCGGCCTGATCGGCTGTATTGCCACGGGCATCGGTTGTATTATTGGCTCGGGAATTTTTGGTTCCCTGCCCACCGTTATTAATGACATTGGCCTTGGCGTCATTCTGGCTTTGGTTGGCGCTGTTATCTATACACTGGCCAAGATGATTCCCAATGTATACGTATCCTCTGTTATCCCGACCTCCGGCAGCTTCTTTGTGGCCCCCACAAAGCTGGCACATCCCGCATTAGGCATGTTCATGGCGGCGCAGAATCTGCTGCAGCCAGTTCTGGTATCCGTTTTTGCTGTGCTCTTTGCGGACTACTTCGTTGTTTTGTTCCCCGCGCTTGCTGGACAGGAGACGCTTGTCAGTATTGCGATCCTTATTGTATATGCTATCCTCGCCTATCTTGGCAACCACACTTTCGCCTCCATTAACAGTATTATGGTGGGTGTCCTTCTGGTGGCCATGGCTGTGTATATTTTTGTCGGACTGCCCAACATTGTGGCGGAAAGTCTGAAATTGACAGATATGTTCGGCGCAGGGCTCAAGGTCACAACGCTTGGAAGCGCCATCGCTGTGCTGTCTTCTTCTCTGTCTGGCGGCGCGTCTGTTGCGCAGATCGCTGATGATGTGAAGAATCCCCGCCGGAATATTCCGCTGGCACTGATTTTGGCTCCCACGCTGGTTGCGCTGATTTATATCCTGATGGCGATCGTCACCATCGGTGTCGTTCCCAATGCGCAAATTGCTACGCTGGCCGATGTGGGTGAAAAATTTTTAGGCAAAGGACTTCTGGTGTTCTTCGTTGTCGGTGGCCCCCTGTTCGGCGTTCTAACCTCTATGGTTCCCGTTATTATGCTTTGCTGCGCGCAGATCCAGGCTGCCAGCGATTGTGAACTGTTTCCCGCGTTTGTGGGAAAAAAGAACAAGTATGGTATCGCACCTGTTGGATTGGCCTTTGTTATGTTGTTTGCTATTGTGCTGTGCGCCACTGGCTCCACATTTGGTGTGCTGATGACGATATTCTCTTTCGTAAACTGCGTGGGTGACATTGTGCTGTGTATTCTGCCTTTCTTCCTAAAGAAGCGTTATCCCCATGCGTGCAACCATCCCGGCTTTAAAATGCCGATGTGGCTGGTATGGGTACTGTCCGTCTTCGCTGCTGGTGTGGCCGCATATCTGTCTTATGCCGCATTGGCAACGCTGGATGCCACCGTGTGGATTCTAATTGGTGTCTTTGCTGTTGTATTTGTGATCTACACCTATCTGAGACTCCGCTATTTAAAGAAGCGTGGCCGTGACCTCATCGCCGATCTGAAGGCGCCTTATGAACCTTGGGAGCAGCGCGAAGCCGAGTGCAAGGCTATGGATGAGGCTGAAAAGCAGTAAACGCAGAATTCCGGAATTGTTCTTTCCCGTTCTACCCACACTCTCTTCTCTCAGCAAAAGTATGTCAATACAATGGACGCAAAAGAGCTTTGGACTTATTTCACCAAAACAGAAAACTACCGTCTGAAGGAAGGCAAGGCTTTAGAAGGGTTTATGCCGTCTTGGATTGGAGAATTTTACGCCTACTACCAGTGGTACTATAATCTGCCAAGTGCAGAGCTTGTCAAGAAAATCCCTGTTTCTTTTTTGAAAAAGGCGTATGCCGGACTTCATGACTTAGAGCTTGATTTGGCCGTGAAAAAGTGAGTGAAGTGTGATGGCGGTCATTTGCTTTCACAATCCGAATGAGGAAAACGGATATTTGAGCAACTGGTATCCTTCGCCGTTCACGCTGGCAGGTGTCACCTTTTCCTCGCTGGAGCAATATATGATGTACCGTAAGGCGGTCTGTTTTGGCGATGATAAAGTTGCCACACAGATTTTCGCCACGGAAGATGTTGCCGAAATCAAGGCTCTCGGACGGCTTGTGTCAGGCTATGATGAAAGTCTATGGAACGGTGTCCGGCAGATCGTTGTCTACGAGGGACTTTTGGCAAAGTTCTCTCAGAACCCCGAGCTAAAAGCGCAACTGAAAGATACGGGAAAGGCAGTTCTTGCCGAGTGTGCTGTGAAAGACCGGATATGGGGCATTGGTCTGTCCATGCACGACTCTGACAGACTTGATCGGGCAAAATGGCAGGGGCAAAACCTGCTGGGCTATGCTCTGATGATGGTGAGGGAAAGGCTGCAAACGATATAATAAACTGGACTCCACATTTCTGCGGAGTCCAGTTTTCTTAACTTAATGACACTGGGGTTTGACGACAGGGAGCTTTTCTGCTAGGCGATATTTTTCTTTCGTCGGCACTGGGTGCAATGCCCGCAGGATACTTCCACCCGTTCGCCGTAGTACTTGGCAATGGAATCCCACAAGCAGTTGGATGATTGTATCGCCTTGACCAGCGCGGTTATCCCATGCTTTTTGATAGGGGACACGTCCTCTCCGGCGTTACCTTTGAGAATACGCAACGCACGTTTTTCGTCACCCGGCGCATAGAGCAGGATGCAGTGGGTCTTCTTTCCATTGCGCCCACCGCGGCCGATCTGCTGGGTGTAGTCGCTCAGTCCCAGAGGCAATCCTGCGTGAATGACCAGACGGATGTTGGGAATATCGACTCCCAAGCCGAAGGCAGATGTTGCTACCATAACATTATATTTTCCTGCGGCATAGTCGTTGGCACAGGCTTTCTTTTCCTTCTTCGACATCTCGGCATAGTACCCACAAGCCTTCCATCTGTGGCTTTTCAGGTATTTCGTCAGGTGTTGTACGTCCAAGACTGTGGGGCAAAATACCAACGCCAACCCTTTGTGGTTCCAGTCTTCCAGTTCACTCAGTACCGCAGCGGGCATCTGATTGCGACGGTCGACTTCCCGGACGGTCAGGTACAGATTATCTCGGTAGACCGAGCCGCAGTGACAGACGCAATCCCGCATGCCAAGGGCCTGTTGGATCTCCAAGCGATCCCACTCGGTGGCGGTAGCTGTACAAGCGATGATCTGAGGACGATTCGGCAAGGCTTGGATGAAGTCTCCTAGACAGGGTAATCAAAAGGCTCAAGGGTCTTGGACTCAGCCCCATCACAATACCTATCCGTCAGCATGCCGAGCCGCTTCTGTCCCTGCTCACGCTCGTAGGCTAAATTTCAAGCCCGAAAATCGGAGCTTATCCATCCACCGAGAGGTGCCTGTTTATATAATTTATAATAGAAAACAGCACTTCTTGGTTTTGCTCCGAACTTCAGAATTTCCGAATTTCGCTCTTTTCTTTCTTCATTTGCGATTGACGATTCTTTTTGAGGGCAAATGATTTGGCGAATTTTATCGTGAGTTACCCAACAATATTATAACGAGGGGTGAACTGCGCACAGGAAATCAAATCTGTTGAAGCAAAATCTATCTCACCCTAAAAGGAGGTAAATATGCCTGTTGCCTATGTCGATTACAAGACGCTGGACGACGAGTTTTATACGCTAAAGCGCGTCTGCCATTTGCTCGAATTCGACAAACTGACGCTGAAAGAAAAGTGTGAGGCGTATGCGATCCGTCCCCAGCGCAACGAGGTCGGTGAATGGGGTCTCACCCGTTATGATCTCCGCAAGCTCCATCACACGCTGTACCACGAAGACAGGAAGAATTCGAGCAACCAGAAGGACGAGGGACCCTGGGCATGATGGAGCTGCTGACCGTGGCGGAGACCGCCGCACTGCTGAAGACGACAAAACAGCAAGTCCGCAAGATGATCGCCCAACGCCTTATTCCCGCATTGAAAGTGGGGCGTGAATGGCGCATCGATCGAAATTATCTGGAGAGTTTTCTGCGAAGCGAAATGGAATAGGCCCAACGTCCTCAACACACTGTTCCCCAAAAGCATTTGCATTCGTGCCTCCTTTGTGATATAATTTGTAGCATAGTAATCAGCTCGACATATCCAGCAAAACGAGTTCTATCAATTTCCCCGTTTGTTCGCCGCCGCTCAGGCTGCCATCAAGGACGCGCAGTAATAAGAAATCCGCTTTCGTAAGGGCACGAATCGCATAACAAGAAAGCTCCCGGTTTGATGACCGGGAGCTTCTTTGCTGTATGTCCAAACAAAAAAAGTTTTAACTTTTTCCCCACTTGGGCAAAAAGTATGATATACTTGGTTTATTCTTGTGACGGAGGCATGCCATGAGCCGATATGACGCTGTTGTGAAAATGTGGCAGGACTGGAATGTCCGGTCGGCTGACGACCTTTCTCTGCGGCTGGACAATTTCCGTATTCTGTTTGCCTATAACTCCGGCAAAATTGAGAACGCCGAGATCAATTACCACGACACCCGCGAAATTTTCGAAAACGGTAAGGTCGTGGGCTATACCGGCAGCACCCGCACCCTGTTTGAGCAGCAGAATCAAAAGGTGTGCTACGACCTTTTACAAGACAAGATCGTTGCAAAAGAGCCGCTGTCCGTCGAGTTGATCTGCACCATACACCGTGCATTGACGGAGGGAACCTATGATGAACGCCGTTATATCGTGAATGGTGAGCGCCCCGGCGAATTCAAGAAGCACGACTATGTGACCGGCAAAAATGAGGTCGGTTCGCAGCCCGATGAGGTAGAGAACGACCTCGCGGAGCTGATTGAAGAAGTCAACACCATCGGAGCGAAAGCGCCCCTGAAGGCAGGGGCGTACCTCCACGCTCGGTTTGAGAATATCCATCCCTTTGCGGACGGGAACGGGCGTGTGGGGCGGACGCTGCTGAACTACTGGTTGATGATCAACGACTATCCGCCCACCATCGTCTATGAGGAGGCTTGCCGCGCCTATTATGACGCGCTGCAAGCCTACGATGAGCAGGAGGACTTGATCCCACTGGTGCAGTTCCTGGAAGCGCAGACGGTAAAGACGTGGTCGCGCAGCACGGACGGCAAGAAGCCTACATCCCATAAAAAACTGAACTCATTTCTGCTGTGATGCGGCGGATCTAAGTCAATATAAAAAGCTCCCGGTTTGATGATGACCGGGAGCTTTTCTGCTAGGCGATATTTTTCTTTCGTCGGCACTGGGTGCAATGCCCACAGGGTATTTTCATCTGTTCGCCGTAGTACTTGGCAATGGAACCCCACAGGCAGTCAGGGGATTGTATCGCCTTGACCAGTGCGGTTACACAAGCAGTTCTTGCTCCTTCGGTGCTCCTTTCTTTGGTGTATATCGAAACACGGCATCATCAACCAAGCGTTTCTCCGCCTCCTCCTTCGAGTCCGGCTTCCGTGCGGTACGGGAACTGCCGCAGGACGGAGGTACCATCCGGATGGCGGAAAAGGCTTCTGGACGGGACGACCCCGCTGTCCTCTGCCGGTGACGGGCAGTAAACACCTGCATACAGAAGGCCCCCGGCCAATGGCCGGGGGCCTGTGCGTTATATTATACAGTGTCAGGGCAGCACGGGAAGGACGCTGCCGCCGCTGGGCAGCAGTGCGGTGTACAGTCCATCCAGATTGCCGCCGTTGAGGCGGCAGGCCAGCGCCAGTGCTTCCTCCGCCGTGGCGGCCACATGGATCTTTGTCTGCCGAAACCACGCCTCCGGCATGGAGGAGATGAGAATCACATGATGCTTTTCTGCCACCTGGGCGAAATAGAAGCCCACGAAAGCGCCAATGGTAAACTGTCGGCGCAGATCCAGCTCCCGCTGCCGCATGTCAGAAAAGTCCATGATCTGACGGCGTATCTGCTCGTCGCCGAAGCCGTCCCGGCACTCCGCCGCAAGGATGATGGTGGAGCGCTCCTCTGCCATGGCCAGCGCGCAGTGCAGGGACTTCGCCGTCTGCCGGAGGTTGATGTCCTTGGGGAAGCCGCCGCCGCTGACGAACAGCAGCGATGCCCTCTGCCGGATCGGCACCGTGTACATCCGGCGGATATAGGCCGCAGCCTGCCGGTGCGCCTGAAACACGTCGCCGGCAAAGACGCGGACAATCTCACCACGTTCGTTGGCCACGACGTTGATCGTGAAGTCGATGGGGATCAGCGCTGCGCCTGCGTCTATGTCCTCCCGAAGCGGGTTGCCCTCCATGCTGCCGCTTTTCACCAGCGGGTGAATCCCGGCGCCGAAACCCTCGTTTAGTGCCAGATTGTGGTTGCGGTTCACGGTATCGCGGGAAGCGATGCCCGGGATGATGCTCTTGGCACCGCCGCCGAAGCCCGCCAGGAAATGCAGCACCGTTCCGCCCGTCAGGATCAGCCGGTCACAGTCCAGTGCGCGGCTGTTGAGATACACCGCGTTTCCGGACGGCGTCTGCCCCACGCAGCGCAGGTGGGCCGCATCGTCGCAGTCGTGATTGATGACGCGGATGCGCCGGACAATGTCCGCACCCACGATCTTCTCGAATTCCTCCGGTGTCTGACCGCGGTGGGTTCCAACGGCCACGATGATGAGAATGTTCTCATCCGGTACGCCGCAGCGGTTGAGGCGATCCACCAGCAGTGGCATATATTCCGCTGTCCGCTGCCACAGCCGGGTCACATCGGAGACCAGAATGCAGACGCGCTCATTGGCGTGTATCCGATCCTCCAGCGGGGGACAGCCGATGGGATGCGCCATGGCGGCGTCGACCAGCCGGGCCACATCGGCTTCGGGCCGGATGTCGGCGGCTCTTGAAGTCACTACGCAGTCGATGCGCTCATCGGGAAATGGGATGCGCAGACTGGCCGCTCCGTAAGTAAGCTCCATGTTTTTCTCCTTTCTGAAAGACGTGTCAGCCGGGGTGATGCTTTGAATACTGGAACATGCAGTATGCGGCGGCAAAGATTACCGCATACCCGATCAGGCTCCAAAGGTCGGGGATCTGGCGGAAGAACAGGTATCCGAAGGCGCCGGCAAAGAACATCTGCGAGTAGTCGTAGATAGAGATCTCCCGGGCCGGTGCGATAGAGTACGCGCAGGTGATGGAAAACTGTCCGCCCGCGGCAAAGGCCGCCGTCATAAACAGCAGAAGCAGCTGCCGGGACTGCAGCGGCGTGTAGTGCAGCAGGGCCAGCGGGAGGATCATCACCGCAGAGCAGAGAGAGAACAGGAACACAATGACCATGGAATGGTTCCCGCGCAGCTTCAGCCCCCGCAGTGCAGACTGGGACAGTCCGGCGCAGACACCGCCGGCCAGCCCGATCAGCCCGGCTGTATTGATTATATCACCGCCGGGCTTCAGAATAAAGAGCGTCCCGCCGAAGGCCAGCAGCAGACAGGCGATCTGGGGCAGCTTGACCCGTTCCCTGTACAGGATGGCGGAAAAGAAGATGGCGGCGAAGGGCGAGACCTTGTTGAGCATGTTGGCGTTGGAAAACAGGGTATGGTCGATGGCGTAGAAATTGAACACCACGCCCAGCGTCCCGCCCACGGCACGCAGCGCCATCAACGGCACGGAGCCTTTTGTGAGATGGACAGGCGTCCGATCCTTGATTAGAAAGACCGAGGAGATGATAAGGGAGAAAAGGTTTCTGAAAAACGCCTTTTCGATGCTTTCCACGCCCACCACCAGCCGCGAGCAGAGGCTCATGGCCGCGAAGCAGAACGAAGCGGTTACCATCAGGAGTACGGCGGTGGTTTTGCTGCTTTTCCGGATCGTCATAGCAGACCTGCCTTTTGTCGGATGAGATGGAGAAATGCACAAGAGGAGGGATCCTTCTTGTGCATTTCTCTTGCGGGGTATCGGGGGAACGCGGGTATGAAAAAAGTTTTTTGCAGATGGCTTTCTCAGAACTCGTAGTCCACAGCGGCCCGCTCCTCGCGGATGCTGTCCACGAAATCATGCAGTTCCTTGTGGGGGGGAAACTGCGCCCACGCCTTCAGGCTGTCCAGATCGTCAAACTCCATCTCCTCCACGTAGTCCCAGTAATGGGCACCACTGAAGATGCAGGTGTGATGCGTCAGGCTCTTAAGCGCGGGGAACTGCTTGGCAACGGCGTCCAGCTTCTCCGCGGCGATGCGGATGTTCTCGTACATGTCGTTGCCGTTGGCCTCTTTTTTCATGCGCCAGAAAACGATGTGCTTTATCATGTTAAAACTCCTTTCGGACGGTCACTCCTCGTCCCAAGCCTTATCGATAAACGTGCAGCCCTTCTCGGTCAGGGCCTTCATGACCCAGGAGCGGTCAGACCTCCCCTGCAGGATCAGCTGCAGGTTGGCCTCCTCCTGTTCCTTCAGCCGGCGCGCCGCCTCTGCAATCTCCCGGGCGTGCTGCGGACGGATGGCCACAACGCCGTCCTCATCGCCGACGATGATGTCGCCGGGGTATACCACCATGCCGCCGATGCACACAGGCACGTTGATCTCGCCGGGGCCTAAGCCCTTGAAGGATGCGTTGGCCATCACGCCTCTGGCGAAGATGGTGAAATCGTCAAACGCAGCCAGCGCGGCGGAGTCGCGGATGGAGCCGTCCACCAGGAAGCCGCGGACGCCCTTCTGCCGCGCTATCTGCATCATGTTCTCGCCGCAGATAGCACGCTCGGTGCAGCCGCCGCCGTCCACCACGATCACATCGCCGGCCTGCGCCATGCTGATGGCCTGATGGAACATAAGGTTGTCGCCGATGGGTGCCTTCACTGTGATGGCAGTGCCCAGCAGCTTTACGCTGTTCAGGGGCTTGATGGCGGAGTGAGCGCCGGCGATCTTGTTCATGCTGTCGTCGATGTTGCACACCGGCAGGTCGCGAAATGCCTCCACCAGAGCGGGATCGGCCCGCTTCACCTTTGTAAAAACTCTAAAACCGACAGGTCCGGACATATTCTTTCCTCCTGGATCCAAGCTGATTTACTTCTTGCCCTGGGCGGCCAGAACGGCGTCCAGCGCGTCGTTGAGGGTCTCGGCCTTCTTACCGCCGAACTTCTCCTTCAGGCCCAGACCGGCCAGCCAGTACAGCTTCTTGGTGGCGGCCTCGGCCATGGTGTTCTCCAGACCGGCCTCCTTCTCCATCTCGGCGATCTCGCAGATCTCGTCGCCGCGGCGCTTGGAGTGGATCATGTTGGTGCGGACCATCATCGCCAGCGTCTCGTCCGTCGGCTCATCGGTCAGGAACTCCACGATGGACTTGAAGATGTCCTCCTCCACGCCGTAGTATCTGGCGCAGGCCAGGCTCTCCACCAGCGTAGCCTCCAGAGACTTGGTGAAGATGCTGCGGATGACCTTGAACGCGGAGGCCTGTCCGATGGAGTCGCCCATGTAGCGGATCTTCATGCCGTAGGCGTTCAGCTCGTTGGCGGTCTGCTCACCGGCAGGGCCGCAGCTGCAGCAGGGCGTTGCCACGCCGAACATGCTTGGGGAGCACAGGGTGCAGCAGTCCACGAAGGTGCAGTTGTCGCCCAGGAAGGCTTCGACCTTGCGAACCAGATCGGGCACGGTGGAGTTCCACTCGCAGTAGCGCTGCTCCTTCTTCAGGAACGGCTTGTACATGGCGGCGGTCTCCATCGCCTGAGAGCAGGAGGTGACGGCGATGATGATGTCAGAGCCTTCGATCAGCTCCTTGGGGGAGTCCACCAGCTGCACGCCGGCGTCCAGACACTTCTGATAGTTGACAAAGTTTTCCTTGCCCTCGGTGTCGAACTTGATATCGTAGCCCTTGACGGTGGCGCCGTTGCGCGCCAGACCGCTGGAATAGGTGGAACCGACTTCGCCCAGACCGATAAATGCGATGACCATAATCAATAGCTTCCTTTCTTAAAGTAGGATGGTGAATACCATGTGAATGTTGAGGAGGTGTGCGCCTTGCGTCTTGCTGCGTGAGATGCACAATTGGGAAGAGAACGATCAAACAAGCTGGAAGGGAGCTTATCAGGCGCTCTTTTTGCGCAGAAGCTTGTGCCTGGTGCCCTTGTGCAGCAGCAGGAAGGCCACGATCAGCCCCAGGCCAATCAGGTCAGTGACCAGACCGGCGGCGATGCAGCAGAACGCCGCGCCCAGCGCTAGGATACGGCAGGGGATGTTGATCTTCTCCACCAGCCAGCCCTCCAGACCTACGGCCAGGAAGAAGCAGCCGATGAGGGAGGTAATGCTGGCCTCGATGATCTCCAGCGGCGTGCCGATCATCAGCAGTGCCGGGCCGTACACGAAGAAGAACGGGATGATAAAGGCGATGATGCCCAGCCGCATGGCCGTAAAGCCCACCTTGTTGGGGTTGGCGTCGGCGATGTTGCCCGCCGCGTAGGCGGCCAAAGCCACAGGCGGCGTGATCTGAGAGAGAATGGAGTAGTACAGCAGGAACATGTGCGCGGCAAAGAGGGGAATGCCCAGCTGCACCAGACTGGAGGCCAGCAGGGAGGCGCTGATGATGTAAGCCGCCACCGTGGGCAGGCCCATACCCAGAATCGTAGCTGCCAGACCGCTCATTAGAAGAGTCAGGAATAGGTTATTGTGGGCCAGTGTCAGCACCGCGAAGGCGAACTTGGCGCCCACGCCGGTCAACATGATGCAGCCGATGGCCACGCCGGCGGAAGCGACGGCGCAGATTACCGAGACGGAGCGAATCACGCCGGTCTCAAAGCCGTCCAGAATAGTCTTGAAGCTCATCCGCGTTTCTTTCTTCAGAGCGCAGGCGATGATGGTAGCCAGAATGGCCAGCGTTGCGGAGCGTGCCACCGTGAACTGGAAGAACGCCAGACATACGATGAGGATGATCAGTGGAACCAGCAGATTCCAGCCCTGCTTCAGGATCTTTTTCACGGCGTCCATGTGGCTGGTATCCACACCCAGCAGGCCGCTCTTGGCCGCCTCAAAGTCCACCATCAGCAGGATGCTCAGGTAGTACAGAATGGCGGGGAGCAGGGCGCCCAGGGCAATCTGACTGTACTTGTAGCCGATTAGCTCGGCCATGATGAACGCGCCAGAGCCCATGACGGGGGGCATGATCTGGCCACCGGTGGAGGCTACGGCTTCCACCGCGCCGGCGAAGTGGGGCTTATAGCCGGTCTTCTTCATCAGAGGGATGGTGAAGACGCCGGTGCCCATGACGTTGGCCACGGCGCTGCCGGAGATGCTGCCGAACAGGCCGCTGGAGATGACCGCCACCTTGGCAGGGCCGCCACGGGCATGGCCGGCCAGCTTCATGGCCAGCTTCATGAAGAACTCACCTGTGCCGCTGTACCCAAGAAAGGCGCCGAATATGATCAGCAGGAACACATACTGGGCAGAGGACGCAGTGGGAGAGCCGTAGATACCCTCCACGCTGAAGATAAAGCTGATAACACGGCGGAAGGAGTAGCCCTTGCTGGCGATCATGCCAGGCAGATAGTTGCCCCACATGGCGTAGGCAAAGAAGACCAGCGCGATGATGGGCAGACCCAGACCGATGGTGCGGCGCGCCGCCTCCAGGGAGAGGATCATGGCGATGGTGCCGAAGACCAGGTCCAGCGTGTTGGCGTTAGCCTTGGACACACGGTACATCAAAGCGTTGGGGTCGCGCAAGATATAGAGCACCACGGCAATGGTGGCAATGGCCAGAATGGCATCGATCGCGCCGAAGGTCTTGCGGAGGGCCTTTTTGTTGCCCTTATAGCTGGGATAGTAGACGAATGCGTAGGTCAGGCCCATGCCCCAGTGGATGGAGTACAGTACCAGCGGGATGGGCAGCTGGAAGATCAGTGCGTAGATATGGTAAAAGGCCAGGGCGATGGCGGTGTATCTCAGAACACCCTTGAAGATCTTGTTCTGGAACGTGCGCAGATTGCCGCCGTCTTCGTCCTTGTCGTTGCTGGTGTTTTTGGCAGATTCCTCGTATTGGTTAATAAGCTCGGACAGTTCCTCGCCGTCCACGCCGGTCACGACCTGATCCTCAACGGGATCGGCGTGAGAGGTTTTCGTCTGATTCATAGTTCACCTTCTCGTTCTCACTGAATTGCCGTTGACCCGTCTCTTAACGGATCGCAAACAGGCGGTTTTCTGCGAATAGCGGGAAGCAGATGCTTCCCGCTATTCGGTAAGTCTGATTACTTAGCCTCGGGGGGGATCAGCTCAGCGGGGACATCGATGCCCATTTCCTGATAGTAGCGATAGGCGCCGTTGTGCAGGGGAACAGGCTGCTCGCCGATGTTCTCCAGCGTGGTGGTGTAGCCGCCGGAATGGGTGGCCTGCAGCTCGGCGATGTTCTCGAACACCGTCTTGGTAATCATGTAGGCCAGCTCGTCGTCCATCTCGGCGCTGGCGTACATGGCCTGCCACGCACCGATGGTATCGTAGTCCTCGGTCAAGGAACTGTAGGTGTCAGCGGACAGGGTCACATGCTTGTAGTAGGGATAGGCGGTGGTCAGCTTGTCCATCTGCTCGTCGGTGAAGCGCACCCACTTGACGGACTTGGTGGCCTCCAGCTCGGTCAGAGCGCTGGCGGGGTGGATGGAGCCGCCGGTCACGGCGTCGACCAGACCGTCGCCCATAGCGGTGAAGCAGTCGCCCCAGCCGGAGTTGGTGACCTTGATGTCATCGAGGATGCCCAGGCAGGAGAACACCGCGCGGCTGGAAATATCGGTGGAGCCGGTATAGGGGCCGAAGGCGACGTTCTTGCCGGCGAACTGCTCACAGTTGGTGAGGCTGCCGTCCAGCGTGGTCATGATGAAGTAGGTGGGCAGGGATGCGAACAGGCAGCGGATCTCGGGGAATGCGCTCTCGCCTTCGCCCAGATCAATGCCCATCATGGCGTTGTAGGCGATGGAGGACTCAATGGAGGCGATCTCCAGATCGCCGTTCTGCAGCAGGCTCAGGTTCTCGCCAGAACCCTTGGTGGCCTCCAGAATGACCTCAACGCCGTCCAGATGGGTGTTGATAATGCTGGAGATACCGCCAACATACACATACTGGCCGCCGCCGGAGGTACCGGAACCGGCAGAGATCTTTACATTGTTGAACGTGGTGGTGCCGTCGCCATTATCATTGGCGGGCTCTTTTCCGGCATCCTGACTGCCGCAGGCAGCCATGGATATGACCATCAAAAGAGCAAGAAGCAGGGAAGTGATTTTCTTCATCATCATCATATTCTCCTTTTTTCGATTCCAACATAACATTTTATCTCAACAGTGCGCCCCGCGCACCGGGGGAACGGGGGACAGAGGGCTTACATGCCCTCCTTGGGGAACTCGTCGCGGTAGTCGCAGGCGCCCTTGAAGGGGAATTTGCGCTCAAAGAACTTATAGGGACGCTGGGCCAGCTTGTCCATGTCGATGTCGATGCCCAGACCCGGCTTGGTGGGCAGCGCCACATAGCCGTTCTTAATCTCGAAAGGCTCGACCATGATCTCGCGGGAGGCCTCGTCCACCGTCAGGAACATCTCGCCGATGAGGAAGTTGGGGATGGAGGCGGAGAGATGGATCATCGCCGCCAGACCCACGGCGTTGCTGTTGAAATTGTGGGGACTCATCAGCACGCTGTAAGGCTCCGCCATGGCGGAGATCTCGCTCATCACCTTGATGCCGCTGACGCAGATGTCTGGGTTGATGATCTCGGCCGCGTGCTTTTCAAACACGGGGATAAATGCTTCCTTGTTGTACAGCGTTTCGCCGGTGACGACAGGGGCCTTGATGCCGGCGTGAGCCTGGGCGATCAGGTCGATGTTGTCCGCCAGACACGGCTCCTCGATCCAGAAGGGGTTGAACTCCTGAATACGCTCAGAGAAGTGGATGGCGTGGTAGGGAGACAGACGGCGGTGGACCTCCACCAGCAGATCCACGTCGGGCCCCACGGCCTCACGCACGGCCTTCACGCACTCCACGGCGTAGTCCTCCTGCGCGGGGGTGATGTAGTTGCGCCAGTAGCCCTGGAAGGGATCCCACTTCATGGCCGTGAAGCCCTTGCCCTTCACGGCCAGCGCCCGTTCCACCGTCTCGTCGATGCTCTTGGCGCCGCCCCACCAGCCGTTGGCGTACAGGCGGATCTTCTCGCGGCACGGGCCGCCTAGCAGGTTGTACACCGGCTGGCCGCAGACCTTTCCGGCGATGTCCCACATGGCGATCTCGATGGCGCTCCAGGCGGCGTAGAAGTCGCAGCTGCTGCGGCGGATGGAGAAGTCGTCGAACATGGCTGTGCCGGAGTGCTTGATCTCAAAGGGGCTGCGGCCGATCATGTAGGCCTCCATGGCCTCGATGTACAGCTGCACCGCCTTTTCCTTGCCCTGTACCACATAGGCCTCGCCCCAGCCGTACACGCCCTCATCGGTGTCCACGCGGCAGAGCATCAGGTTCTTGGGACCGGCAAAAAAGGGATAGGGAGTAACTTTCGTGATTTTCATTACTTTTCCTCCTGATTTGTGGCTTGCGATCAGTGCTGATCGGGTTCCTCGCTGAGGTTGAGCTTTTCATAGTTGGCGCGGAACATCTCGAAGGTAGTGGTCTCGCCGTTGAGGATGCGCTGCAGCAGACCCTCCTCGTTGTGTTCGCGCTGCTCCGCGACCTCCAGCACCTGCAGGGCAATCTCCCGGGGCACCACGACCACGCTGTCGTTGTCGCCGAACACCAGGTCACCGGGCTTGACGTACACGCCGCCGATGACGATGGGGTGGTTGATCCTGCCGGGACAGAGCTTCGTGGTGGCCTTGATGCACACGTTCCGCGCGAACACGGGGAACTCCAGCTCCTTAATGAGCATGGTGTCGCGAACCGCACCCTCCATCACCAGGCCGGCTGCGCCTCTGGACTTCAGGGAAGCTGCCATCATGCCGCCGAACATGCCGCCCGCCTCGTCGAAGTCGCCGTTGGTCACCATGACCACGTCGCCGGGGCCTGCCATGGAGATGGCCTTGTGGAGCATCACGTTGTCGCCGATGCCGCACTGAACGGTCAGTGCCGTGCCGCACATGCGCAGCCCGGGCCAGATCGCGTGGATGCGGGAGCACAGCGCGCCGTCCTTGTTGGGCATGGACTCGTTAATGGACGCGCTCTCCTCCAGCGCGGCGTAGCGCTTTACAATCTCGTCGGGGACTTTTTCATAGGTTTTGATCACATCAAACATTTTGTTGCCTCTTTCTGTTTGTCGGTTGTTTCATCTGTCGGGGGGCTTCGGCCTGTCGGTACCTGTCTTGATAGCTGTCAAAACAAATACCGGTTAACGAAACCGGTTAATATAGCTTCTATCTGTAGTGTAACATCGAACACAGCGCGTGTCAAATACTTTTCAGCCGTAATAACAGATAAAAATATCAGGCGAGCTTTGTGCAGTATCCATAAATGCCGATAAAAAGCGAGTTGTGAATTTGTAGCGGTTGCGCGACCGGAAGCAGTCTGCCACAACGGCGCACGCCTTCGGGGAGAGTGGAGCTGCGCCTAATTTACTACTTACATAGTAGGCTGGTTGTTTATATCGCAGCGCACCACGTTTGTCAACAGGAAAATTTCACACCGTGCGCGCTGTCTGACGCCAGGGACAGAAAAAGCAGGGGAGGCAAGACTGCCTCCCCTGCTGCTTTATGTGGTTTGCTTCTGCGGCTTATTTCTTCCGTCGCCAGAAGGCAAAGCGCTGCGGTCCACTGCCGTCGCTTTCCCGGATGAAGCGGTCGGCGGGTATGTGCGCCAGACAGCGCATGAAGTACGCCTCGTCCGGCAGCGCGCGCTTCGGGATGATAAACGTCTGCTGCGCATTGACATAGAGCAGTACTACCCGCTTCAGTTCCACCGCGCCGGCCAGCTCGGAGAGCTTCCCCTTGAAATGGAAATTCCGGTCGGCGATGTCCACGAACAGCCAGTTGTCCTGTATTTTCACGTCGATCCCCACGCCCAGCAGGGAGTCGGCGCTGTGGCTGTGCTTCATGATGGCCCGCTCTGCATTTCCCAGCAGGATCAGAACCCAGATGCCGCAGGCCAGCACCACATAGGAGATGGCGGGGATGTCGGGCCACAGCCCGCAGGTCACGCCAAAGAAGTAGAGCAGTGCCAGCGGCAGCAGGACCAGCATGATCCGCCCGAAGGCTGCATTGCGCATCAGAACGCCATAATACATGGCGGCGCGCAGGTCTTTTGTATCGGTACTGTAATGAAATTGCATGAAAACAGCCTCTTTTCCGGCATACGGGTGCCTATTTTTCCATCTCGCTCAGACGGATCCGGCAGCTCAGACGGCTGGATTCGCCGATGGGGATCTCGTCGCTGGTTTTGCTGATCTTGATTCGGTACAGCAGCCGCTCCACGGCTAGCTGCCCCATACGCTCCAGCGGCTGCTCGATGGTGCAGATGGGCGGCACGAACATATCGCTGATGTTTTCATCGCTGTAGCCCGCGATGGTGAACTGCGGGGAACGCTTCATACCGGCGCGGTAAAAACTGCACGCCGCATGGAGCATAATGGAGATCTCCGACACGAAGATGGCGGTGGGGACCTCCCGGCTCTCTGCGTAGTACTGCTCCATGACCCGGGACACCTCCTCGAAGCCTACGCGGCGCTGCTTGCAGTCGGAGGAGAGCTGCACCTGCACACAATGGCTGTCGTCCCCGAAGAAGTCCCGGCAGGCGGCACTGGCGGCTGCCACGCGGATAGCCAGCGTGTTGTACGGGTTGATGTGGGGGCGCTGCAGGATCACGATGCGCTGATAGCCCTGCTTCAGCAGGTAATTCACCACATGGCGCGTGCTTTCCGCGTGGTTGACCACCACGGAGTCCATATCCACATGCTCGGAAACGCGGTCCGCCAGCACCACGGGGAGCCGCTCTCGATCCAGTCCCTGGTAAAAGTCGCTGTTGTAGCCGCTGATGACCAGAAGGCCCTCTACCCGCTGATCCAGCAGATCCAGCGTCATCAGCCGCTCCTTCTCGGGGTCGTTCTCACTGTTGACCACCACCACTTTTTTGCCATATTTGGTGCAGGTATCGCAGATACTGCCCAGAAGGTGGGGCGTCTGGCTGGACATGATGTCCGACATGACCACCCCGATCAGGTCGCTGCAGTCTGTTTTCAGGCTGTTGGCTAGGCGGTTGGGCCGGAACCCGGTGTCGGAGATCTCCTTGGAGATGCGGTCGCGGGTCTGCTGCGACATAAATTCGTATTTCCCGTTCAGATAGCGGGAGACGGTGGTCTTTGAAACCCCCGTGCGTTTGGCGATATCGCTGATGGTAATGGATTTGCGTCCCATACCGCGTCCTCCTCTCGGCGTATATTCCGTGAAAACAGACAGCTCCGCCGTTTTGGCCCGCCGGATGCAGCTGTGTGCCGCCGCTTTGCCTGATTCTCGGATAGGAAACGAAATTAGTTTCGTTAATTATAGCAATCGTTGGCGATCATGTCAATATTTCCCTGCTTTAGCAAAAAATTTCAACATAACAATTCTATTTATACAGAAAACGACCCTTCTACTCCCGGCGGCGCAAGGCGGCCTCCTGACGCAGGAAACACCGCATTTTCCGGGCTGAGAGGGGCATTTCTCATCAAATGATCGTCATAACACACAAAAAACGCGAAAAATTTTTGGCATAGTTGGCGGATGTGTAGCGGTTGACATTCTCTTCGCCATTTGTTAGCATACAGGAGACAGACATGTTAACCGGTTTCGATAATTGGAACGGAGAAAGCTGCGCTGCGCTCCGGTTGACAAGCGGGGACGGGTGTGTGCTATAACTGTATGCACTGCGCCTGCACGGCTGTACGACATCTGAAAGTGCTTTAGGAGGAGTATGTATGTTGAACGAGAATTGCGGCATCGGCACCAAAGCCATCCACGCTGGCAACGTGAAGGACGCGCAGTATGGCGCGCTGGCGACCCCCATTTATCAGAGCTCCACGTTTGTTTTTGACAGCTGCGAGCAGGGTGGCCGTCGATTTGCCGGACAGGAGAGCGGCTATATCTACACCCGTCTGGGCAACCCCACCACCTCCGTGCTGGAGGCTAAGATCGCCGCGCTGGAGGGCGGTGAGGATGCCGTGGCCTGCGCATCCGGCATGGGCGCCATTTCCGCCTGCCTGTGGAGCATTGCCGGCGCCGGCAAGCACATCATTGCCGACGGCACGCTGTACGGCTGCACCTTCGCTCTGCTGAACCACGGTATGACCCGCTACGGCGTGGAGGTGGACTTCATCGACACCTCCGATCTGGAGGCGCTGAAGGCGCACCTCAAGCCCAACACCTGCGCCGTGTATCTGGAGACACCTGCCAATCCTAACCTGAAGATCACCGACATCGCTGCCGTGGCGGAGCTTGCCCACGCCTATAACAAGAACATCATGGTGGTCTGCGACAATACCTTTGCCTCCCCTGCTCTGCAGAACCCGCTGGCGCTGGGCGCTGACGTGGTGGTTCATTCCGCCACCAAGTATCTCAACGGCCACGGCGATGTTATCGCGGGCTTTGTGGTGGGTAAAAAGTCCTTTATTTCCGAGGTGCGGATGTTCGGACTGAAGGACATGACCGGCGCGGTCATGGATCCCTTCTGCGCCTTCCTGATCCTGCGGGGCCTGAAGACTCTGGAGATCCGCATGGCCCGTCACTGCGAGAACGCCAGCCAGGTGGCGGCGTTCTTGGACGCCCATCCCGCGGTGGAGAAGGTCTACTATCCGGGGCTGGAGAGCCACGAGCGCCACGAGGTGGCGGCCCGCCAGATGGCGGACTTCGGCGGCATGCTGTCCTTCGAGGTCAAGGGCGGTCGCCCCGCTGGCGTCAAGCTGGTGAACTCCCTGCATCTGGTGACGGTGGCCGTTTCTCTGGGCGACGCGGAGACCTTGATCGAGCATCCCGCGTCCATGACCCATTCCACTTATACGGAGGAGGAGCTGGCCTCTTCCGGCATCGCGGCAGGCCTGATCCGTCTGAGCGTCGGGCTGGAGAATGTGGAAGACATCATCGCAGACCTGAAGCAGGCACTGGATCAGCTTTGATCGCATGACAAGACTGAGGCCCCCGCCGAGATGCGGGGGCCTGTTTTGCGTAAGGTAACCGTCAAACCACCCCGCGCATGGACAGGCATGAGACAATAGTATCAGGATCATAGTCGGTGTAGCCGGTATAGCCCTCCCGCGTTTCCTCCGCGGCGGCGTTCAGGGACAGGTTATAGTCCAGCGTCTCCTCGTCTCTGTCCACGTCGGAATGGTGCTCCACGCTGATGTAAAAGTCGTTGGCCTTTACCACCGCGATGGCTTCTTTGTCGCCGGAGAAGGTTTTTTTCACCACCAGACGACCTTCTTTGGCCACCAGTACGCCATCGATGTGGAAGCCGTCGATGTGTTCATACTTCAGCACGTACCAGCGGATGGTAAAGTGCTCGCTGGTCAGGTACTGCCTGTCGACGGTCACGCCGTCGATCGTGATGGTGTAGCTTCCATTACGAATATTTTCAAAAATAGCCTCGTCCGAGGGAAAGGTCTCCAGTGTCAGGCCCTGATAGGGCGTTGTGGTCAGCTTGCGCAGCTCGCCGTCCACCTCGTAGGCGGTGCTGCTCTCCTTCGGTGGTGCAATAACCATCGCGTCGTCATGCCCGCTGCCCAAACTCTCCGCGCCCCGTACACGGGTATATGCCAGCGAGGAGGTAAAGTTGCTCTGAGGCTGCGAGGCAAAACCGTTGGACATGTTGTCTGCAATCTCACAGTTCAGGCTAACGAAGAAGTTCACCGTCTCGATACGACCGGTTCCGTCGGCAAAGGGCGTCCACACCGCGTTCAGCGTGATCTCGTGGGTAATGGGATCCATGTACAGGCCAAGGGTATCCAGATCGATCGCCCGGCCGGGCCGCAATACCATATCCGAGCCGCTGACCCGCCAGCCGGTAAAGCGGTAGATGAAGCGGCGGTTGTGGGCGTTGCCCGTCACCAGCTTGATGGCGGCGCGGTCATTGTCCGGCGAGAGAACGGTGTAGGACTGCTGCTGTGGCGTACAGCGGTCGGAATAGGTCAGGCCGCCCCGCACCATGCCGTCCACGATCACGCTCTGGGTGCCCACCACCAGTTCATTGCTCAGATCCACCAGCGCGCCGGACAGTCCCGCCTCGTAGACGATGACCTTCTGGTCGCTGTGCGCGGAGAAGCGGTAGGGGTGGCTGGCGGCAGGCACGGTATAGGTCAGGGTCTGGCTCTCCGCGTCCTCCACGCCGGTCAGATCCAGCGTCTCCCCCGTCAGGGGATCGGCCACCGCCCAGTGTACCCCCTCGGCAAGCGGCAGAACGATGGTAAAGGGTTGGCCATTGGGGACATAGCGTGTCTCCGGCAGGTAGGCGGCGGAAAACGCGCCGCTGTGATCCTTTACCTCCACGGTATAGAGGGTGCTGTCTGCCAGCAGCTGGGGATCGGTATATTTCTTAAACTCTGTAAAGTAGGAGGCGCTTCCCTCCGTGTTTTCCGGTGTGTAATACACCGAATTGGAGGCGCGTCCGATGGTGCCCAACGGGATCCAATAGCCGTCATCGGCGTCGATCCGGGGCGTCACGTCCGCCCAGACCCGCTGTTCCCGCTCTGCGCTGTCCAGATGAGGGAAGAACCGCTGGCCCTGATAGCTGCCGGCGTCAAAGCCGTAGGGGCCGTAGACCTCCTCCAGCTCCTCCAGCGTCAGATAGTAGCGGCCGCCGTTCCAGCCGTCGAACACCGTGGTGGTTCTGGACACGCTCTTTTGGGCCACCACTGTCCAGGTACCGTCAATGGCGGCATAGAACAGCACTGTGGTGGCATCGGCCGCACGGGCTGCGTCCTGGACGTACAGCTCCAGCTCCGCCGTCACCGCCGCCGAAATGTCGTAAGGTACCTTCTCCCACGCTTCGTCCAGCGTGTACCAGTCATAGTCTGCGGCCCAATCCGCCGCGTCCCCGGCGTCCGGCTCCGCTGCCGCCAGCAGCACACCGCCGTCCACACCACCGGATCCAGCACAGAAGCAAACAGGCTGAAAAAAACGCCGGCCAGGGCAAATAAAGTAAGACCCAGCTTACCCAGACGTCCCGCTGTTACGCGGCGTCTCATTTGCCCCTGTCCGGCGTGTCCCGTTATTCGCTTGTCCGCATGTTTCCGGTCTATTGCCAACCTCTTTGCATTTCTGCGATTCCAAGAATCCTCTATCTTATTGGAAGTTTTTTTCAGCCACTTTTGGCAAAATAATAGAAATTAATGTGGCATCTATACCGCAATATTAGATTCTTTGTAATGTATTATTATAGCATATAATCCCCATATGATATGTCAATTGGCAATAACTGCCAAGAAAGCCCTTCTGATTTTACTTAAATTTTACATGTTCTTGTCGCGATTCTATATTTTTTAACAGAATCTTTATATATAATGTCCGGCTCAAACCGTCATAGCTGCCGCGTCCCGCATGGCGGCAAGCGTTTTGCTATGCCGAATGATTACGATGGTTAAACGCATCTTTTCATGTCCTGTATTGCGCACGGTGTATAAATCGGCTATAATCGCAGTAACAACGATCCTGCACGGTAAAGGGAGGGCGATACGGTGTCTGAGATCAAACTGGATATGCGCTTGAAGCAGGCGCTGCGTATCTCGCCTCAACTCCTGCAATCCACACAGATCCTGCAAATGAACGCGCAGAATCTGCGGGAATATGTGGACAAGGCTCTGGAGGAGAACCCTGTGCTGGACAAAGCGCCGGAGTACGAAGCACAGCGGGAATTTCAGGAGCTATGCCGTCAGGCCGGGTGGATCAGCGGGCAAGGCGTGCGCACCGGGTCATCATCCGGGGAAGATCCTTACCGTCCGGAGGCCGGGGCTTGGGATACCGCTATGACTTCACTGTCGGCGTTTCTTTCCGACCAATTGGGCCGAAAAGCGCTGAGCAAGCCGCTGCGCGAGCTGTGCCGGTATCTGGTGCAAGTACTGGATGAGGACGGCTTTCTGGAGCAGGAGGACATTGACGCGGTGTGTGCACTGGGCGTTCCCCAGGAGCTGGTGCAGCAGGCGGTGGCCACCCTACAGGAGCTGGAGCCTGCGGGAGTAGCGGCGCGGGATATGCCGGAGTGCCTGCTGCTGCAATTGCGGCGCATGCCGGAGGACACGACGCTGGCACAGCGCATCGCGGCAAGCTATCTGCCGCTTCTGGGGAAGAAGCGGTGGCACGCTTTGGCGGAAAAGCTGGGCGTCTCTGAGCAGGAGGTGCAGCAGGCGGTGGCGCTGATCAGCGGGCTGTCGCCGCATCCGGGCCGTACGGAAGCGACAGAGATCTTTTCGCCGGAATATATCACGCCGGATGTTTTCATCGTAGAACGCGGTGACGCTCTGGAGGTGGTGCTGAATGATTTTTATGTGCCGCAGCTCCGGATCAACGGCTACTATGCTGCCCTTCTGACAGAGACGGAGGATCCGGAGACGAAGGACTTTCTGCGGCAAAAGCTGCAGCAGGCGCAGTGGATGATGGCCCACATGGAGCGGCGGCGCAAAACGCTGGAGCGCTGCGCGCAGCTGATTTTGACCACGCATCTGCCGTTCTTTCAGGGAACGACGCCCTGTCTTGCGCCGCTTATGCAGAAGGACGCGGCAGAGTTGATGGGCGTACATGCCTCTACTCTGGGGCGCTGTATTCGCGGGAAGTATCTGCAATGCCGTCAGGGCACCTATCCGCTGCAATACTTTTTCCCCCGGCCGGTCGACGGCGCGGGGCGCTGCTCGGAGCAGGCTGTCCGGGTCAGGCTGGCGCAGCATATCAAGGACGAGGATCCGCACCATCCCCTCAGCGACCAGCGGCTCAGTGTGCTGCTGCATGCCGAGGACATTCCGGCGGCCCGGCGGACGGTGGCAAAGTACCGGGAGCTGATGGGGATCCCCCCGGCCTATGGCCGCAGAAAATGAGAAAAAAGTGAGGAGACTTTGCCTCCTCACTTTTTTCTCATTTCACATACTTGGCGATCTTTCGTGCCGCCGTGGGCTGGGAGATGCCCAGTGCCTTGGCCACCGCCACGGAGGTGCCGTATTTGGCATAGGCGTCCCGGATGATGTGCCCCTCGAAGGTCTCCATCTGCTGGGCCAACGTGCCGCCCTCCGCCGGAAGCGGCAGAGGCGACGCGCCCATCTGCTCGCTGGACAGCACGCCGATATCCACCACCGGATCCTGAGCGCAGATCACCAGCCGCTCCATCATGTTCTCCAGCTGCCGCACGTTGCCCGGCCACGGGCATTGCTCCAGATAGGACAAAAGCCGCGGACTCAGCGTCAGATCCTTGTGATACTCCTCGCAGAACCGGGTCAAAAAGCGGTGCGCCAGAGGCAGAATGTCCTCCGGCCGCTGCCGCAGAGGCGGGATGTGCAGCCGGATCACGTTCAGCCGGTAGAAGAGGTCCGAGCGGAACAGCCCGCGGTGTACCTCCTCCTCCAGATTGCGGTTGGTGGCCACGATCAGCCGGATATCCAGCTCGATGCGCCTGGTGCCGGACACCCGCTCGATGGTCTTTTCCTGAATCAGCTGCAGCAGCTTGGACTGAATGTGGGGCGGCAGCTCACCGATCTCATCCAGAAACAGTGTGCCGCCGTTGGCCAGCTCGATCTTGCCGATCTTACCGGTGCTGGACGCGCCGGTAAAAGCGCCCTTTTCATAGCCGAACAGCTCCGATTCGATGAGGTTTTCGTGAAGCACCGCGCAGTTGACCTCGATGAAGGGCTTGTCCGCGCGGTCGCTCATGGCGTGGATGGTCTTGGCCACGGCGCTTTTGCCCACGCCGGTCTCGCCGGTGATGAGGATATTGGCCCTTGTGTTGGCGGTGTTCTGCATCAGCGTCCACAGCCGCTGCATAGACCGGCTCTTCCACACCAGACTGGTGGCGGTGTTGCGGGTACGCAGCTCGGCGATCTCCTGGGAGTACTGGGTCAGGGAGTCCTGCATCTGCTGGAAGTTCCGGTGGATGGCGTTGATCTGCTCCATGGACACGGTGTTGAAGCACACCGCGTATTTCAGGTTGCCCGCCCCGTCAAACAGGGGAATGCCCACGGTCATCACATTGGTGTGGGTGTGGTTGATGGTCTGGGTGGTGGTGATCTTCTTCTTGGTGCGGATGATCTCCGCCGTGATGCAGGGGGAAAAGGTACCGTCCGCCTCCAGATCAAAGGCAGACTTGCCCACGATGGAGCCGTGGGCGAAGCCAAAGTTCTTTTCATATGTCTCGCTGACCTGCAATATGGTGCCGTTGGCGTCGGACAGCATCATGTCGTCCGCCAGCACCAGATTGTTCTGGGGGCTGAGAATTTCAAACAGGTCGTTCAGGTTGATGTCCTCCGGAAACAGCCGGGAGATACTGGATTGCGGCATAAAACGCCCTCCTTTTCTATTCATATTTGATTATACGTTATTCGCGAATGAATAGCAAGAGGCATATTTTGGATTTCGTGTTGCTCCGCCGCAAATTTTTTCGATTGTATGCTGAAGGCAGCATTCCCTGCCGCTGTGCCACGGAAGGCAGAAAAGGAACCAGCTATTCACTTCTGAATAGTCGGTTCTTTTTCACGCAGTATTTTTTCTGGTAAGCGGCCGTCTTCCGGCAAAATGCCATCATTCGTTGGTGAAAACCACCAAGCAGAATGCAGAAAAATCGTCGAAAGCACCACGAAAGTTGGCATGATAATTGCTATATAATAGAGGCAAAGCCATAGAAAAAAACCACCTTATTATGATTAGGAGAAAATGTGTTATGTCTCAAACTGTACGATTTGAAAGGCAGGACAACATCACCATCGTGACCATCGACCGGCCCGAGGCGCTGAACGCCCTGAACAGCACGGTTATCACGGAGCTGGAGCAGGTGGTGGCGGCGCTGGAGAGCGACCGGGACGTCCGCTGCCTGATCCTCACCGGCGAGGGCCGCTCCTTTGTGGCCGGTGCCGACATCGGCGAGCAGTATCCGCTGGATCTGGACGGCGGCCGCCGCTGGGGTCAGCGGGGCAGCGCCCTTATGCGCCGCATCGAAAAGCTGGAGTTCCCCACTATCGCCGCGGTCAACGGCTTCGCTCTGGGCGGCGGCTGTGAGCTGGCGCTGAGTTGCGACATCATCCTGGCCTCCGAGAAGGCCAAGTTCGGCCAGCCTGAGGTAGGTCTGGGCATTACCCCTGGCTTCTCCGGCACCCAGCGCCTGCCCCGCCGCGTAGGCGTGGCCAAGGCCAAGGAGCTGATCTTCTCCGGTAAGATGATCAAGGCCGACGAGGCGGAAAAGATTGGCCTTGTCAACGCTGTCTTTGCCCCAGAAGCGCTCATGGACGGCGCGCTGGAGATGGCAAAGTCCTTTACCAAGAACGCCCCCATCGCCGTGAAGTATGCCAAGGCCTGCATCGACCGGGGCATGCAGATGGACATCGACGACGGCATCGCCATAGAGAACGAGCTGTTTGCCATGTGCTTCGCCACCGCCGACCAGAAGGAGGGCATGGGCGCGTTCCTGGAAAAGCGTCCCGCCAACTTTCAGAACAAGTAAGGGGGCGCACATATGAAAAAAGTACACATCATCTCCGCTGAGGAGGCCGCCCTGCTGGTCAACGACGGCGACACCATCTCCACCGGCGGCTTCGTCAGCTCCGCCTGTCCGGAAGCTTTAAGCAAGGCGGTGGAAAAGCGGTTCCTGGAGACCGGCCATCCCCGTGACCTGACGCTGTTCTTCGCGGCCGGTCAGGGCCACCGGGACGGCACCGGCGGCGACCACTACGGCCACGAGGGTATGGTCAAGCGCGTCATCGGCGGCCACTGGGATCGCGCCGCCTCTCTGGGCGCGCTGGCGCTGGAGAACAAGATTGAGGCCTACAACCTGCCCCAGGGCGTCATCTCCCACATGTACCGTGACATTGCTGCCCACAAGGTGGGCACCATCACCCATGTGGGCCTGTATACCTTCGTGGATCCCCGCAACGGCGGCGGTAAGCTGAACAGCGCCACCACCGAGGACATCGTGAAGATCGTCAATATCGAGGGTCAGGAGCGGCTGCTGTATAAGTCCTTCCCCATCAATGTGGTGTTCGTCCGGGGCAGCTACGCCGACGAGTACGGCAACTGCACCGTTCACCACGAGATCGGCCCCATCGACGTCACCGCCATGGCCCAGGCCTGCCGCAACTCCGGCGGTAAGGTCATCGTGCAGGTGGAAAAGGTGGTGCAGGGCGGTACGCTGGATCCCAAGCTGGTGGCTATCCCCGGCATCTATGTGGACGCCATCGTCATCGGCTCCGCCGAGGACAACATGCAGTGCCTGGGTACCCCCTATGACGGCAGCCTCACCGGCGAGTACCGTATCCCCATGGACGCCATCCCCCCCATCCCGCTGGACGCCAAGAAGATCATCGCCCGCCGCGCCGCCATGGAGCTGCCCCAGGACGCCATCGTCAATCTGGGCACCGGCGCACCGGAGAAGATCGCCAACGTGGCCGCCGAGGAGGGCATCAGCGACAAGATGACCCTGACGGTGGAGGCCGGTTCCATTGCCGGTGTCCCCATGGGCGGCACCCAGTTCGGCGCGTCCGCCAACGCCATGGCCATCATCCCCCACAACGTGCAGTTCGACTTCTATCAGGGCGGCGGTCTGGATGTGGCCTTTCTGGGTCTGGCCGAGACAGCCCCCAACGGCGACCTGAACGTCTCCAAGTTCGGCACCCGCCTTGCCGGCGCGGGCGGCTTCATCGACATCACCCAGAACGCCAAGAAGGTGGTCTACTGCGGCACCTTCACCGCCAAGGGCCTGAAGACCGAGTGCCGTGACGGCGCGCTGGTCATCACCCAGGAGGGCGCGAAGAAGAAGTTCGTCCAGCAGGTGGAGCACATCACCTTCTCCGGCAAGTACGCCGTGGAGGTAGGCCAGCCTGTGCTGTACATCACCGAGCGCGCCGTGTTTGAGCTGCGGCCCGACGGCGTGACCCTCATCGAGATCGCCCCCGGCATTGACCTCCAGACCCAGGTGCTGGATCAGATGGAGTTCATGCCCAAGATCGCCCCCGACCTGAAGCTGATGGACAGCCGCATCTTCCGCGAGGAGAAGATGGGTCTGGCCGACGACAAATAAGGAGGAAACGAAAATGGCATTGATGACCGCGAAGGAGTACATCGACTCCCTGCGAAAGCTGAACACCCGCGTGTACATGTTCGGCGAAAAGATCGACAACTGGGTGGATCACCCCATGATCCGCCCCTCCATCAACTGCGTGGCCATGACCTACGCGCTGGCACAGGATCCCCAGTACGAGGAGCTGATGACCGCCACCTCCAGCCTGACCGGCCACAAGATCAACCGCTTCACCCACCTCCACCAGTCCAGCGAGGACTTGGTGAAGAAGGTGAAGATGCAGCGTCTGCTGGGCCAGAAGACCGCCTCCTGCTTCCAGCGCTGCGTGGGCATGGACGCCTTCAACGCCGTCTATTCCTCCACCTACGAGATCGACGAAAAGTACGGCACCCACTATCACGAGAACTTCAAAAAGTTCCTGGTCTACGTCCAGGACAACGACCTGACGGTGGACGGCGCTATGACCGACCCCAAGGGCGACCGCAGCAAGGCCCCTCACGACCAGACCGACCCGGATATGTACGTCCACGTGGTGGAACGCCGCGATGACGGCATTGTGGTCTGCGGCGCGAAATGCCACCAGACCGGCTCCATCAACAGCCACTGGCATATTTTCATGCCCACCATCGCTATGGGCGAGGCCGACAAGGACTATGCCGTTTCCTTTGCCTGCCCCACCGACGCCGAGGGCCTGTATATGATCTACGGCCGCCAGTCCTGCGATACCCGCAAGATGGAGGACGGCTGCATCGACGTGGGCAACGCCAAATTCGGCGGACAGGAGGCGCTGGTGGTTCTGGATCACGTCTTTATCCCCAATGAGTACATCTTCCTCAACGGCGAGTACGAGTTCGCCGGTACCATCGTAGAGCGCTTCGCCGGCTATCACCGCCAGAGCTACGGCGGCTGCAAGGTGGGCGTAGGCGATGTGGTCATCGGCGCGGCGGCACTGGCCGCCGAGTACAACGGCGTGGAGAAGGCCAGCGCTGTCAAGGACAAGCTCATCGAGATGACCCACCTCAACGAGACGCTGTACTCCTGCGGCATCGCCTGCTCCTGCGAGGGCTGCCCCACCAAGGCGGGCAACTATCAGATCGACCTGCTGCTGGCCAACGTCTGCAAGCAGAACGTCACCCGCTTCCCCTATGAGATCGTGCGCCTTGCCGAGGACATCGCGGGCGGCCTGATGGTCACCATGCCCAGCGAAACCGACTTCAAGTCCGAGACAGTGGTGGGCAACAACGGCGAGACCATCGGCGAGATCTGCAACAAGTATTTCGCCGCCCGTGAGGGCGTCAGCACCGAGGACCGCCAGCGGATCATGCGCTTCCTGGAGAATATGTGCCTGGGCGCGGCGGCCGTGGGCTACCGCACGGAATCCATGCACGGCGCAGGCTCTCCTCAGGCCCAGCGCATCATGATCGCCCGGCAGGGGAATATTCAGGGCAAGAAAAAGCTAGCCAAGAACATTGCCGGTATCCAGAAATAGGAGGAAGACATGGACAAGAAACAAGCGTGGCTCCAGCTGGTGCAGGAGAAGTCCGACCACTATCTGAACCTGCACGACGGCGGGTTTGACGAGAAAATGCAGGCACGTCTCGTGGCGTGCGATTATGAGGCGCAGACTGCCACCTACGCCTTCCCCACCCAGGGTTGGCAGATCAACGAAAAGGGCGGCATCCACGGCGGTGCTATCGCGGGGATGTTCGATACGGCCTTCGGCGTGGTGGCCAACTTCACCGCGGGAGACAACGAGGCCACCACCACGGACATGACGGTGTCCTTCCTGCGGGGTGTGGATTTCGGCATGGAGCTGCACCTGACGGTGTTCATCGTCAAGGCGGGGCGCAGCCTTATCCGCCAGCGGGCGGAACTTACCGACGCCGCCACCGGCAAGCTGCTGGCCACCGCCAGCGGCAGTTGGATGCCTTTATAAGAACCGTTCCGAAACAGAGTAAAAATATAGGAGAAACAACATGGATTTTAATCTCAGTCGTGAACATCAGCTGATCCGCAAGATGATGGCGGAGTTTACGGAAAAGGAAGTCAAGCCCATTGCGGCGGAGACCGACCGCACCTGCGAGTATCCCCGCGAGAGCATCGAGAAGCTGTTTGATCTGGGCGTCATGGGCATGTGCGTGCCCAAGGAGTACGGCGGTGCGGGCGCCGATCCTCTGGCCAGCGCCATCTGCATCGAGGAGCTCTCCAAGCAGTGCGCCTCCACCGGCGATATCGTGGCCACCCACAACGGCCTGTGCTGCGATCCCATCATGACCTACGGCACTCCTGAGCAGAAGGCCAAGTACCTGCCCATGCTGACCACCGGCCATCATGTGGGCGCTTTCGCCCTCACCGAACCCAACGCCGGTTCCGACGCCTCCAAGGGGCAGACCGAGGCCAAGCTGGTGGGCGACCACTATGTGATGAACGGCTCTAAGATCTTCATTACCAACGGCTATGTGGCCGATGTATTTGTGGTGTTCGCCATGACCGACAAGTCCCGCGGTACCAAGGGCATCTCCGCCTTCATCGTGGAGAGCGGCTTCCCCGGCTTCTCCGTGGGCAAGCACGAGGAAAAGCTGGGCCTCCACGGCAGTCCCACCGCTGAGATCGTGTTCCAGGACTGCATCGTGCCCAAGGAGAACCTGCTGGGTGTGGAGGGCAAGGGCTTCTCCATCGCCATGGCCACGCTGGACGGCGGCCGTATCGGTATTGCCGCCCAGTCCCTGGGCATCGCCGAGGGCGCGCTGGCCGAGGCCATCAACTACACCAAGGGCCGTGTCCAGTTCGGTAAGCCCATCAGCAAGTTCCAGAATACCCAGTTCACGCTGGCCGACATGGAGCTGGGCTGCGAGGCGGGCCGCCTGCTGGCCTATCAGGCCGCTATCGCCAAGGGCGAGGGCAAGCGCTACACCAAGCTGGCCGCCATGGCCAAGCTGTTCACCTCCGAGCACGCCATGAAGACCACCACCAAGGTGGTGCAGCTGTTCGGCGGCTACGGCTACACTAAGGATTATCCCGTGGAGCGCATGATGCGCGACGCCAAGATCACGGAAATTTATGAAGGCACCAGTGAGGTCCAGCGCATCGTGATCTCCGCCAACATGGGTCTGTAAGGGGAGGAAAGAGACAATGAAGATTCTGGTTACCGTAAAGCAAGTCCCCGACACCAGCGGCAAGGTTGCTGTCAATCCCGATGGTACTCTGGACCGTGCGTCCATGCAGACCATCATCAACCCCGATGACCTGAACGCCGTCGAGGCCGCTCTGGCTCTGAAGGACGAGCTGGGCTGCAAGGTCGTGGCTTTCACCATGGGCCCGCCGCCGGCTGAGGGCATGCTGCGCGAGCTGATGGCGATGGGCGTCGACGAGGGCGTTCTGATTACCGCCCGTGAGTTCGGCGGCTCCGACACCTACGCCACCTCCCAGATCATCGCCGCCGGTATCGACACCTACGGCGTGGAGGAGGACGACATCATCCTGGCCGGCCTGGCCTCCGCCTCGCGCGGCAAGCTCAAGGTGGTCGGCAAACCGTTCACGCAGGAACACTACGGCGTGGGCATCAAGAAGGGCGACACGCAGCTGGCCACCAAAATCAACAACGCCATCGTGGACATGATTCAGGACGGCTCGTGGGAGAACGCCATCAGCGATAACACCAAGGGCACCAACTACACGCCCGACGTACGCTACAACCCGCCCACCCCGGACGAAGGAGAGGAGGCCTGATGAGCGGATTCCTGGAACTCTTCAGCCGGTATGACGTGCTCGGCGCGTTTCTGGTCAATATCGAACTGACCCTATGGTCCGCCCTGTTCTCCCTGATCCTGGCGATCTTCTACAAGCAGTTCAGCTGGAAGATGCTCTATGAGTCTCTGATCGACACCGCCAAAACCACCGCCATGGTGTTCATCATCCTCTTCGGCGCAGCTGCCTTTACCGGCGTGTTCATGTCTCTGGATGGTGACCAGATCATCGCGGACTGGGTCCTGAGCATGGGTATCGGCAAGTGGGGCGCCTTCGCCATCATGATGGTCATCATGTTCCTTCTGGGCATGTTCATCGACTGGCTGGGCATCGTCATGATCGTGTTCCCCATCTTCCTGCCGATCATGGATATGTTCGGCTTTGACCGCCTGTGGATCGTCGCAGTTACGGCTGTTATGCTGCAGACCTGCTTCATGACGCCGCCCTTCGGCTTCGCCCTGTTCTATGTGAAGGGCATCCTGCCTCCGAGCATCAAAATCCAGGAGGTCTACAGGGGCGTTATACCGTTCATTATCATCATCTGTATCGTGACCGCGCTCTGCGCGGTGTTCCCGCCGCTGGTCACCTGGCTGCCCAGCATGCTGGCAAGCTGATCCCCATAAGCGAAGAGGTCCGAAGGACGTACGTCCTTCGGACCTCTTTTCTCTTTTGTCCATTTCCAGCGGACGGCCGGTCTGCCGGAGACGTTACGCCCGGGTCTGAAACACCCGGCTGCGGCGGACCAGCCGCTCCACAAAGGACGTGGCCGGGTGCGCCAGGAGGCGGCTGGGCGCGTCATACTGCTGGATCTGCCCGGCGTCCATCACCAGTGTGCGGGTCCCCAGTTTCAGGGCTTCCGCGATGTCGTGGGTCACAAACAGGACGGTGATGCCGCTCTCCCGGTGGATGCGCAGGAGCTCATCCTGCAGCTGGCCCCGGGTGATCTCGTCCACCGCGCCGAAAGGCTCGTCCATCAGCAGAAGCTCCGGACCGGCGGCCAGCGCCCTGGCGATGCCCACCCGCTGGCGCTGTCCGCCGGAGAGGGCGCGGGGATACCGCCCCGCCAGCGCCGGGTCCAGCCCCACCTGCTTCAGCAGGGCAGCGACTTTTTCTCTGCACTGCTTCCCCTTCCATTCCTCCATGCCGGAGATGGCGGGCACATAGGCAATGTTCTTCTCCACGGTCATGTGGGGAAACAGGCCCACGTTCTGGATGGCGTAGCCGATGCGGCGGCGCAGGGCCACCGGGTCGATTCGGGCCAAATCCTGCCCCTGGATCAGGACTCGGCCCGTGTCCGGCGACAGCAGGCCGTTTACCA
>OOAE01000580.1_pt1 | contig 33907 bp, 35 predicted proteins | sample 1671271 | NCBI WGS metagenome assembly OOAE01 (sample SAMN06348139, study PRJEB24527) | human gut metagenome | biome: human gut; feature: ankylosing spondylitis patient; material: feces | host: Homo sapiens | place: China | collected 2015-10 | reverse complement strand
GCGAATGGATGCGGTTCTGGTTTGAAAAATTCCGCAAGGGTGACGTGGGCAGTACGGAGCACCAGCGGCAGATCATTGATACCTTTGTCAACTCGGTCTACGTCTTTGATGACCGGGTCGTACTCAATTTCAACTTCACGGATGATGCCAAAACGGTCACCCGTGAGGAAGTGTTGGGTTCGAGTGCTGTGGACAATGCTCCACCAAACGTAAGGCCGTTTACCTGAAAAGGTAAGCGGCCTTTTCTTGTACCTACGTGCTTTTTGATATGCAAAAGTGAAACGGATTCACTTTTGCATATTGATAATGAAACGTGTAGGAGGCCCCCTTTTCAGTCGTTTGTAGCAAGTTTGTAGCAGATCTGTAGCAAAATTCGGAGAGGAACGGCAAAATGACCTCAGAAACCCAATTTTTGCAGGTTTTTTGGCATAAAATTTTATCCTTAAATTTTGTACAGAATGACGACGGTGCTTTTCATTCGGATTCTGATGCCGTACAATAAAGGAAAAGATCATGGATGAAAGGAGAAATCGCTGTGCGCTACACCATCCGGCATTTTGATTTGCCGCTGTTTACCTTTGAAGCAAACATGGACAGTGCAGATACTGGCCTCCATTTTATAAAGGTCTACGAAGAAAACCGTTCTTTTCTACCTTTGAATTTGACTGTATCAGAAGATGGTGTAGAACGCTGGCTGCGGCATCGCGCAATTCCGAAGAACCGAGCGTATGTAGACGCTCTGCTCTCTAAGGTGGGGCTTTCTTTGAATCGACCGCTTGGAATTATTGCAGCCAATAAAGGTCTTTCACTCAATGATTGCTTTTGGGTAGATGCAGAGGGCTCCGGTGACACCTTTGAAAAAGTAAATCTTTACGATAACCGATTCAGTCAGGTGCTGGCAGCAATCGCCTTTACAGGATATGGCAGCAGCATACGAACTTCGCTTGCGTCCTGCCCGGAGTTCTCGACCAACGGGATGCTGCCCAAATGCTGGCGCAGGCAAAACGGAAAAATCTATCTTTATAAAGGTGGCACGTCAGGGTTCAGCAATCTGGGGTTTGAACCGTACTCGGAACTGTACGCTTATCAAGTTGCACAGGTGATGGGCGTGAATGCGATTCGCTACACTCTGACGAAAGACCTGAAAAAGACGCTCTGTTCCAAGTGTGAGCTGTTCACCAGCAAAGAGTATTCTTATATTCCCATTGGACAGCTTGTGTCCAAAGGCGGAATAAAAGCAATTTTTGCGTATTATCAGACGTTAGGTCAGAACTTTGTGGATGCGCTGGAAGATATGCTGGTCTTTGATGCAATCATCTGCAATACAGACCGCCACTATGGAAATTTTGGTGTGTTGGTGGATAATAAGACCAACACGATTGCAGCACCCGCTCCGCTGTTTGACCACGGAAACTCGCTGTTCAGTCTGGGCAGAACGGATCTTTGGGACAACCAGAAAGCATTTGATGAATATGCCCGCACACTGCTTCCGCTTGCATATGATGATTTCTTTGCAGCTGCAAAGAGCGCAATGAAACCTCGTCACCGTGCGATGCTCCATAAGCTGCTGGATTTCCATTTTGACCGCAGAGCGACACGTTATAATCTGCCGCCAAATCGCTTGAAGATGATCGAAAAAGAGGTACAGCGCAGAGCAAGAGTGCTTTTAAGGTAAAAAGGAAATCGCCAAACGTGAGAGATTTTCTCTCATGCATTGGCGATTTTTTGTATATCTGAAGCTGTCACACCGTGCCAGTTCATCGGGATCGGTCATGGAATACTCAGTAAACATATTTAGCGCAGAGTGGGAGCCGTACTTTTTAATAGGCAAGATGCCTGTCATGTAGGCCAATGCAACGTAACGGCTTCTTATTTCAAATACGATTACGAGGAAGACTGGATCGCTGACCCGATGGTCAAGGAAATGATTCAGGATGTGGATAAGTCTACCGTTATCGACAGTGGTGTCATTGATAGCCCGGTCTTGGGAAAAATTCCGCCGATTGGTTTGTCTGGTGGTATAAAGACCCTGATTTTGGTAAAGTTTGAGCCAGAGAAAGTGTTCAATGCATCGACTTGTGGTGACCATCACTGACTTAACGGCGTTAGTTTGAGTGGCCTTTCACTATTCTGAAAAAACATCAAAAAATATCTGATGCCATTATAAGTAGTCCAACAAAACCTATTTATACCAATTTCCTTCAGATAGTACCAACGCGGGTCTTTAGAATCACGGTGTTTCCCTCCACGCGATAGGAACCACTGTTTGCGGGCAGAAAAAAGCTATCCCCTTTTTGCAGCGGCATCTTCTCGTTTTCTCCGATCAGAGTACCATTTCCGTCCAGTATCACCAGTGAGGTGAACGACTCGTCATCACATACATCAGTAAAACTACCGGTCATGCGGTCTACCGTAAAGTACTCGCACCGGATCAGATGCCCACCAAAATTATAATCGTCACGCGGCGGTGTCCGCTTTGCAACATCCTCCGCTTGTTCTGTGTGCAGCTGACGCGGTTTGCCGGTGGCATCCCTGCGATCATAATCGTAAACGCGGTAGGTCACATCCGAATTCTGCTGGACTTCGGCAATCAGGATCCCTTTTCCGATAGCATGGACTGTGCCGGATGGGATATAGAAGCAATCTCCTTTGCATACAGGTACTGCATTCAGCACCTCAGGCAGCGTATTATCTTCGATTCGCCTGGCAAATTCCTCCCGGGTGATTTGCTGCCGGAATCCATAGTATAAAAATGCTCCCGGCTCGGCATCCACAACATACCACATCTCTGTTTTACCATACTGATGTTCGCGGTTTATAGCATAGAAGTTGGAGGGATGTACCTGAATGGACAGCGGCTGTGCTGCATCAATCAGTTTAATCAGAATCGGGAAAGGATGAAAAAGCATTCCAAAGCTGCCCAGTACCTGCGGACCTTCCGCATCCAGATACTGCTGCAGCGTTTTGCCGGAATAGGTTCCGTTTTCAATCATGCTGGGAGCAGACGGATGACAGGATAACATCCACGCCTCCGCAATGTTAGCACCTTCGTACTGCATATGATAATCTTTTCGCAGACGCTGTCCGCCCCAGATCGTTTCGCGACAGGCGGGCTGTAATTTCAGTATAGCCATAGTCTGGCATCCTTTCTGTTTTGTTATAGCAGGTTGTATTTTTATGATGCTCCAATGGTTTAAGATGAAGACGACATGAGAAAATCGCTCATATCAACTTACGAATTAACGTTATATTTTTTGCAAAAAATGCAAAAAAGCAGCCCGGATCCTTCGTTCCGGGCTGCTTTTCAAGGAGGAATCTGTTCTGCTGCATCCCGCAGCGTAAGATAATTACAATTTTTCGCTGTTCAGCAGTTCCTGCATTGCCGTGGTCACAGACTCTTCATTGGCACCTTCTACCGTGATGTGCAGTACATCCCCGGGCTTTGCACCAAGGCTCATCAGTGCCATCACACGGGCAGCGTTTGCTGTTTTGGAGCCGCCAATCTTAGCAAAACTGATCTCGCAATCCGGATGTGCCTTGGCAAGCTTTGCAATCTGACCAGCTGGTCTGGCATGGATGCCCAGCTGATCCTGCACAGTATACTCAAACTCTTTCATTGTTCCGGTTCCTCTTATACAAAAATCACTTGTTGGCAGCGGCCGTGCGTGCCAGTTCCATGCAGCCCTTGCCATCCATGCGACCATAGGTCTGCATAGGGATCACACCAAAGCCCTTACCCTTCTGCTCACACAGAGGCTTATATTCCTTTTCCAGATATCGCACCTGCGGACCCAGCAGCAGCACATCCCAGTCATCCAAAATATCCGGCACGGTACGCACAGGGCGTGCCTCGATGACATCGGACGCATCGGCAAACTTTTTCATATTATTGACCAGCAGACTGGTGGACATGCCTGCGGAACAAGCTAACAGAATCTTCATACTACTTACTCCCTTTCTGAATCATGATTTTACTTGCTTTCTTTCAGGGTCTGCACCGTCTGGTACAGATCCATAAACTGCTCGGCCATATCGCGCATCACCTGTGCCATGGTCAAATGGTCCTGTGCGTGCACCAGAATGATGTTTACGGGCACAGGATTGCCTTCGGCCTCCTGCTGCAGCATTTCGGTCTGGGCATCGTGGGCTTTTACCATGGTCTCATCGGCGGCAACCAGATGCTTGCGGGCACCTTCAAAATCTCCCTGCTTGCAGCAATCAATGGCCTGCATACTTTCCGCCTTGGAATCGCCTGCAATGCCAATCAGGGTAAAGGATGCCTCGTATAGTGCTTCCATATCTTCGCTCATAACGATTCATACTCCTTTTGAGTCTTGCTGTTTTGTTTTTGAGTTTTATTCTCTCTGCTTCCACCGTTTTCCCCACACAGAAGCCGCATGAACCAAGGGTAATCCCGGCATTGGATCAGGCTTTTCACACGGGCGGTATCCTGCATGAAGGAGGTAATGGACAGATAGAACTTCTGAAGCTCAGGGTGCTCCCCATCTGCGATAGAGATAAGCAGCAGCACCTGTACATCGTTTTCTACCCAGCGAATGGGTTCGTCCAGAATGCCTACAGCCACAAAGGTATTTTCACTTAATACCTTGTACGCGTGCGGGAATGCCACAAGCGGGCAGAAATCCGTGCGGGCAAGTTCTTCGCGCTTAAGTACCGCCGAATAGAAACCCTGCGGCAGCGGCATTACCCGGTCGATCTGCGTACATAGATTAAAGATGGCTTCTTCCTTAGTACGGCCTTCCACATGGGGGAAAAACAGCTCCGGCCGATAATATGCGGACAGAAAATCTGCTGAGCTGCCTTCCAGAATGCTCTGTACGACCCGCATACTGGACTGGTTGAGAAAATCCTCTACCCGGATAATGGGAACATTCACCTTCTGGTGGATGGGCACTGTGGAAAAGATGTAATCGATCTTGGAAAAATCATATTGTTCCAGATGAAAAACGTCGCATACTTCGATGTTGTCCAGATACTTGGAAAACTCTTCCTCGAACCGATAGGCAATCAGGCGGGAGCTTGCCCCACCGGAAGAGCACACTACCAGAACGTTCTTTTTTTCAAAGCCCTTCCGTTCCTGCTCCAGTGTGAGTTGGAAAATATAGGCCAGAAACCCGATTTCGTCCTCCGAGACGTTCCGTCCATAGTGCCGATGCAATGGGATCGCTGCCTGTTCGGCCAGTGCATACGCCAGGGAATAATGCTTTTGCACCTCGCATAGCAGTGGGTTTTCAATGGGCATTCCATAGCGCAGACGAATATCCATTGCGACCAGATGCTGTCCCAGATTCATGCGCAGCAGAAAGTTTGTGCTGTAATCCAGCTTGAAGCTTTCGTAGATGGATTCCAGCATATCGTCCACTAGCGCCATGATCTCCGGAGCGATGACCACGTTTTCATCTTCGCGGTCTGCGCTGCTGTAGTTGCATTTGCCGGCAATATTCAAGGCCAGAAACAGCACCTCCGGCTCCGGAAGACGAATATCGAACTGTGCTTCCAGCAACTCAGCCAGATAGTGGGCGGCAGCATACACATTCTCGTTGATGTCCGGTGCGCTGTCCTCTTCCAGCAGTGGAATAAATGCGTGCTGTAATGCGCGGTGAATGGTTGCAAAAATGGTGTTGACCAGATTGCGGAAGTTGATCTCGGAAAAATGCAGTGCGTGTTTGTGCATAGCACTCATCAGACACTGCGATATGCGCTGTGCCATATTGCGATAGCCTGCACCGCCGTCCGGCATCATATTGTTGTAATTGGCCAACACGTGTGCCGTGCAGTTGCGGATATCGATCTCTCTGCCAGTAACGCGAATGCCATAATTCGGACGCCGCAGGATCGACAGATGATACTTGGCCAGTTCTTCCTCTACCTGATGCAGGTCACCGGAAATGGTATACTTGCTGACGTATAACTCCTCGCTTACATCATCCAGCTTTACATAGTCTACTTGACCGAGCAACAGCACCAGCAGGTAACGTACCCGTTCCTCGCTGCCGGAAGGAATAAAGTGTGCGGCAGCATTTTCTCCGCTGCTCAGGGTCTCAAACAGAGCACGGTCATTCACCTGCAGAAGATAGCCATGGCGGGTGCGAGCCAGAATGTCCGCACCATTTTCCTGCAGCTTTTCGCGCAAATCCTTTACCATGCCCTGCGCTGTCTTGGAGCTCACTCCCAGCGCTTTTGCCAATGTGCCGGAAGTGCAATATTCTGTCTCAGAAAGGGCCAGCAACAGTGCCCGCTCCTTCGCTCCTAACATTCGCACACTTCCCTCCATTCGGTGCCTTTATCAGGCGGTAGTACACTGGAAATAAACTGTGTTCAACTGCGGGTCTGCCTTGCACAGCTTCTTCAGCTCAGCAGCCTTCTCCTTGTCATCGCCGTTGGGAGCATTGAAGCTGAGCTTCATCCCCACTTTGGAAACGTACACAAGACCCAGACTCTCTGCTTTTTCACGGAAGAGATCCGCACGCAGCGGAGCATTTACGATAACCATAATTAGATTCTCCTTGCTTATTGAGTAAAGTTTGAAAAATGTTTTTTCAGAGCCAGTTCAGACGGAACGCAATAAAGTAGAACAGGATGAGTACACAGACCGCCGTTTGCACGTATTTTTCCCGCTGGCTGAATTCTGATTTTTTGCACCAGATACGGTATAGTGCATAGGGCGGAAACAGCACCACAAAGGGATAGGTGATTTTTTTGTACCGGGTAAAAACGTGAGGATCGTTGGGATCCGGCGCGTTCAGCTCGTCGCGCATTTTCTGGATGCGCAGCTGCTGTTCTGTGGTAGCCTGCGGGGTCACCTGATAATAGGTGGTCTTTTGCTTTTTCTTTTTCTGTACTGCCATGTTTACGTCCATCCTTTCCTGCCTTCCGCAGTGTAGAAAGCATTGCGGCGCCACTGTTTACCGGTATTCGGCGCTGTCGTCCTCCAGATCAAAAGACTGCTGCTCAATAGTCTGTTTGTAGAAGAACGCGCTCTTTTTCAGGTGACGATCCCGGTTGTGCTCCAGATCGATCTCCACCAACCCATAGCGGTTCTTGAATGCGTTGCGGGGGCTTACGTTATCGGTAAATGCCCACAGCATATAACCCTGGCAGTTACAGCCCTCTTTAGCGGCGCGGATCGCACAGTCCAAATGTTCCTTGATGAAATCGATACGATAATCATCCTGAATGATGCCGCTCTCGCTCCGATAACGTTGCTCGTTTTCTACGCCCATGCCGCTTTCGGAGATGAACCAAGGCATATTGCCGTATTCATCGCGCATCCGAATGCCCATATCATACATGATCTCGGGACCAATCTCCCAGCCGCGGAAGGGATTCATACGGCGTCCCGGCATATCCCACTCTTCATAGTAGAAGTTGGGGTGGAAGGGGGCTTTGGGGTTCACTGCAGTGGTGCGCCCCTTGACACGGTTAGGGTGATACAGGTTCAAGCCCACCCAGTCCATAGTGTTTTCCTTGATATCCTTCAGCTCCTCGGGGGTTGCGTCCACATGGATACCGTGGCTTTCCAGCAGATCAAAGAACCCCGGCTGGAACTCACCCTTGATGGCGGGATCCAAAAAAACCTTGTTGTAGAACAGATCGTACATTTCCGCAGCTTCGCGGTCGTAGGCAGAATTGGAGCGGGGGTAGGCCATCTCCACATTGATGATGGTGCCAAATTTGCCGCCGGGCTGACGATAACCGCCTTCCTTGAACAGCTTCATCACGCGGTTGGTAGCCAGCGCTTTATTATAGTTCCAGTCCATCCACTTCTGGCTGTTCTGCTCAAAAGGCCAGCGCTCAGAGTCCAGATAAACGCGGGTTTGCACCACCACCGGCTCGTTGAAGGCAAACCAGTATCTTACCTTACGGCCAAACCGCTGGAAAGCAGCCTCGGCATAGCGGACGAACAGATCAACGACGTGTTTGGAACCCCAGCCGCCATATTTGATGAACAGCTCGCCGGGCAGCTCGTAGTGCTCCAGACAAATCATAGGCTCCACGCCTGCCGCGCGGCAGGCATCGAGCATCTTTTCAAAGTAAGCAGCATATTCCTCGTCCACAACCACGTTTTCGTAGTCGGTCAGGAACCGTGCCCAGTTCAAGGAGGTGCGGTAGCATTGCAGACCAATCTGCTTCATCAGATCCACATCTTCCTGATAACGGTCGTGGAAGTTGGTTGCTACAGCCGGGCCGTAGCCGTTGTGCCATGCACTTTTATGGTTTTTGTACCACAGATCCATGTAAGAATCCTGCGTATCCTTTTTGCCGTTCCAGCCTTCCGTTTGCCATGCGCTGGAGGCCGCACCCAGAAAGAACCCCTGCGGCAAAGTAACGTGTCTGAGCATAATTTTTCCTTTCGTTCCGTTCAAAAAATAAAAGTGCTGCCCTGCAGCCCGGGCCGAGCCACATGGACGGTCCCGACGCGGGCAGCGCTTTCAGATAGAAGTTAAGCAGTTCAGTCAAGTTGAAAAGGAATCGTGTGCGAATCAGGCTTCCTCTGCAACGGGTTCCTTGTTTGCCAGAATAACAAACGGGGTGTAGATCACCACGGAAACCACAATGCAAATCAGCTGTGTAATCACTGCGCCGATGCTACCGCCGGTGGACAGCCATGCACTGATGATCGGGGGCGTAGTCCAAGGCATAGCATACAGTGCTACACCTGCAAAGCCGATCTTGGTAGCAAAGTAGCCAATGGTGCCGTTGATCAGCGGGGTGATGATGAAGGGCAGAACCAGATAGGGATTCAGCACGATGGGCAGACCAAAGGTCATGCACTCGTTGATCTCAAAGATGCCGGGGCCGACGCTCAGTTTGGCGATGGCACGATAATCTGCACGCTTGGAGAACAGGAAGATCGCAATGATCAGACCCAGAGTACAACCGGAGCCACCCAGAGACATATAGGTGTCCCAGAAGCTCATGTTGATGATGTTGTACTTGCTCATGTCGGTAACGCCCTGTGCAATCAGGTCGGTGTTTGCCAGAATGGCTGCGTTCAGCAGCGGGTCACGGACGGCCTTGATGATCTGGTTGCCGTGGATACCGATGCACCAGAACAGCTGTGCCACCAGCATGAGGATCAGCAGACCGGGCAGACCCTGCATGACGCTTTCCAGCGGCTTCTGCAGGAAGGTATAAATCAGCTCGTAAAGGCTCTTATTGCACAGCTTGACCAGCGCAAAGTTGACAGCTGCGCAAATAAGAACGGTGAATGCAAACGGGCACAGAGAACTGAAGCTCTTGGTCACGTTGGCGGGCACGGTGTCCGGCATCTTAAAGTCGAATACGTGAGATTTTACAAACTTGCTGTAGATTTCCACCGAGACCAGTGCAATGACCATACCAAGGAACAGGCCGCGTGCTGCGGTGTAATCCTTGCCCAGCACATTGGGAACGGTGACCTGAACGTCATTTACAGTGGTCACAACGTAAGTAGGCAGGACCGAAATAAAGGAACATACAGCCACAACGCCGGAGTCCGGACTATCGCCTAAGCCGTTCTGCTTGGCAAGTTCCATACCGATCAGAAATACAGCAGCCACCGTAAAGAAGTTCAGTGTCGCGTAGTTGGCGGCGGTGAACAGATCAGTGAACATCCCAAGCCAGGACATACCGGGCAGCTTAGCCAAGCTGATACCAGTGGTAGTGGTAGAGCACACAACATTGGAGATCAGTGTGCAGAACGCGCCGGTCAGAATGACAGGCATTAAGGTATAGAATGCATTCTTGATGGATGCCATGTGCTTTTGGTTGCTGATTTTTCCAGCCACCACAAGCAGCTTCTCACTGGCGTTGTCAGTGAATTTGCTCATGTTTTGTCTCCTCTTTCTTGAATTTTTGACCTTCGTTGACTGAACGTCTTACATCTTTGTTTCCATTTGACCGATCGTGAATCAGGCAAACGGAAAACCGATCACATCCATATTGTACATAGTTTTGTCATAATAACTCAACAGAGGAATCTTCTCCAATAAGTTTCACAATTAAAGAACTTCCGCATAGTGTTATGTAAACCACCACGGCACAGGTTAAGGCTTAAAACAATCATTTGAACGCCGACCTTCCATTGCATTAAATCCTACGAACCAATGATACCGCGGGTGACCTGTGATTGCAACGGATCAATCGTCGAATATAGTGTTGAAAACAGATTTGTCGGCACCGGAGTGCTATTATTCTGTTTTCTAGGTTACCTGCAAATGGTGCCTGTAAACGGTGATTTCTGTTTTGAATCGGGCGCAAAGGTAAGCAAGAATGTAGTTGAGTACCAGAAAGTGAATTATGCAAACAAAAAAGAAAGCTGCCATCCATGAGAGAAAAATTCTCATGGATCGGCAGATTTTCTCTTTGAAGCTGTTATACCTTCGTTGTGGTCAGAACCTCATTATTGACCAGCTGATTGGCCTTGTCAAAGACTTCGATCATCTGGTGGGCTTTTCGGATGGAGATAGACTTCATCCAGCGTTTTGGATTTGGGCGTGTGCCCGACAGCACGTTTCAGGATATCTTTGCACGAAAAGAAAACAGAAAAACAATAGTCAGCAGACGTAAAGCTATCATAATTTGAAACAAAAGCTCTTGACAGAAAGCTATTTGCAAAATATCCTTAAAAATAAGCAGAAACATTGACCTCTAAAAATAAGGAGCGGACGATGGCATTTGAATTAGGCGGACGCGCTGATAAGTTTGGCAATCGATACGAACGAAGATATTTCGTGTCTCTCATGGCAAAGGTTTTGCAGGGCGGCCTGCTGAGTGTACAGAGTGAGCCCACAGGTGACGATGAAAGCGGCACGGATATTATCGTAGAATACCAAGGCGGAAGGAAGGATTTTCACCAGTGTAAGGCACGCAACGGCAGCAATGAGCACTGGACGATGTCTGCGTTAGCACGGCATAAGGTGTTTCAGCATATCAAGGATCATGTAAAGACGGAGCAGAATCGCTTTGTGTTTGTGACTGCACTTCCCTTTGTGGCGCTGAATGATTTGTGTCTGGCGGCCAGAAATTCGGACTCCTGTCAGCGCTTTGTAACGGATCAGCTGACGACGTATGGCCGAAAAAATCTATTCGATCAGTGGCGAAAAAATCTTGGACTGGGAGAGACAGCAGCGGATCAGGAACAGGCTGCATTCTATCTGCGGCAGTTTGAAATATGTACGCTCAGTGATGATTCGGTAGAGGGAGATCAGTGGAAATACGTGCTCGGCAGTATGTTCACCGGGAACCCGGATGATGTCTATGATGTCCTTTTGAACCTGACGGAGAACGATAATTATGGCAAAACGCTCACGGCGGGGATATTGCAGCAATATCTGGAACAGCGGGGATACCAGCGCCGGCTTCTGGCCTCCGATATCAATATCCCACTGCAGATCGAGCGTCTGAATCATCGGTTCAAGTCCCACTTCCGCCCCATCGGCGATCATCCTTTCCCCATACAGGAAGCTCACACGGTGTTGCAGACCATTCTGGCAGGCAAAAATGTTTTGCTCCTTGGCGATGCAGGCATCGGCAAAAGTGGTTGTGTGCAAGCATTGTTGGATGAGCTGGATAATGAGCATATTCCGTACTTGGCGCTTTCAGTTGACCAAAAGGTTCCCCAAGGCACACCGGAATACTACGGCGAAGCTTTGGGATTCAGGGCTTCGCCAGTGCTTTGCCTAGAGAGCCAGTTGGCCAGTGGTCAAATGGGAGTTCTCATCTTAGACCAGTTGGACTCCCTTCGCTGGGCGACCCGTTCATGCGAAGAAGCACTGGGCGTCTGCGGAGAGATGCTACAGCAGGTGCAGGCTTTAAGCTGCGGAGGAGACCGGACTGTCCGGGTCATTTTGGTCAGCCGCAAGTTTGACTACGAAAACGATTTGGCGCTGCGCAGGCTTTGCACATCGGCAACCCCTGAACAGTCTGGTCTCTGGGAGCCAATCGAATTGCACGCATGGGACGAAGAACGGGTGGAAACTTTTGTAGGCAAAGAACGTTATGCCTGTATGTTGCCAGCCATGAAACGCATTTTGCAGATCCCCTGTTACTTATACATCTGGCAGTTCCTGGAGGATGCACGAAAAGATAATGAGTTTGCTACTCCGGTTGACCTGATGAAAGAATGGAAAACGCAGATCATTCAGCATGGAGAACAAAAAAACATCCACGCAGATGCCATCGAGTCATTTCTAAACGTTTTACTGAGCTTGATGCAGGAAACTCCTTGTGTCCCGGAAATGGCACTCCCGGGCAACCAGCAGGTGCAGGAATTCCTGATTTCAGAAAACGTATTATACAGAAATGAAGGCTGTTTGGCATTTGTTCATCAAAGCATGGCCGATTACCTGAATGTAGAGTGCTGGCTGCAAGATATTCTGCACAGGAAAAAGGTGGAAGAACTTCTGCCTTCTTACAATGCCCAGGGGCCGGAATATCGGGTGCGGCTGCAGATGCTCTGGCAAGTGTTGCTGCGCGCTGGCACAACATTGTTTTTAGACAGAGCCGAAAGTTTTCTGAGCAGCAAAAACATCCGTTATTATTACAAGTGTACCGTTTGGGAAGCGCTCGGGCAGATAGAGGCTCCCGGAGAAAAAATCATGGCGTTCATTCAGGCGCACTGGAATGAAGATGTCTGGAGAGAAACAATCCTGCACCGTGTTTTCTGGGGGCACAGTGCATTTATTCGGCAGTATGTAACGGCCGGGTTTGCCGCATCTTGGGCCGACCCCACGGCGTTGTGGCTGCTGAGCCCGCTTGTGACGAGCGACCAGACTTTTGTAAGAGAGGCCGTGCTGCCCTGTATTGGAAAAACACCAGAAAACGACCAGAATATCTTAAGGCTGTTCTGGATGCACAAAAATCTGGAACGCCAAACGGTTGAACTATGTCTGCAGATTCTGAAAACACAGCCAACCTTGGGGCTGAATACCAGTGAGTACGAATCATGGGTGGAAACATGCCCTGATAAGGCGGTGGAATATCTGGCTCTTGTTTTTGGACAAACATTGTCACATCAGGAATATATCGCACCAAAATTCATGGAACTTTCCCAGAAACGCCCCAAGGGTGTACTGGAAGCTCTGTGTCCGTTGGTAATTGAGGCATCCAAAGGGGAGGAGGTTTGGATGCAATGGCGAGCATATAATAGACATTACGATGGTGTGCGCTGCTACGTAAAGCTGATACAGGATTCGTTGCAACAGCTGGTACAGCAGGATCTGCCGTATGTAGAAAACTTTGTAGTGAATCACCTGCATACAGTATCTTGGCTGGAACATGAATGGATCTTAAAAACGCTCCTGCTTTTACCGGAACGAGACGCCACGCTAGCCTATCAATGGCTGATGGAGCAGTTCCCGGAACACTTTCTAGACACAACGAGCCCGGAAGAGCGGATGATGACCTATGCGGCAGAGGTGTTGAAAAAGTTTTCTCCCTTCTGGTCCGATGCCCAATTTGACCAAATGGAGCAGCGCGTTGTTTCCTATCACTCTCCCGATATGCTGGAAAATGCACGAGATCGGTTCAGCTTGAAAGCGTATTGGCCCTACTGGGGTAGCCTGCAGGAAGCGCTTTTGCCCGCGATGGATCCAGCCAGAAGCAAAAGCAAAGCGCTGCAAGCTGTGCTGCAGCGTCGGAAAGAACAGGGTTTTGGAGATGTATGGTATAAAAAAGGAGGACTCATAGAAAGCTATATCGTTCGTTCGTCCATTGCAGATCATGCAGAAAAGCTGAGCGATGCGGCATGGATCCGATTGCTCACTTCTGACATGCCGCATCTATCACCTCGTGGTACCATTCAGCAGTACTTCCATCGGCCGGGACTGGAATCCTCTCCCAGAGAGTTTGCCCGGACACTGGAAAACTTTTTCGTCACAGAGCCTTTGCGGCTGGCTGGTATTGCAGAAAAACTACCCGAGCAGATTGATGCGCATTATTCGGCGGCAATTCTGAATGTATTCGCCAAAAAAGAAGTATTTGATGCGGTCGGGTTTGAAACTGTTGAAGCTATTGCAGAAAAATTCACACGTTGCATGACAGCGGAGATGGAGTATGAGCTGGCTTCAGGATTTTGCGGTTTACTGATCAACCACCCGGACGCCCCTTGGTCTGCTGAAAGCTATCAGCGTCTGCGCTTTCTGGCTGTTGCGCATAAAAACCCGCAGGAAAACATGTACAATATAACATCGAGTAACGACCCACAGAACAAATCCTGTCAGTGTCTCCAGGACAACGTGCTGAACAGCATCCGGGGGTATGCGTTCCGAACGATCGCAGAAACTTTATGGAAGTACCCGGAAAAAGTAGAGGATTGGAAGACCGTCCTCGAGCATGGTCTTCAGGATCCGCATCCTTCGGTTCGCTATGCCGTGATAGATGCACTTGCAGCAGTCAGTAGAGTAGACAAGCCTTTTGCCTGCGAAGGCTATTGGGAAGTTTTGCAGCAAGATCCGCGTTGCATTTTACACTATACATCCGGATGGTTTATCATGCAGCTTTACCCAGTCCATCCGGAAGAGTGCCGTGCCTGTCTGATCTGGGCGTTTGAGCAGAGCGAAACGGAGCAGGATCTTGTTCGTAATGCTGCCCATATTCTGGCTGAGCTGTGCATCAAGGGAAATCTCGATGTCCATGCCTACCTTTTCCAACGGCAGTATATGCCAGAGCAGGCCTATGGAATTTTGGATCAGTGTTTCGACGACCTAAACCAGGAGCCTAAGAACACCGCTGCCAAGCGGTTGCTGCTTTATACGCTGCAAAATTGCCAGGAAATCCCGCAGCATATCGTGTGGCAGTATTGTCGGGAGCCTGGGCCTCACGATCCGGACGTTTTACGGCTTTTTGTGGAACGGTGTGCAAACCGGGCTGAGTACGCTTTAATCCATTTTTTTCTGGAATCCAGAAAAGAAAACAGCCCTGCTTGGTGGGAAAATCTGTACACTTTTTGCGCCCGGGCCTGTGCGGATGCAACTAAGGGATATGGCCTTGCCGTCGATGATTTCTGCAAGCTTCCGTTTTTGCTGCTGGAAACAGCGGCTACTGTGCAACAAAGAGAAAAAGCTCTGGACGTTTTTGATGAAACTTTCCGCAGCAATGTCATCCAGATGGAAAATTTTTTGCGGGAAACCAATCGATAATATAAAAACAGAAAACATCGTGTGTTGTGCATAGCGTAATTCTCATATAAAGCTCTTGCGCGTATACTCCTGCGGGAGTATAATTAGAGCGAGGAGGTGGTTCTGTGGAAAAAACAATTTATCACGGTTCGGATCATATTATTAAAAAGCCAAAGTTCGGCTATAGCAAGCCCTACAATGACTATGGCATCGGTTTTTACTGCACTCAGAACCCCAACATGGCCAAAGAGTGGGGTATTGGCATCGACCACAATGGCTACGCTAACCGGTATAAAATCGAATGCGACGGTTTGACCATTCTGGATTTGAACGCTCCCGGTTACACGATGCTGCAGTGGCTGACGATTCTTTTGGAGAACCGCGAATTCGATACTTCTGCCCCGCTGGCCGCAGAAGCCAAAGAATACCTGATGAACACTTTTCACCTCGACTATAAGTCTGCAGATATCATCATTGGCTACAGGGCAGATGACAGCTATTTTTCCTTTGCATCTGATTTTATCAACGGTGCAATCTCTTACCGCCAGTTGTGCAATGCCATGCGCTTGGGCAAGCTGGGGCAGCAGTTCGTGCTGAAAAGCAAAGCGGCCTTTGAACAGCTGGAATTTCTCGGCTATGAGACCGCAGACTCTAAAGAATGGTATAAGAAAAAGGCCTTCCGTGACCAGACAGCCCGCCGCCAATATCTTGACGTGGAGCGCAACCGCCGTCAGAGGGGAGACCTTTATATTACCACGATTCTCGACGAGGAGATGAAGCCCAATGATCCACGCTTACGATAAAAGCTATCTTTCTGCTGCACAGAAAAATCTTGCCCGGATGTTGGATTATCTTGTCAACGATCTGCATTATCCGTTGGAGACGGCATGGCAGTGGTTTCTTATCAGTAAGATGGCTTTTCGGTTTGAACAGGGGGATTGTTCTGTGTTGGTGGGCTTGTCCGGTGTAGAACTTGCCCGCGCTGTACTGGAGCAGGCGGGCGAAGTCGTACCTATGCAGAAACCCTCGTATGCCTACGACCGCAGCCCGGAATACTGGACAGGTTGGGCTCTTGCCTATTACCAGTGGCTGACCAGTTTGCGCTTTGCGGAGATTGAACAGGCAGTGTCTATCACGAAAGTGCGGCTGCTGTATACGCCCTACCACGAGATGGATGTACGGCAGTTTGCAGACAAGATGAACGAGTTGTACCGTGCGGCAAAGCCGGAAACAAACCTGAAAGCCATGCGCACATTGGCCGGATTGAGCCAATCGGAACTGGCAGGACAGGCTGATGTGTCTGTGCGTACCATCCAGCAGTACGAACAGCGACAGAAGGACATCAACAAAGCACAAGCAGAAACGCTGCTTCGCCTTGCGCGTGCGCTGAATTGCAACGTGGAGGATCTGATGGAGAAAGTTCCACCGCTGAATTTTAAATAAGAATGAAGCGATGAGACCTGACACAGATTGTGCAAACAAAAAAGAAAGCTGCCATCCATGAGAGAAAGATTCTCACGGATCGGCAGCTTTTCTCTTTGAAGTTGTTACGCCTTCGTTGTGGTCAGAACTTTATCATTGACCAGCTGATTGGCCTTATCAAAGGCTTCGATCGTCTGGGTCGCTTTCGGATGGAGATAGACTTCATCCAGCGTTTTGGATTTGGGCGTGTGCCCGACAGCGCGTTTCAGGATATCCTTGTTGACGCCTGCGCGGTCACAAAGGCTGGCATAGGTATGGCGGGTGGTGTAGGGCGTATAGGTGGCGAGCTTCCCGGCAAACTCCGGTTTGCGCTTACCATTTTCGTCGTAAGGATTCGGCTGGATGCCGATTTCCTCTAGGAAAGGATAGAACTTGCGATTACGCCAGTTCTTCTCATTCCAGAAACCGCCTTTTCCATTGGGAAAGAGCGGACCGTTTTCCACAGAGGTGGCATACGCATGTTCAAAAACCGGAATGCCAAAGTCGAGAATGGGAATGATGCGGTTGCGTCCGGCCTCGGTCTTGCAGCCGCCGATCAGATAAGCACCGGATTCCGTGCGGTGAAAATCTTCGTGTTTGAAGTGCAGCAGCTCATAGATACGCACTCCGCAGGCCAGAAGAGCAATTATCATCTGCCCGGTGGGCGTGTTCTTTTGGCTCAGGATCAGCGTCACCTGTTCGTCCGTGAAAATCTCGCGTTCCGGAGATTTGCGTCCTTCGACTTTCAGGACAGATGCAAGGTTGGCATCCACGACACGCCAGCCAATGGCTGTGCGATACAGCTTACTGATAAGAGTACGCTCTTTTTCCAACATACTTTGAGACAGGCCGTTATCGGCCATCTTATCAAGGATGTTTTGGAAGTCTTGCGCATAGAGGGCGGCAATTTTGAAGTGCCATAGTGGACGAAGATATTTCCACGCAATGTCATAGAGCTCGCGAGCCTTATCGGACCGGCCCTTATATTCACGGGACTCTTTGAACATCCGGAAGCAGTCCTGCAGGGTAGAGTCCTGATAGGGTGTGGCCGGACGCTTCATCATTTCGGCGCGGACAGCTTCTGCTTCTTCACGGGTGACGTAGGTGCCAACAGCCTTCATGACTGTAATTCCGGTGTGAGGATCAGGGATCGGCATTCGGAGCAGCCATGGCTTCCGGCGTGTTCCGGACATTCGTGTGATGCTGCCATTGCCAGACGAGGCTTTCAGCCGGGGCGATTCTCGTTTGGCTGGAACGGCAGGTGGAGCTACTGCACCGGGGGATGGCGCTGTGCCAACGGGATGACCGCAGGCAGAGCAGAATTTAGCGGTATCTGAGATTTGATGACCGCAATTTTCACAGAACATAGAATTGAACCTCCTATTGTTTTGAACTTGCTTCAAAAATGCCCCCGGCATCTGGAGGATGCCGAGGGCGGATGGTCGAATTAGTTGCGGGTGCGGGAGAGCTGGTACTCCAGGCTCTGTTCAGCTGTGAGACCATTCTGGATGAAATTTACCAAATTTGGGTAAAAGATGTAGATACGTGATCCGTTCGGTACGTGACTTATGTAACCGGCGGCTACGAGATTGCGGAGACTGTGGTATGTTATATCATACCCTTCGCTCCGTGCACGACGTGCGGCACCTGTTAGTGTAAGAAAATCCTGCGGCTTATTAACCATAATTTTTCGCTCCTTTCGTAAACTGATGGAAAGCACAGGTGGCTTTTCATAATAAGCATATCTTTTTGAGATATAGGACTCTTAAAGGGCGATTAAGGGTACCAGAGAAGATCTGGCATTTTTGAGAAGTCATAACGCTCCAAAGAATGCAAATCGGGTTGTACTTCCTCATATTGGGCGTTTAAAGGGGGGCTGACATAGCCACAGTTAAAAAATAGACTCTGGTCACGCAGCGTGATAGCACTACAATCGATGTATCCACAATCGCCGGAGTGGCAACATGGAGGCGCTGTAAAGTAAATTGGAGCGCCCATAGTTGAAAGCAGATCAGCGTACTCGGGAGAAACAGGGTTTTCAAAAAATCCATCCGGGATGTTCATGACAAATCCTCCTTAAAAATGATTGACAAGCGAAGCATTTAAAGCTTTACTTATATTACAAGAACACTTGGTTATAAATTTCTGCCTTTGAATGCTGGCAATGGAATCAGGTGCTCGATTTCGACAATGAAGCCGATGCAATATCTTCCAGATGACTGACGTTCACACAAATAGGAGCACGAGTTGGCTTAGTGTCTTCTCCAATATAGATAGGTCCTTGAAAAACGCACTGCCCAACATCCAAATTTCGTAAAAGGTCAGAAATCTCAGCCCGATGCTGTGGAGAAGAGAGAAGCTCGGCATAGTACTTCACCTCCAAAAGTGCCGGGTGAAAGAAAAGCTTGTGGTTCGCCTGGCAGAGCATCGTTCTTTCGGACGCGTTAAACTCACGGATACTCTGGCTGGCAAGGATCACATTCAGAGAGTATTTTCTTCCTTCTGTCAGGATTTTGCCAAGATAACAGTCTTTGTCGATGGAGAGGTTCTGCATCTCATCTATGTAGATGTAGCGTGGCGGTTGTCCTCCCTGCGATGCAGTGCGGAACTCGTCAAAAAGAAGTAAGTCAACAATCACGTTCTTGAAGAGGGGCGGAAACTTGCTTAGGCCGATGTTTTCGATGCCGAAAGAATGGTTGACAGGTTGATGCCTGAAAATATTGTGCCGCAGAAGCGGCGCAAGATGAGCGGCTGCATTTCTTGACGCTTTCGTGCCAAATCCCTCAAGGGTTTTATGAACTGCTGGAAAAATATCTGGATTATTATCACGGTCGGAAATCGCATGTTCAAGAGCTTCCGAGAGGGCAGCTGTTGAAGAACAGCTTAATCTGAGGTGATTAGCTATAATATTGGAAAGCGTATAACTCAAATCTGCTGATGATTCCGTAGTTCCATCCGCATAGCGTAGTGGATTGAAGAGCGTTGTTGGAATTGGCGTGTTGTATGCATCAATTTTTGAGGACAGTTGTTCAAATGCCTTTCTGAGAATTGGAAAGATGTGCTCGGATGAAGAGGTGTTATGAATGTTGAGGTCGAGGATGCGATGTCCCTGATAAGCCTTTTGCAACATGATACTTTGGGCAGCAACACTCTTTCCATAGCCAGATTCACCGAGGATAACATAAGAATCGTTATCCTGTCCGGGGATACTTTTTGTGGAAACGGATAGTTCTTGGTTGCCCTCATAGTACTTTCCTATGTAGGTTTGCGATAGCATAGACATAACAATCAAACTCCTTTTTATTTTTAGATTTCAACAAGGTCACGACTTCCGGGTTGATGTAGGCTACTTCTCAGAAGTGTTCGAAAGCGAAAATCCTTTGATTCATTTGGTGCAAAGGTGAGCGTTTTGGGGACTGATCCCGAAAGAACCCCGGCAGTTTTCAGACGGTTGAGCACGTCGGACGGCATATAGGATCGCAGCTGCACCTTAATGATTTTCTTCAAAAGGGCAGTCGATGTATAATAATAGGTATCATCGTAGAGAATCTCCTTTTGACAGTCAAAGCTGCTATCGACATCTTCGAGTGGACGAAAACAAATCATATCACTTCGCCGGGCTGCATAGAGTGCGTTTCGGAAAGGTGTAAGGATGTTTCCATCGTTGATTCTTTCCCAGTAGCGAGTGTATGTTTCAAGGTATTCGTCACAGCGGACGGAAAGCGTTTGTGGAGGCACTTGCATGGAGTAATGCCACTTTACAACATCAGCTATCATAGATAGTGCTGCGATTTCCCGTTGTACAGAACAATCTTCGCCAAGATTATCGAAGACTTTTGTAAAAGAACGTTCCACTGTCGAATTGAATGCATTGGCGTTATTCATAATCGAATTTATTAGCCCACCGATAGAATCAATCGAATTTGTAGCTTCATAAGGATCGATAAAATCTTGTATTGGTAAACAAAAGGTTCGTTGACGTGGGGTAAGATTAGACGAAACAACCATATATAGAGGGTGCTTCTGGTTGCTTTGCATAGAATTCATCAGCGCTTGATAGTTTTTGTCCCGACTATAGGCACTGGAAGACTCATTGAAGTTGATGTTTTCAGAACGAATCCATACAATGGGACGGTCACGCAAACTTTCTAGTGCTTTTTTGAATACGTAGGGTGTGCTATCAATGCATAAATCTGTGTACAGATACTCATGTGTTAGGATGCAGATTGGGCGTCGAATCCACATCTTAGAAGGCAAACGCTCTTGAAGTATCGCGTATAGTGATACGAGCTGGTACAATATCATATCGGGTGTAGGCGGAACTGTGAAGCTCAGTAGCACAGCATTAAGATCAACCCATTCACTCTCTTGAAATCCCCAGTGCTTTTCAGAAAAATACCATCCGGGAGAGTATTTTATCTGCGGAGGAATGGAAGCGAGTCCAGATGCTGTATAACGTGCAATTAACTCGGCACAAATGGTAGCTGGAAGATTTGCGTCGACAATAAAACCATTGTCTTGTAGTAAATTGTAACGTTGCAGGGCGCTGCAATCAGCATCGACTATGACGCTTTTGTGTTCTCCTGTAGGAGTATCGAACGTATATTTGATGAATCCCTTTTTTGTGTCATGTTCTATGATTTTTTGCGCTCGTAGATTTCGGCAAGGGCTAAATGGTTTTACAATAGTATTTTCCCCATTGCTGCACTGGTAAGTTAAACAACCCTGAAAGTCCTCAACTAAAGCACAGTTATCAAATCGAAGTCGCTGTTTTCTGAAAGCTTTCTGGACATCGCTCTCCCATTCCTCTTGCAGCTTTTGAATTTTGGCTTCAACAGGATTGTTTTGAAAAGCAGCACTGGGTTGAGCCTGCATGACAGATTGTTGGGAGTAAGGCGAGAACGATGGCTGCGGTTGGTTCAAAGATGCAGATGGTATATAGTTAGGTGGGAACTGCTGTGGCGTAATAGTTTGTGATTTGGAACGAACGATTCTTTTTTGTGGCGGAGTGGGTGTAGCTGAATCATCGTAGGGGCTTCCATCAAGTTTTTGAATGGCGGAAATCATGCCGCTATTATTTAAGGAATTCATAGCGAGACTCCTTTCATATAGGATGAATGGCGGACTGCGGGCAGTTTGTCCGGTCACTTTCCGGGGATATGCTGCTCGCTAATTTAGTTGTCAAGGGACGGAGAAGAAGAGGCTGAAGGCTTTCTTCTGTAAATAGGATAACACATTGACAACTGGGACAAATGGGGTGAATTTACATTGAGTGGGTGTAAATATGTAAAAACAGTATTGTTTGAGATTGATATGCGATTAACAATCTTTGGTGACGTCTCAAGTCTATAACAGGAGCTCTAGAAAGGAAAATTAAGCGGTATGAATGGCATTGACAATCTGACTCTCTATAAAACTGTAGATGAACTCCAAGAAAGTAAAAATAGTATTGAAAGGCATACGGGAATTGATTTTTCAAAAAATGTCCAACAATTCGATTTGCTGCTGGATATCGTTGAGGAAGAAACATCAGAAAACGAAGAAAAAAGACAAGTTGAAGTAGTTGAACGGATATTGGAAGCAGTATGGCCTGAAAATTTATTTGAAGCATATTGCAGTGATAAAGACAACATCGTGCAAGCCGTATATTCCAATATGATTGCAATGGTCTTGTTTTCGTTGCAATACCTTTTGGCAGATGAAATTATTGATGACGAGTATGATTCAAAATTACAACAGTGGCTTGATATGGAAAGCGATGAAGAGGCAGAAACGTTTGAATGTTATGAGAGCATGAAAAGAACAGTATCAAATAAAATAAAAAAGATTGCTAAAAAAACTCAAAAAAGTAAGGAAGACTATGAACAAAACTTAAGGTTGCCAATCCAATTGCCACAAAGCACACATAAAAAGAAAATTTTAAAATCACTTATGAAAAAAATAGTTGAATTGGAGGCGAATTCGGCACAAGAAAATGGTGCTGACGGCAAGTCGGATTCAAAGCAGAAAAAGAGAACAAATAGCATAAGTTGGAACATTCTAAAACTAGCAGAAAAAGAAGAAAATGTTGCAAATTTTAAGAAAATAAACGCTAATGAAAAAAGAAGTATAAAAAAGATATATGAAACTTTATGTAGAGAAATCACAGAAGTTTCAATGGAAGATACAGATAAAGCTGAAAAGGTAATGTTAGAGCTTGCGTATGAGTGTGTTTTTCATGCCAAAAGTATTTCTGCATTAGAAGATGGAGATGGAACAGAAATTGACTTATTGGGGAGGACGATTGTTCCGATAGGGTTTTATGTGCGGAAGTTCAAATTTGGCAACGAGGAACAGTGCATCGGCTTTCGGAATATTTACTGCGCTACATTAAAAAGCATGATGATTTATGTTGTTGAATACGCAGGTAGTGTCCTGCAAAAGAAGCAGAAGGAAATTTCACAAAAAGATAAAGTTTTGATGGCATATGAGATTGTATGTAATTATGTGAAAAGTAGATATAAGGAATATTATGAGGCAGCATTTGACGAAAAAAATAAAATAAAACTTGATCTTAACGCACCAAATATTGGCGAACATATTTGGGCTGTTATGAACATTCTCTTTTACTGTGAAAAGTATAATAAGGAAAATCAATATTTATGTAGCGTTGAAACGGAAGGCGTTCCATATATTCGTCCAGAATTTCCCAAAGTAGCCAAATGCAATGAAAGTAAGAAATGCGGAAAAATAAAATACAAGGTTCCTGAAAGCAAAGGAAAAAAGCTGGAAATATATTTTTCAGTGATGACATCTGATGGTATTTTAGATGAGATAAAAGAGCTCAATGCAATAAAAGTGGCGAGAGAAAATGAAGTGAGTCGATTAAGGGAGATTTTTGAAGAAAACCAAAATAATGAAGGCGATTTGTTTCAAAAAGATATCTTGGCATTTGAAAATTGGGAGAAAGGGTTCTCATTAAGTGATTTTAGGGTTGAGATATTTTCGGATGATAAATTTACACTTGTTATATCAGGAAAACAGTCTCCTAATATAATGAAAAGTATATTAACCGCTTGTGGAATGAAAGTGGATGGACGAACTAAAAAGATTTCAGCAAATCAAATGACACTGATAACATTATGTCAGGTTATGGATAAAGCTGAAATAATGTGTGATCCATGGGCCGAAAGGACGGTGCTAAAGGTTCGACTAGGCAAATTGAATTTGGGAGGGTTAATGAATTTTGAACTTGGAATAGAAAAAAGAACAGTGCTTACCAATAGAGATAAAATTGCTAGAGATAGCTTTGAAAAGTACAATTTATTAGAGACTTCCGACACTTCTAAAAAAAAACCGGAACTAAAATGACTAAAAAACTAGTCAAACTAGTTGAACGAGGAAAAGTTCTTTTTTAGAACTGTAGGAACAGTATTTATATAACAGGGTATTAGGCATAAAAGAGGGCAACCACGCAAGTGGTTGCCCTTTCTCTGTATCTGGTATGATTTGACATTCGGCAACAGTATAGTAAACCATCAAAGGAGGATTGGCCGTTATGTTTGATTATTATGATACTCTGATAACCCCGGAAGAAGTTGCCGATATGCTGGGATGTGGTATGAACACCACCTATAAGCTTTTGAAGTCGGGAAAGATAAAAGCTATGAGGATCGGTCGAGTTTGGAAAATTCCTAAGAGAGCAGTACAAGAATATATTGTGCAGGAAGCTCATATGAAAGCTACTGGATGGTAATACGAAAAATGCCCACATGGATAATGACTCCATGTGGGTTTTCTGTTGCTTGAAAATAATGTTTGATAGAGGAATGCACATGTAGATAATCCAGTGTTAATGCTAAATAATGCATGGAGCAGAAGGAAGGTAGAAGTTGATTTTTATTAAAGGCACTAACATTAGAATAAAGCGGCCGAATGGAATAGTTGTAGTACAAACGGTCGCACAAGAACAGCCGAATGTGTAGTGTATATACATTTGGCTATTCTTGCTAGGGGGGAGGCGGATGCCGTCATAAATAATTTTTGTTTTTGTTTTTCTGAATTTGTTCGCATGAAACTCTATGGATAGAAAGAAGGCAATTATAATGGGAGATACTGTTAATATACGATTGACCGCTGAAGATAAAATTCATCTAAAACAGAGAATGGATGAAACTGGTAAAAAAGCAACAGAAGTATTTAAGAGTGCAATCTACTTTACTGAAATAGATGCAGACCTTGTTGATGAAATCATATCTAATATTGGAAATTATGCGAGTGAAAAAAATTGGGAAGGAGTAAAAGAGGAGGTTCATAGGTATGTGTTATATCGAACTCAAAAATGATAAGTATGAAACTTCGGAGGACTTAAAACATTTATTGCAATATATTCTTAGATTAGATAAGACAGCAGAAGATAGTCAAAGAGCGAATACTATAACAAATACCTTAGCAGGTTGTCAGCCAGCGATGATTCCCAATGAATATTTGTGTGATCCAAGTGCCGTTTATAACCTGATGCTTTTTGAAGTTAGGAGAAGACAGAAAGGAACTACGCAGTTTGCAAAACACCGCATTGTTTCGTTTGCAGTAACAGATTGTATTCTGCCACAGGATGTAGTATCTCTGGCAGAAAGAATAGCAAGTATCTATGCGAAGAACGGCTTTATTACAGCTTATGGAATTCATGCGGATAGATTTAATGTACATATTCATTTTGCAGTTTGTGCAGTATCGTTTCAAACACAGAATATGTTTCATATTCAGTGGGAAGCTGAGAGAAAAATGCTCGTGTCAGTAACAAATCAGTGGAAATCTGAGTTCGACGAGATGCTTCAAAATAATATCCCAATGAGGCAGTCAAGAGAAGCTGCATTGTATGGCGATGATATCGTTCGATACGGAAACATTTCTCTGACAGCAAAAGGTCAAATGAATCAGAACAAAAAATCAAAGCGCAAATAAGAAGGGAGAATACAATGGATAAGTTTGATGAAAAAGTTATCGGCTACGAATCTACGAAAGAGATTCTGCATCAGATTCTGGATATTCTAAAAAGACCGGAGGTTTATAAAAGAAAGGGCATTTCTATTCCAAGAGGGCTGCTGATGGAATCTGATCCTGGTCTTGGAAAAAGTCTGCTGGCATCTATCCTGATGGAGGAATCTGAACGAAAGCCCTTTGTTTTTCGTAAAACCAGTCAGGAAAACAGTTTTCTGGTTGAATTAAGAGCTGTATTTGCTATGGCAAAGGAGGAAGCACCTAGTATACTGCTCCTAGAAGATTTGAACCTCTATGTAGAATCGAATTCTCCCTATGCGCCGGAATGGGCTTGTCTGCAAGCCTGTATTGATGATGCAAAGGACACAGATCTTTTTGTGATTGCTACTACTAACGATACAAGGTATATGCCACCATCCTTGTTGAGACCGGGTAGATTTGATTATGTAATCTATCTGCAACCTCCGATTGGAGAGAATGCAGAGAACATTGTCAGCTACTATCTCAGGGATAAAGATTTGGCGGAGGATGTGCTGATTCCAGATATCGTCAAGGCTATGCCCAAGGTAAGCTGTGCTACACTGGAAACGGTAATGAACCTTGCTGCGCTGAATAGTGTCTATCAAGGTCATGAGCACATCCAGAAGGAAGATATCATAGAAGCTCTTCTTCAGGTGGTATATAAACTCCAAAAAACGGATAAGGAAACCGACTCCACAGAGTTGCAGAAGATTGCAGTACATGAAGTAGCCCATGCAGTGGTCGGAGAAGTTCTTCACCCCGGAAGCATTGGAATTGTCACGGTTCGCGGAAGCCAAGGTGTGATCGGTGGTATGGCAAATGGCTGTGCTACTTATGCACAAAATGAGGAGGAATTTCTGGATGAAGTGACCAAAACATTGGCAGGCAGAGCGGGTGTGTCTCTGATCTATGGTGTTATGGATATTCAGGCATCGGCCGATATAGAGCAAGCAGATAAGCTCATGGATATTTGGCAGTGTCACTTTGCAGGAGGTGGCTTCGTAGGAATTGAATCAGGGGACAACAGAATGTCCGAGCAGAGACTTTCTTATAATGAAGCCATCAAGTCAGCAAAACTGGAAGAACTTTACCGAAGAGCATATAAGATTCTTCATAATAATAAGTATTTTCTGCTTGCTGTGCAGCATGGTCTTCTGGAACATGAAACGCTTCTGAACAGTGACCTTACAAAAATTCGGGAATCTTGTATCTAAAACCTATTATTCAAAATGATAAAACGGTCAAGTCCTTCATGGGCTTGACCGTATTTTGCTGCGGAATAGTTGAATTTTATCTTATATAAGAAGCTACAAAAACATAGTCCGTGAGTGAGACGCGCGTGTCGAAAGTGAATTTTTGCAAGCGCCCCTGTAGCACACCCATTCTGAAAATGGGTGTGCCGTGAGAGGGTGCTCGCGGAAATTCGCTTTTGACACAAGCGGCTCACGAGCGGAAAAATTTATTCCGTTTCCTTTATATATAGGAAGGAACGCAGCATTTGAGAGACCGCAGTTCTTTGAGCAGGAGAGAGTTTAGCCCAGAGATCAAGAAGTTCCTTCTGGTCGGAGGTTAAGTAAACAGAGTCTTCCTCCTGAAAGAACTGGGAAAGCGAGATACCAAGGCCGGAGCAGATTTTCTCAAGAGAAGCTACATTGGGTTGAAGATTCCGTCTGCGCCATGTAGAAATGGTAGATTGTGTCAGGCCAGAATTTTCTGCGAGGGCATACTCAGACCAGCCACGGGAAAGGCGTTCCCGCTCAATACGGCCTAGGATATCAAATGTGGGCTTCTCTCGTTCCATGGTTTAGCCTCCTTGGATAAATCGTAGTGTGTACTTACGATTTTATTGTGATAAGGCTTGACCGATAATTGTATAAGTCGTATACTTTAAATAGCAAAAATCATATTACTGGCATCTAATTTGGGTGATATGATACAAGAAAGAAATCGATTCGATAAAATTTGTGGTAAAACATTCTGAAAAAATGATATGGTAGACACTCCCTGTCCATCTTCGTTGCTATAATGGGGCTGAACCGAAGAGGAGGACAAACCAATGGCAGCAGATACCTTAAAAACGACCCGTGTGCTGGAACTTTATCAGGATTTTCTTTCTGGCAAGCTTATCAACAAGCAGGAAGCAGCAGAGCAGTACTATGTGAACGTCCGCTCCATCCAGAGAGATATTGACAGCATCAGAGATTTTCTTTCAGAACAGTGCGCTAAGGAAGGCATTGTAAGAAAAATCGAGTACGACAAAAAGGAAAACGGATACCGTTTGGTCACACAGGAAATTGAGCAGCTTTCCAAAGGTGAAGTGTTGGCCCTATGTAAGATTCTGCTGGAAAGCCGTGCCTTCACCAGAGAACAGGTGGAAAAGCAACTGCAAATTATCCTGAACCTTTGTGTATCGCAGAGGGAAAAAGCAGACATTGAGTGGTTTATCAGTAATGAGCTGTTCAACTATCACGACCCGGCTCATGCAGCAGTTGACCCGGACAATCTGTGGATGGTGGCACAGGCCATCCGAAATCAGTCGGTGATGGAAATCGAGTATCAAAAGCTGAAAGACCACCAGATCGTAAAACGGACGGTTGAGCCAGTTGGGTTGATGTTCTCAGAGTATTATTTTTATCTCATGGGTATTATCACAGACCACTCCACCAGAGAGGCTTTCCACAAAAAGAACGATCCTTATCCCACCATTTACCGGCTTGATAGGATACATTCCATCAAGGAAACAGGAGAAAAGTACTCCGTTCCTTATAAAGACCGCTTCAAAGAGGGCGAGTATAAGAACCGCACTCAGTTCATGTTCGGCGGTGAGCCGCAGACAATCCACTTCAACTACTACGGCCCATCGGTGGAAGCTGTGCTGGACAAGTTCCCCATGGCAAAAGTTGTAGATGAAAAAGAGGGCGTGTGCTCCATTGAGGCAGAGGTGTTTGGCACCGGCGTAAAAATGTGGCTGCTCAGTCAGGGCGGCAAAGTCAAAGTGACTGCGCCGGAAACACTGGTGCAGGAGATGAAACAGGAAATTGAAAAAATGGACGATCAATATTAAGGAGACTGTTTTATGAAAATGGCAGCGAATGAAACGGAATTGCGGAATGCTCTGAAAGAAAAGACACAGGAAATCACGATTGTAACATCGTATGCAGATAAAGTGATGAATCGCTATAATGCTGAGCTGACAACAAAAATCAATTACAGCATGATTGCCATGCTTCCGCCCTTGAAGTTGGGGCTTGCGAACTACCTGAAATTTTATAAAGTTCAATCTTACACAGCAGGGCGGCTTGTAATTGAAAGAAGATAAACGGAGAGGCTCTATGGCAACAACAGCCGAAATTGAACGGGTAGAAGCAAAAATTATAGCACAGAAAGGTGCTAAGAGCTGCGACAAATACGATTATCTTACGGCAGTCGGCTGTGGTGTGGTTGCAGGTCTTGTGGACAGCTTTTTTGTCGGAATGCCCGGAGAAAGCAAACTGGGTGGCTGGACCGATGCACAGGTAGACAAGGCTGTGATGAACTTTGCGAAAATCTGTGGATGGACACCTCATGCAGGAAAAGAAAACAGTGTTTCGAGTGCGATTGGTTTTCTGGAAAGAAACTTCCGAGTGAATTATGACCAGAAAAATAGTGTCGAGGCAGGGACACCTTTTAAAATGTCTCCCAGTAACCATCACATGAAATCATTGGCTCATTCGCCGGATATTGTTGGTTTATTCTTTTCCATCCTGAACCAGTTTACAGGTACAGCAACCTATCTGGACAATGGCCGCTTCATTACAATACAGACAGACACCTATGAATTGCAGGGAAATGACTTTATTTCCAAATTGTTTTGCGGTACGGTGAACTGGTTGGGCCACTTGATGTCCGATGTTGCAGGCAGTTCCGGTGGACGTGGTAAAAACAACGGTGGGCGTGGAAGCGGTATTGTGATCCCGTTTTATGAGTTGTTTGGTTTGTGCAACTTTGGCAGTTTTCAGGTGGGTAAAGATCGCAATACGCTTGCGATTCTGGCTACTAAGGCATTTCAGAAAGGATACGATGCACGCTGGGGCCTGACTATGGCCATTCCGGTGGTGCTGTGTGATTTAAGCATCCGCTTTATTTGGTCTGTCCGCCGTTACTTCGGGGATAAGAAGCCGCTGCAGGAGTGCATTCCTTCTGAGAAATATCCGGATCTTCGGATGATGCTCCTGATCGGCAATGGTTCGCTTTGCTTTGTGGATGCAATTGATGCGGCTGTCCGGTCTGGCGGAAATGCACTGACTTTCTTCCTACACCTGAATCTGATTGCTTGGTATAAGCTGGTAAAACGGGTGTTGGCTGAGTTGCTGATCCGTTATGATCTGAGTTATGCAGACCTTGCAATCTACATGCAAAAGATCAATCAGGAACTGGAACGTCAGCTGCAGAGACTGCGACAGATAGACTATGCGGCATACGAAAAAGAACTTGCCCAAATCAACGATATCAGGGGACTGTTGGGTGAGACAACGACAGATACAGATGCAATTTATCGTAAACTGGATGAAATGGGGGTGAGTATGCAGTTTCACAGCAGCAAAGAGTTTGACGAAAAAATGATGGATGATACATTTGTACTGGAACTTTAAGGAGGCAGTGAAGATGTACTACGAGCAGCTTTTCCAAACGAATGAAGCAAAGATGAACTTTGTCAAGGGATTGATTCGCATTTCCAAGGCAGATGGTGGGATCAGTCCGGAGGAACAGACATTCTTTATTGATGCAGCGCGCGGCCTTGGTATTTCGGAAGAAGATATTGCAATGCTTCCCGCTGTGATGAATCAAAAAGAAAAAATTTCGCTGGCGTTTGCTTCACGGAGTGAAGTGCTGTGTTTCCTGCGAGAGGCGCTACAGCTCTGCATGGTTGATGACGAGTATTCAGACGCAGAGCGGAAGGAAATCATGGAACTGGCACAAGCTTTTTCCATCGAACCGGAGCGCGTCCATGCTCTTGAAACATGGGTACAGGAGGGCATCGAGTGGAAGGCTCGAGGCGATAAACTGCTCGAAGACTAAGGCGTTAAAAGGAGGAGAAAAAAATGGGACTTGGTAGATTTTTGGCAGCAGTTGCAGCGGGTGCAGTAGCAGTGGTTGCAGCGCCAGTTGTTTTGCCTGCGGCTGCAGCTGTTGGTGCAGCCGGTGCCGCAGCCGCAGCTGGTGCCGCAGCTAGTGTCGGCGCTGCCGCAGCAACCGCCGCAGCCGGTGCCGGTGCATTGGCTACAGGTGCAGCAACTGCCGTTGGAGGAGCTGTTGCAGCTGCGGGTACAGCAGCCGCTTCCACAGCAGTGGGAGGAGCGGTCGTTTCTGCGGCTACAGCTGTAGGTGGTGCTGCAACAGCACTTGGAACGGCTGCAGCTTCTTCGGCAGTTGGAACTGCAGTGACTGGTACTATGGGAGCAATTGGCACAGGAATCGGTGCCGTAGCAGGTGCGGCAGAAGCTGTACCTGTAATTGGCGGTGTTGCGGCTAATATTGCTGGAGTGGCAGGGACGGCAGCAGGAGCAACGGCAGTAGGAACAATTGCGACAACGGGAGCAGTCGGTACCGCAAACGCAGTTTCTGGCGTGAATAAGCGAATCAAGGCATCGGATATCAAACAGGAAGCAATGTCAGACTATCATGAAGAGCGGGGGAAACTGGAAAAGACCCAGAACAGCACCAATAAAAAATTGGAAGAACTTGGTGAACTCAAGGTCAAGGCATGGGGCGAAGGCTATCCTCGATTCTGTGAGATGTACAGCAAAGTCAAACTGCCGCCGAACTCGAAAGGCGAAGTTGCGCTAGAGGGAAATCTTTCTCTAACGCCAGAGGATTTGAGAGAAATCAAGGCACTGGGCATTGGAATCAAAGAAGCTGTGCAAACTGGTGCGGCTGGTTACGTCGCTGGTAGTTTGGTTGGTCTTGCAGCACAGAGTGGGGCAGCAAGTATGGCTGTGTTTGCTTCTACCGGTACGGCAATTTCTTCGCTTTCTGGCGCAGCAGCAACAAATGCAACATTGGCACAGCTTGGCGGTGGTGCACTGGGCAGCAGCGCAGGTGCTCTAGGAGTTGCAGGAGGAAAGGCGGTAATGACCGGTTTGACCGCAGCACCGTTGCTTATGGTAGAGGGCATTCTTTTCAACGTCAAGGGTAACAAGGTACTGGACAGTGCGTATGATATCAAATGGGAAGCAGACAAAGCTGTGGGTACGATGAAGTCTATGGAATCGGAACTGCGAAAACTGTATCGCCTGTCCCAAAAAGTGCAGGACGAACTGCAGCAGCTGTATGATGTTTATCTGCGGTTAATCGTGCAGGCTGAAAGAACGGTTGAACGCACAACGGAGTACATCAACTTTACAGCAGCGGAAAAGATGAATTTCCAGAAGACCTGCTTGGCGATTAAGCTGATTTCGGTTCTTTCTAAGCAGGATCTGCTGGATAAGGCTAAGGAAGGCGAAATGAACAAAGTTCTGGACAAGGAAACAAAGGCTACGCTCCAGACTGTTCAGCAGGCTGCTGAAAATGGAAAACTGCTGATGGAATAATAATGAGTGCAAAAATGTGCAGGGAATGCGTTATGAATTCCTTGCACATTTTTTAATATTGACGTTGTTTCGTAAAATATAGGGGCAAAATGCTTGATGTACGACAAGATAAAATGTCGGTATTGAATCCCTTGCAACACACACAAGGCTTATTTACTGGAAGGACTGGATGGCATTATACCGCAGTCCTTACAAAACAAAATATGGGATATGATCTGGCAGAGGTGGGAATATTATGAAAATCTTTGCAGTCAGAGATGAGGACAATACAACTAATAAGGCGGTTGCATATCTGTTCTATTATGAAAAAGAAAAGCGCTTTTATATTGAATTGCCAGAGGAAGCCGATCCATGGGAAACGCCGCTGATCCTCTCGTCTTTTTTGAAAAAGGGCAAAAAACAATTAGCGCTTATTGGAGCAGAATCTGGGTGCAGCAGAGAATTGTGCCGTCTGACCGACAGAATCTTGGCATGATCCTGAGAGATAACGGACTTGACTTTTATGACGAGTATAAGCTGCTGACGATGACAAACGGACGCTGCTCACAGGATAGCTATTATTTGGAGCCGATTTCGGAGAAGGATCTTCCGAAGGAATTTGTGAAACGAAATCAGCAGAAAGTAGAAGACGTTATCCCGCTGCCAGAAAATCAGTTGCTGGTGTTTTTCCGAGATGGATGCGTGAAGAAGCGTGATTTGGTGCAGCTGGCGAGTACAGACAAGCGGTTTGCTCCGGTGCTCCGGAACGAAAATACATTTCGCGCCGTTAATGTGGAAACGGATGGATATGGTATTTGCTGGGGAGAAAACCTGTGTATTGAATGCGGAAAGCTCTATGCGGCAGGGAAAAAGGTTCCGTTAAGCATGGAAGAGTTCAAGTGCTTCGTAAGAGAACATGTAGTTGACTCGGCTGAGGCTGCAGAGGAGCTGGCATGTTCTAAACAGAATGTAGATGATCTTGCGAAACGGGGCAAACTCCATCCAATTAAAGAAGGCGCAAAATATCGATTGTTTCTGAAAAGTGAAGTAATGCAGCGGAAATGGAAATAATGCCAGGTAAAAGCTGTATGACTTGGAGTAAAGGAGCTGTATCACAATGGAGTCACTCTGGCTGCAAATTTGCGACATTCAAGGTCGCCTCTTTAAGCTTGCATGGAAAGCGGGTTACGACAGTGAAGATTTTATGAAACAGTTCATGCGTTCCAGAGTTGCCCGTGATCTGGATTCAGAGTACAACCGAATGCAATGGGCGGGAGAAGAATATCTTCTGGAAGAATTTGCGGACGAGTGTCCACGGACTATAAAGGGAAATGCTCAATATGATAAGGAAGTTATGTATTGGGCGGGCTATCTTTACCGATATTGGCACATTCTGACCAAGGAATCAAGCAAGGAAATTTATGCGCAGGCTCCGGCAAAGACCATGAACACCAATTATTTGATATTCCACACCATGGCTCCAGAGCTGGCAATTGAAGATCTGAAAGAGCTGCACCAACAAAAGAAACATTCCAAAAACAAAAAATAAGAGAAAACCAGAATAAAAAATAAACAGTGCGGGGTGACATGATGCCACTCCGCACTGTTTTGCTTAGGTAAAGGACTTGAGCACTTCTTTCAGTGCTTCACGCTGTTCCGGGGATAGCTGAGCCAGCAACTCTAAAAACTCCTGCTGCTCCTCCGGAGTGAGCCTGTTCTCCGGCTCAGAATGATTTTGGCGGTTCATAAAAGATACTTGCTCCTTTCGGCAAATCC
>OOAE01000575.1_pt1 | contig 34078 bp, 25 predicted proteins | sample 1671271 | NCBI WGS metagenome assembly OOAE01 (sample SAMN06348139, study PRJEB24527) | human gut metagenome | biome: human gut; feature: ankylosing spondylitis patient; material: feces | host: Homo sapiens | place: China | collected 2015-10 | reverse complement strand
TGCGAAGACCGTTCGCATACTTGAGAGAAATCAAAAGGAACTTTTGTTTTCTACGGAACAACTGCCAAAGACAGCGGCAAGATCTTGAGAGCAAGCAAGTCCGGAACAGGTGTTTCTGTTGCTTGGGTCAAGCAGCTTCGCGAAAATGAAATCAAAAATCATGGCTATAACTACTACGACAGCTATGGCGTGCAGTTTGACGGTCCGGTAGAAGTCATCACTTCTAAATCGATCAATACTGGAGATCCGAAGAAAGATGCTGAAGCTCTGAAGAAGCTTGAAGCCATTATGAGCAAGTCCTTGACGACCATTAAAGAATGGAATCTCCTTTGGCACTTCGATCCTAATCTGAATCCCCAGCAGTTGGCAAAAGCGAAAGAAAATGCGATTCGCGATTTCATGTCTTATGAAGACGTCTACGTCGTGAATCCCAAGAAGATGATCATCATCGGTTACTTCTATCGTCCTTTAATGGTCAATCCCAAAAACGCCTTTGTTTACGGCGACTATGGTATTGATTCTTCCAAACCCGGATTCAAACTTGAAGAAGCTCCCGGATATCAAAAAGCACTGAGAGATACAAACTGCGCATATACCGTGAGCAAACAAGGCCGTGCTGAATATCCGTTCTTGGATGCAAAATACCCGGCTTCTTCTCCGAACAATATTATTAATCGTTTAGTGGCCTATAAAAACGAACAGGTGTTCGGACAGTCAAAACCTGCCGCTAATGCCAAACCTTTGCCTGCTGCTTTAGAAAAGATAGAGAAAATGTACAACGGCGGCGGAAAGATGCTGACCAAAGCTGAAGCAGAGAAACTTGCAAAAGAAGCAAACGGAAAACGTCAGGCAATTTATTGGGAAGACACCAGTAAAGCTGCTGATATGCCGGATCGTTACATGATCACATACACGGGTGTTGACTCCAACGGCAAGAATTACATCAGCGTTCAGCCGAATTGGAACCGCTTTTTTATGCTCCAGCCTAATAATATGTGCGGTATCGCAACACGTCACACTCTGACCTGGAACTAATCTTCAAACCCACATAGGAGACAACGGATACGTTGTCTCCTCGAACAATACGAGGAAAAGTTATGAAAAAAGTTCTTGCTTTATCTGCGGCTGCTTTACTCATGACCGGGGTTTATGCAGCAGAAAGCAATGTTCAGGTCTACGGAGTGATTGATGCAGCTGTCACCGGCTATAAAGTCAAAGGGCAGGATGCAATGCTGGAATTTACATCCGGTTTTTCAATGGGAAATCGTATCGGCATTCGCGGCAGAGAAGATTTAGGTAATGGCTATTCTGTCGGATTTGATTTGGAACAGGGCTTCCTTTTGGACACAGGAGCTCAGTTCAATACTTGGAGCAAAGACGGTGTAGTACAGAATGGTGCCTTCAATCGTCAGAGCTATTTAGATGTAACGGGTCCGTTTGGCAAGATTGCTTTCGGAAGAATGGTTTCACTTAGCGGAGGTACCGGTGATTTCAATATGGCGAAGTGGAGCCCCTTTGGAATCGGTTACGGTGTAGCCTCTTTTATTGGCTATACCTTTAACCAAAGCCGCGTTAATAACGCATTGGCCTACGTTTCTCCGAGTTTTGACGGCTTTAAAGTCCAAGCCATGTACTCTAACGGTACAACAACAGATGACGAAAAATGGTCTCATAACGATCATTACTACGGAATCGGGGCGATGTATGACAAGGGATCGTTAAATGCAGAGCTTATTTTTGAAACTCTCGACAATAAGTCTTCCGAAGCGCTTAAACCGGCTTATGTGATTTCTGCCGGCGGTTCCTATAAGTTCTCGATGACCAAAGTCTTCTTCGGTTATCAATACGGAACCCAGGACAATAAACGCAAACAGCATGTGATTCTTCTCTCAAGCGCAACTCCTTTGGCTGGTGGTACGTTAAAGTTCGGAGGCAAGTTGCTTTTGGGTAAATTGGATGGAAAAGCCAAGAAGGCCGGTATGGAAGATAAATACAATTCTTGGAACATCAATGCTGCCTATGAGTATCCTCTGAGCAAGAGAACTTACGTGTACGGATTCGCCGGCTATGCTGACGGCGGAAAGTTGCTTTCCGGAACTGCTTCTTTGAAAGCAAGCGGTTTACCTTTCCGCGCCAATATGGTTAACGCATGGCAGCTTGCTGTAGGTATGAATCATAAATTCTAAAAATATGAACCCAAGCCGGAACACGAATCCACTTTACAGCCTATTGGTAATTTGTTCCGGCTTTTTTGCAGCAAGTATTACCGCATGTCTAAATGTTGCCAACAATGAATACTGTTTATCCCAAATTTTATTCGTTCGGTATTTTCCTCTGGCCTTAATTTCATACTCGCTCCTTAAGCATTCTCACGTTTCCATTAAGACTCCTAACGCACTTCTGACAACGATTCGCTGTTTATGCGGTATCGGTGCAGTTGTTCTGTTTATAGAAGCTGCACAAAATATTCCGGTTATCAACGCTCAGACGATGTACTACACGGCACCGCTATTTACTAGCCTCTTTTTCTGCTTGCATGCTTTCAATCAAAAGCGTTCGGTATGGTTAAAGATTCTTCCTTTAATACCTCTTGGCTTCTTCGGAGTTCTTCTTGTTAACCGTCCTTCTTTTAGCGAGGTTGGTTTTGGCTACTCTTCAGCCGCATTACTGAGCGCATTGTTCCTTTCACTTGCAAGTCTTTCTCTCAAGGGTTTAGGTAAAAGAGGGGAACCTAGTGAAAGAACAATTTTTTATTTTTCGCTGACGTGCTGTATCACTGCGGCAGTCCTTTTCCCGTTAGAAAGTAAACCCTATAAAAGTTTTCTCGATCCTATTTTTATTCTGTTGGCGCTCTTTACTGTACTTCAGCAGTTTTGTGTCACCCTAGGCTGGGGAAGAGGCTCGACGTTACTTAATTGTGTCTTTCAATTTTCCGGCGTGCCGTTTGCGGTAATGTTTGGAGTCCTGCTTTTTAATGAGCGATTGAGCTTGTCGGCAATTTTCGGAATGGCGGTACTTCTTGCCAGCGAGTTAGTAGCGGTTTTGATTATGCAGAAGAAGCCGCATTCTGTGAACGGCAAGAAATAGAAGCTAACAGGCCCGCTAATCTGACTAATAGAGAAGCGGAAAAAGACGCCAAAAAAAATGAAATTATTCTGCTTCTAATAAGTTTGATCCATCTGAGTACGGTACTTCGACAACCTGACAAAAGTCACTGCATAAATCAGGATGGTCAAGAGTTCCTCCTATGTTCCTATAGGGACACAATTCTTAATCGAAAAAAAATAAATTCAGGGTGGCTGATTTTGTACAAAACACTTTTTGTACATCTCCAGTTTCTTAATGCTCATATATCTCATTTATTTTTAGCAGTACTGGAGAGTCTTAAAGCAATCTCAGCTGAAGTTTTAACACCTAATTTTTCAGCAATCCGGGCCTTGTGAAATTTCACTGTCCTTTCCGAACAACCGAGACGTTCAGCGATTTGCTTGTAAAGTAAACCTTGCGCCAAGAGCTGCGCGACTTCTCGCTCTCTTTGTGAAAGAGAGCTCGTCGCTTCTCTTTCAGCTTCTTCCTTTTGACTTCTTAAGAAGTGAAGCAAGTCACTTTGGCATGCCTGAAAAACTGCCCCCTTTAACCTCTGAGGATCAACCGGTTTCAGCATGAAGTCCTGAGCACCGCGTTTCAATGCAAGCACGGCCATATCAACATCTCCGTGTCCGGTCACAAAAATGATAGGAATCTCACGCTCGAGAATCTCTAACTTTTGCTGAAGCTGCAGACCTGAAAGTCCCGGCATCCGAACATCAAGAATCAGACAACCGATTTGAACGTTTTCAGAAGCAAGGTAATCTTCCGCACTATTAAAGATCCTGCAGTTCCAGCCGGAACAGCGAAGCATAAATTCATAGGATTTCGCGACAGTCTCATCGTCGTCCACAATTCTGACTAAAGACTTTCCCTGAACTAAGCGGAGGACGGATAGATCTATAGGCTCGGAAGAAGGATACATGCGATGACCTCTTTATTGTGCTGACGAATACTGAGCTGACCGCCCCAGCGTTCTACGACTCTTGCCGCAATTGCTAATCCCAGTCCGAGACCGTTGACTTTAGTAGAGTTCTTCACGGCAAACAGATTATTAAAGCATTCTTCATGTTCTAAAAATCCTTCATTGGCGACAGTAACGGCGGCTTCACCGTTTTCACCGGAGATCTCTAAGGTGATAATCGGTTTCGTTTCTTGCTGCGTTATGGCTTCGGAAGCGTTATTGAGCAAGTTGAGTAAAACAATTTCAAACTGAGTGGGATCAATCCGGACATAAACCGGAGCGTTGTCCGACGCAACGAGATTAACTTCATATTTTCCGCCTAGCTCTTTATAAGTTTCGAGGATAGACGGAACCGACGAATTCAAATCAACTTCACGAACCTTCGATTCTTTTCCTTTAATCAGTCCTCGCATATGCTCAATAATCGAAGAGGCCCTGATGGATTGCTCATCAACGACCTTGAGCGCTTCCTCCAGAAGTTTCGCATCGTAATCCTGAGAATGAAGAATATCTCTGAGTCCTTCGGAGTAGTTTCTGATAACGGTGAGCGGCTGTCTGAGCTCATGCGCGATCATGCTCGAAAGCATGCCGACAAGGTTGATTTTCTCCATGTCATGTAAGTGACGATTCGCGCTGACGGCTGCTTGATGCTCCGCCATTTTTTCCTTCATCGTCTGTCTCAGACGCTCGGTTTTCCTTTCAACCTGTTGTTTCAAGATGAGGTTGTGAAGGAAAACCGCAATCATCACAACGAAAACAATGAGAATAAAGCTCCAATAATTCCGAATAAATTCTTTCCAGTCCCAGTTTCTCAGATATTCGTAATGTCCGACCTTTAAATTCTTATAGAGATTGTCCAGGTCGGCAAAGTTCCTAGGAACACTCCATTCATTGCCTTGAATGGCAGGAAGGGAAAACAAGATTTTGGTGGTCTCTTTTCTTAATGCTTCGGAGGTGTTCTTGGTCGTTGCAAAAACCCAGCCGGGATAAAGTTCGCTCGATCGAATGCAATATTCCTTTGAACTTGCGGGCCTAGGCTCAATTACTCTGAATTCATTGCTTTTAATCTGTCCGGAAGACGAAAGTTCCTCGAGAAGACAGGTTCGAACGATTGCAGCCTCACATTTGCCGGCTTTCAGGTTCTCAAGAACTTTTGGCATGGGATAACCGGAATAGTGAATAGAACTAAAGAACTTATCCGGATCAAAGCCTCTTCTGTTGAGCTCACCTAACGCAATGTATAAACCGCCGTAAGCATTGGGCGCAACAGTGCAGATGCTTTTTCCCTTTAAATCTCGAAGAGAAAAAATATGGTTGTTCTGCTGGGGAACAACAAAAATTGAACCCAAAGCTCGGTCAGGGCGACCAAAAAATTGATTGCTTTGAGAGGCAAGGACAGTGGTATCCAGCTTTTGGCGGGTGGAAACATAAAAGCCAGGATTGGAAATAAAGAAATCCAATTTTCCTTCGGCAATGGCTTTCTCTAATCCCGGCAAATCGTAAGTCGAAATCTCTACATCTTTCGGCTTCAATTTTTCTTTGAGAACGGACGCGGTCTCGGCATATAGAACGTTTTCTGCTTCGTTACCGGAAGTGTTGAGGATGCCGAGATGAATGGTCTCCGCATAAAGCTGAGAAGAAAAAAGGAGCAGTGGGATACATAAAAATTTGAAATCCATGCCTGCTCCTAATCTTTTTAATTCATCGTTTCTTTAGCAAGTCTATTTGCAATAGAAATGATTTTTGAATAGAAATTCCCCGCTTGCCGATCCGAAATCGCATCAGCAAGGAGTCGGGTCCATTCTAAATGCGAAACCGCTTCTTGAAGAAGTCGTAAATCCTCTGATTCTCTTAATCCTCCGTCTTTGGTTCTTCGCCTTTCCAGTAGCATCCCGACGCAGTAATAGATAAAGCCGAGATGATCCTCCGGTTCATTCGAATCCGTGTTGGGTTTTAAACCGCAGGCTCTTAAGATTTTCCTTAATTCGTCTCTCGGTTCCTGCATTGCGAGACCCGTTAACCAGACACTCTCATAAAGCGAAAGACTGGAACCTCCGAGACAAAAGAGAGATCCGTAATCTCGTCCGAGGGCTTGCAAGTCGAGCTGCTCGGAAAGCGCCTCATACTCTTCTTCGGAAATCAGCCCGCACTGCCGGCAATTCTCTAGTCCTACCGTTAAGAGCTGAACATTCTCGGCACCGGGGCCGTTTAAGAAGAGCAGCCCCAGCGTTTTAAAGAAGAGCTCACAACATTGTTCGGAAGAATGATTCAATTCAACCTCGCTTTGTCTAATGCTCATAGATTAATTAGAAGAAGAGTTCACGGGATTCAAAGTAGATGTTCGGCTTCGTACGATCGACATCCTCTTGCTTAAATCCGAGAGCAGTGCGTGTTGCATTGGGATGCAGCTTCAGAATTTCTTCTACAGGGAGAAGCTCTAATGCACGTCCCGGACAAGAAGCAACGCAAGCAGGTTTGAGTCCTTTTTCTAATCGGTCATAACAAAGATCGCATTTGGTCATTGGAGGTCTAGGTCCCTCAGCCTGCAAATCCTTGTAGTACTGAGGTGCATCCCAAGGACATGCAGCTCTGCAGGCTCCGCAGCTGATGCACTTGGAAGAATCCACTCGGACTGCGCCGTATTTATCTTCCTTAGAAATGGCCTTAACTGGACAGACCGGGATACACGCCGGTTCGGAACAATGATTGCAGCCGATCGATAACGGAACAATGGCAATGTTCGGAGCTTTTGTACCGAATTCAAAAAACGTTACACGTCTCCAGTTTTCTTTCGCATCAAATCTGCGAAGAATATCTTTAGAGTGTGCGCCGTTCAGGGTATCGGGTCTGGCGCCTGCGCCCCAAGAAGCGGGTGTGTCAAAGGTTCCGGCAGTTTCTTCCGTTAATGCTCTGTTGAGATTGGCGTCGCCCCTTTTGCTCTCATTCCATTCTTTGCAGGCGATGACACAAGTTTTGCAGCCTAAGCAGCGCTTCTGATTGAAGAAAAATGCATATTGAGTCATGGTTTATTCCTTATATTTTTGTCGATGAACTTAGGCAGGTTTTTGTTTGCTGACTTCACAAAGATTTCCGCCCGCTGCAAATCCGCCTGACTTGTTCGTCTGCAGGTGAAGCACAGGATCTGCTGCTCCGATATCACGATCTGTCGTTAATGTGTTGACGGCTCCGCCGACATCCACTGCGACAATGTGTTTTTCGGGTTTTCCATCGCCGTCTAAATCAAACCATGCCTCGTATTTTTCCGTCGGACTAGGCTGGTACCATGCGCCTTCACCGATAGAAACGACACCCGGCAATTGACGCAATGTGATTTGTGCAGGAATTTTCATGCATCCTGCATCGTTGTAAACATACACTTCATCTCCGTTGGCAATACCTCGTTTTTGTGCATCTTCAGGGTTGATGAAGACACAATGCGGGAAGGCATCCATCAAAGAAGTCGTGTTGTCAAAAGAGGAGTGGCTTCTGTTGGGCATATGAGGTGTCGTGAACTGCAGACTGTAGGCAATTCCTTTTGCTCCTTTTTTACCTTCAAGCAAATCCTCTATGCCTTCAGGCGGTCTGACGTACTGAGCACGCGCTGCCTTTTGTTTTAATCGTCCTCTTTCAGCTAGGAAAGGAGAGTAGAAGTTAATCTTGCCGGTATCAGTCGGGAATTCTCCCGGTGCAAATCTTGCTGCGTCGATGACGGAAGTTTCCGGTTTAACAAAGAGCTGAACGTTGCCTTCCTTCTGCATTTCTTCAAAGGTCGGAAGTTTGAATTCAGGATTAAGTTCCTTGTATTTATCGGGAACTTTGGCGCCTGCCCACTGAATCTTCATGACATCGATGTCGGATTTACCATCGCGGCCCCAGTTAATGCCAAGGCGCTGAGCAAGCAATTCATTAATTTGCCAGTCCGTCTTGCATTCATACATTGGATCAAGAATCTGATTAACGAAATTCGTATCGGTCTTGACTCTGGAACCCGTGATGAAGCTTTCTTCAAAATGCGTGACAACCGGGAAAATAATGTCCGAGTACCTAGCCGTGGTGCTCATGAAGCGGTCATAGGTAATGACGGAAGTTAATTTATTCCAAGCTTCTAATTTTGGATTGATAGCGGCACGCTGATTGAAAACGTCACCGCTTCCGGCTCCCTTGATAAACATTTCAAGATGGAGTCTCGGATCATCGCCTAGATCGATGCCGTTCAGAAGCTTAATGTCTTCTCTTAATTGTTCCGGGGTGCGCGTGTCGCGCCCCGTCATAATGACTTGGCTCGAGACGTGAGTAGAGAACAAAAGCGGTTTGAAGGTTTTGCCGTGCGCCATGCCCGGAGCCTTGCCGAGTTTTACGGACATACCTTCATTCGGAGATAAAGAACCGATACCGCCGCCGCGAACAGTGGCATTCCCTGTCATTGCCGCTAATGCCAGCATGAGCCAGGTGTAGTACATACCGTTTCCGGTTCTTTGTGCCCCGCCGGCGGTCCAAGCAGAATAGATGCAGGCCGGTTTGGTTTTGCCGTAGGCAATCGCAAGGTTCTTAATCGTTTTAGCCGGAACGCCCGAAAGGAGCTCTGCCCATTTCAAAACGCCTTCTTCGCCGCCGTGGGCTGCATTTAATTCATCTAAATATTCAACAAAGCTTTGGCCCTGAGGAACGGTGAAGCTTTGGCCCTTCCATGGGTGACCGTCAATCGGACTCTTCGCCGGAGAGTTACTAATGAGGGAATCTCCGGGGAAGAATCCGAAGGTGTATTCCTTGATATAAGCAGGATTATGAAGATTTCGACGGTAGATCGTGTTTGCCATGGCAGCAAGGATCGCAGAATCCGTTCCCGGTCTCGGGGCAATCCAAGCCGGAACGCCCGGAATTCCGGTCGCCATCGCGCCGACTGTGCCGGTATATCTCGTATCAATAACGACAATTGGAATACCTTTCTCTCGTGCCTTTGTCATGATGAAAGGTAAATGCGGAGAAGTGGTTTGAGGATCGGCCGACCAAACAATGATCAGTTTAGAGTTCAGCATATCGATTGCCGGATGCCCTTTAACGCCTTTCCCTAAGGCGTTATAAAGACAGTCATTTTGGTTGCCGGCAGAATGGTGACCGTAAGCGGAGAGGCATGGTCCCAGCATATTTAACGGAGCACACCCATTGTTCCAAATCGGCAGGTAGCCGAGTTCTTTTTGGCGATCCTGCATTTTGCGGATTGCCTCGCAAGCTCTGTCTAATGCTTCATCCCACGAAACTCGTTTAAAACCGGCCGTGTTTCCTCTTTCAATCGTTTGGATCAGAGGATATTTAAGGCGGTCAGGAGCATATAGGCGTTTTCTTTCTGCATATCCTTTCATGCAGGCTCGACGCTGCATCTTTCCGATGGATTCATCAGATGGAAGGCAATCCTTAGAAGGAATGTCTCCCGCACTGGTTAAGGCGAGGAGCTTTCCGTCTTTGACGTGTGCTTTGAGCATGCATTGTCCGTGACAATGGATCTCATGGTACGTATTAACAACTTTGACGTCGTCTTCAAGAGCTGGAATCGTTCCGTTGATCAAAGGTGATTTTTGATTGTTAATGGCTTGAGCCCAAGTATTCAAGCTCAATGATGTTGTTGCGGCGCCCACGGCTGTCGTACCTAAGAAAGTCCGACGAGTAATCTTTTTGGCTGACATGTGCAATCCCTTGGTATTAAAGAAAAGAGGTGATACAGCCATTTTGAATTTATGGAACAGACGAGGGAACTGTCCATTGGTGCAGTTATTCAGTTTTGGAATAACGATCCTCTCCCTAATGGTCATTGTTTTTCCCTAATCATCTTTCAACGACTCATCTGAGTTCATTCGTTTAATCGTTAGCCTTGGTTTCGTAATCTATTGCGCCAGGGTTAAAACGGGTGCCTTAAAGGAGGGCTGGTGAATGCTAAAAGAAGATTCGATTGAGGAGTTGGTCGAGAAGAGTACTCGAACTTTAATCAATAAAGGAAGAATGAATTCTCAGAAACTGGCAGAAACAATTCAACGTTTCAATGAAATGGGCTCAGCCAGAAAAAACGAAGACTTGGGGAGAAATCCTAACTCCTTAAAAGCTCTAAAGTGCTATGTTTTTATGCCATTCCTTTTTGTGCAGGGGTATCAAAAAAAAACAATAGGCGGTCTGAAGACCAATGGAGAGCATCAAGCTCTTGATTGGGCGTAAAGCCTCTAAAAGCCCCCTACGCAATAGGTGAGATCGCCTGTGGTTTAAAAAGAGGAGGTGGCTTACTGATTCACTGGTTTTTGACCAAGTAGTCGTGAAATATATTACGGATAACAAATAATTCGGTAATCGAACGTTATATACCTTTAATATTCTTTATCCTCTTTAGAGGCTAAAGAATGATGTGAAAGAATGAGTTAGACGAGTAATATTTTGTTAAGGATCCACTAATTAGCGAATCTTAAAGAAATCTAATATTACTAGAGACCAGCGAGTAAGCTAAACTTTGAATCCAGTTTTGGGGATATCAAAAAAACAAAGAGTTGGCTAGAAGAAATAGTGGTTGATAGTAAATTATTTGAGAAGAATATTTCTTTTCAAAAATTTGTAGTCGAGGTTCTAAATGATTTAGATTTGAACACTGTCCTCTACTTCTTAAATTATCCTAACGGTCGTTCTGTTTATTCTGCATGTGGAAATCGTCTCAAAGGCGTATTGCAGCTAGAAGAATCTTACAAGGTAATGAGAGACCTTGACTTCGGCGATCGTAATACAGTAGTTGTTGGAGCCAATGGATGTGGAAAAACATCGCTCGCCACTCAACTGCAACAAATTGTGCATAAAAATCTGGGAATCGTAATACCGGCCCAAAGAGTTCTTCTAATCCCCAATATTAAGAATATTCCTTCTAAGGCCAATGCGGATGCAATTTATGAAACGTTTGACAGGTCCATTCCAAATTACAAAAAAAATTTTAGTATTGATAACCCAACTCGGTATCATTCTTACGACGAAGCCATTGGTAGCGAATTTACTTTTCTCTTGACACAGCTTTTTTCTGAAAAAATAGCCAATTACTTTAAGTTGGAAGATGAATTCAACGCGAACCCGAAAGATTCAGGAAAATTTGCATCGTTTTTTAATTCAAAAGCAAATGAAGTTATAGGAATTTGGGAATCTTTATTTCCCGGTTTAATACTTAAGTTGACAGAGACAGGATCTCTTCATGTCAGAAGAAAGGACGCAATAGAATACGATGGAAATTCGCTGAGTGAAGGAGAAAAAGAGGCCCTTTACCTTATCGGGAGAGTTTTGCTGGCTCCTAAAAACTCTTTAATTATTGTTGATGAACCAGAAGCTCATTTACATAAATCCGTTGTTTGCGCACTTTGGAACAAATTAGAACAGAAAAGAGAAGACTGCGTATTTTTTTATTTTACGCACGATATAGATTTCGCTGTTACAAGAGACGCAAAAAAAATCTGGATAAAGTCTTTTGAATATCCAAATCACTGGGATTTTAGATTTTTGAGTGATGACACAATTCCAGAAGACCTCTATCTGGAGTTACTTGGAAGTAAAAGAAAAGTTCTTTTCTGTGAGGGAAAAAAGGAAAGCTTTGATTACAAATTGTATTCTGCATTTTTTCCAGATTTTTTTTGTTGTACCAGTGGAAAATTGCTCAAAAGTACGGGCATATACAAGGGCTATGAATTCAGGAGGGCTGGCCAATGTACAAGCACTGGGAATTATAGATAGGGACTTGTTGACTGAAGAGGATGTTTCAGACTTAATTAAAGAAAACATTTACGTCTTAGGGGTTTCTGAAATAGAAAATGTTTTCCTTCTCTCTGAATTATTGAAACCCTTTGCGTCAGCACAAGGTGAAGATATTGATTTTGATCGCATGGAGACTGAAGTTCTTAATGAAATTGCAGCAAAAAAAGATGGGATGCTTCAGCAAGCACGATGTTTCTATGCAACACAAATTTTCTCTAAAACAGAGTTTAAAAGACGGTGTTCAGAGGCTGATATTTTACAATCTCTGAATGATAGAACTGAAAAAGGTTTCCTTATCCTTACAGAATTAGTAAGGGCTCTTGATTTAAAACTTTCGGACTCAGTAAACAAACGAGACTATGCAACTGCGGTAGATGTAGCGTTCGATAAGGGTCTGATAACTACTGTTCAGCGTTTCTTTCATAGTTCGAATGCCGATTATTTAAGAGCAAAGTTAATTAACTTTCTAAAGCGGGATAGAGGTGTCGCCGAAAAAGTTATCGAAAGGATTGGCCTTGGTGGAATACTTTGTGAACTTGAAAAATCAAAGTAGAGAGTTGGGCTCCTAACTAGAGCCGGCCTCTCGCCACTTTATTGGCTGTTATCAGGCATTAAGGCGGCGAGAGGACGCTCCAATGCCATCAGGGAAATTCAATCTGGCTTAACACCCGACTTAATCTATTAAACGCTAAGAAGCAAATAAATAATAGCATGAATGCAACAAACAACCCTAGGCTATTTTTTGTGGCAAACCTGATAATGAAACACTTTAAACTTCAGCATGAACATAGGTTAGAAACTGATAGATGCCTCAGTAAATTATTAATGGCACCAGCTGTGTTTCCAATTCGTTCGGAGCGCAAATAAAAGTTCTAGCTTAAAGAGTTATTTCATGAATGCCTTCTCAACCTTTTTCTAAATTGTTGGGCGTTTACTTACAATCTCCAGCCCTACCTTTGTTCACCTCCGAAGCAAACGATAAAACTTTGTCAGTGGTGTAAATGACTAGACTTTTTTTCGCCCTGGATATTGCGACATAAAAATTTTTTCTGTCAATAAACCTATGAGCACCCCAGATAATTACCGCATCGAATTCAAGTCCTTTTGTAAGTAAGGTTGTCCCTATGCATTTTCGAGAGTTGCGATTGCCCCGAATTCGCTGGCAATTTTTTACTTGAACCATTTCATCATGAATGCTTTGTCCAGAAATCGTTGCGTTTTCTACTGCTCTCAATAAGGAATAATACAGAGGCGGATGTTTCTTAGAAACTTCTGGCAAAGATGCGAAAAAGGTTAATAGGGACAATAAATTGTCAGAACTTCTTCGTGTTTCTAAATTAGTAAAAAGTTTTTTTAGTTTTTCCGAATACTTCTTTTCATCTGGATTTCGTTTGTTCTTTGGCCCTCCAGATTGATCTAACCAATTATTTAAGCCACTTTTATTAAATTTTAATTTAACCAAAAGATCATGAAAATGCTTAAGGTACGTTTCACCTCCAACTAGTACACGATCTGCATAGAGTGCCACTTCGTAGTAGATATGTTCATCTATGGCGTCAAGTACCTTAAGTTGTTGACCTAGATATGAATTTAACTTTAAGCGGTCATCTAAAAAACCGACCATTCGACCATTTTCCTGTTTATATATCGGGTAAATCACTAAAACTGACTGATTCTTTTGTTCAAAATATTTGATGGCATTAAATACAGACTGGTAAGCTTCTGGTTTGTACTCTTCCTTAGGTTGAGGAAACTCTCTGACATAGAAATCAAATTCCGAATGTTCAAGGAGTTCCACAGGTTTTCCTTCTTCTAACTTATTTCTCATGGAGAGTATGAGACTTCCCAGCCTTTCATTATTAGATTGCCACCTCCAGGGTGTATTCAGAAAATTAAATTTTCTAAACGCTGTTAAATCTTTATCAAAATCGACCAAGCGTTCATCTCCGAAGTTATAGATTCCTTGAAGCGGATCGCCTAAAAGGTGCAAAGGTAAGCTCCCCAGAAGGTTCATGAGAAGGGAGTGCTGAGAAAATGTACAATCCTGATATTCATCTACAAAGATTCTGCTGTAACTCAGTGATATGACAAACTTTACTTGTCTTTTTTGAAGTAAATCAGAACATAGTTTTAAGGTTTCTGAAAAATAATGACGGTCTCTATCATCTATTGAAGGAAGCGATGCTTCTCCAAGTACGGTCGTTACAATTCTTTGGGAAAACCCGGAAATTGTTTCTAGTACATACTTATTTCCGGGGATCTTATTAGTTTGAAATTTGTTTTTAAGAGAATCTATTCCTGCGTGAGTGTGGGTAAGAATCAGGAATGGCTTTTCATCCGAAGCCTGAGACAAACATTCAGTGATAAAGTGGGTTTTGCCGTGCCCGGCAGGTGCAATTAAAACACTTGCTTTTTCAGATAAAAAATTTTTGATATGTTCTTTAAGCATTGGTGCTCCAGTTCTCTATTTCTGTCAGAAGGTTACGCAGAACTGAGAACTCGGGATAAGGGACACTCCCGTACTGATTCAAGATGAGCTTCCCAAGGAATTCTCCCCCGGGGATGTTTTTGAAGATTTTCTTTGTAAGGATAGACATCGGAAATTTGGTCTTAAAGTCGTCTTTATGTTTTTTATAATCTTCTAAAAATTCCGGTCTATTTAAGGGTTCGTCCGATAAAAGTAATAAAAACGGTTCGATGTATTCTTTGTCAAAATCTTCAAAAAACTGCGTTTCGATACATTTTCCAACAGAACATAGAAATAACCGAATGTTGAGGTCATCCGCTTTTTTTTGGTGTTCATGAAGATCTTTGAGGCTGTCGTTGTCGGCAAACACACAGGTTTCATATTTTAGTTCTTTAAGCAGGCGCGCAAAATCATACATTTTGCTTCCACCTCCGCAATCTATATAAGAAACTCCGAGAGAAGCTAGCGAAAGGTTTTTATTTTCAAGAAGCCATTCATCTAGACTTCTCATGACTCCAAACTCGGTTTTTCCTTCGCAGCAAATGATTTTTTTTGCGAAGAAAGCGTGTGGGTTTGTACGCCTGCAAGCCGTCATCTCAGATGAAACTGGCAAAACTTGGTGTGTTGTACCGTCGGATGATTTAACTACCTTGTATAACTGGTTTGCTTCGGCCTCTACTAAAACATATGAGGAATGAGTACTTAATATAACTTGGCCTTTCTGCGTTCTTTTGTACAATTTAATAAGATTTACGATCCTATCGGGTTCTAATCCCTGTTCAACCTCATCAATGAGGACAATGTTTCCGTTTTTTGATAACTCTTGTTGCAACCCCATTGAAATTAAACGTTTTGTTCCTTTTCCTTGTAATCGCAGAGGAAGACCATGAGAATGAAGAGAAAGAGAGCTGCCATTAAGAGTATTTTCTCGGAAATCAAAAAGAGTCTTGATTTCATCTAAAAGTAGGCCATATGGCTTGAACCGCTCAGGCAAGTCTTCCAAAATTTTTTCCAATTCCGCTAATTCTGACTTACTGTACTTCGATTTCAAATCCCTCAGCAAATGCGTTTGGATTTCCTCGATAGAAGTTCCTTCTAAAGAGTTTTTTGTAAGCCTGTAAAGAGGGGATTGCTTAGAGTAAGAAAAGTGATTATCACAGTAGTCAGCAACGAGAGTTGCCCCTATTTTTGCGCGATCGGTTGCACTAATTGGGACTTCTGTGCCGAAATTATTAATCACTGTCCATTTGGGCTCCAAACTATCATCGACACGTAGGCGGATATTCAATGTCATTTTCCCCGGATCAAATTTTTCTCCCGAGTCTTCCTCGGAAAGAGAGGGGGAAAGTAATCCAAATTTATGGTCTTTTAACAGAGAACTAGGAAGTTCGGAAACCGAAACGTTTATCTCAATGGGATTGCAAATATCCTGGTTGTAAAAATCTAAATCAGAAAAGCTAAGGTTCCATGCAGGTGAGAGGGCGTAATTAATAGCGGTAAGAATTGTACTTTTTCCAGAATCCCCTCGGCCGATGAGGATGATAAGTCTTTCAGAAAGAGAGGTCGTTTCTAACGATTTAATTCCACGGAAATTATTGATTGTTATGCTTTCGATTTTGCTCATAATTGTTTTAGCGCGAGTATTTCAAGCTTACTGTTCATAACTTTAAGTCTCTTTTAGATTCTCAGGTTACTTTATTGAAATAGAAGGGTCAATGAATAATCGCATCATAAACATCAACCCATTGTTTCTAGAGAAATAAATATGATTGGAAAGGGATAATTTAACAGCAGAGCTCCAATACGTTCTTTTAGGAAGCTTTTGCACTTCAATTTATCGTTGAAGCTACTTCTCTTTATTTGATATGCTCCAATAGTTAGATAAAACGAAGAAAAGCCCCGAAAACCTCTCCGGTCTTCGGGGCCTTTATCAACGTCAGTGTTTCTTATTATTTAGCGTAAGCTGCAGCATTTTCACCGGCGATTCTTCCATATGTCAGACCAATGATGGCCGCAAAACCAACCTCATTCGCATAAGCTTCATGACCGGATGCTGCACCGGCTGCATAAAGTCCGGGAATGACGTGGCCTTTGGTATCCAGAGCTTCAGCTTTGGTATTGGTTTTGATACCGCCGTAAGTGGATTGCATGGACGGTGTCACGAGAGCGGCATAGTAGGGCGGATTAAGCATCGGGTACTGAATCTTTCTTCCGAAAGCTTTGTCATTCTTTAAGCCTTCTTTGCAGTCTTTGATGTAAGCATCCATCGTCTCTATGAAAGCTTTTTGATTGACATCCAGCTTCTTGGCGAGTTCCGGGATCGTATCCGCTTTGACAAAGTAACCGGCTTCAGCGTAGTTGCGCATCAGCTTAAGATTGTCCATCGCTTTCTGATCAACCACAGCATAAGCTTCGTGCTTCGGCTGCTTCATCATGGCCTTACTCTTGCAGTTAATCGACGGATGGTTTTCATCCACGAACCGTTTGCCGTCATGATTGATAAGAACTGTATAAGGCGTGATGGCTGTCAGCGAAACTCCGTCTTTCTTAGTGAGCGGGTGGCAGAGGTAGTTAACTTTAATCTGTTCCATGGATGCGGTATCCGCACCTATCGCTTGTGCCATACGGATGCCGTCGCCGGTTAGAGAAGAGGCGCCGGTAGTCGGACGACCAATCCAGTCGGGTGCGTAGCGTTTGAGTAGTTCCGGACTAGCGGAGAATCCGCCGGTTGCAACAATCACTGCTTTACTCAGAACTTTGTATTTTCCTTCCGGAGTTGAGACTTCAACACCGATGGCTTTTCCATGGTCAGACAGAATTTCAGTAACTTTGCTGTTGAGACGATACGGAATTCCTTGTTTTTCGACTTCGGCTTTCAGTGCCTTCATGATGTGCGGACCGGGGGCGCTTCCGTCCTTAGTGATGTGGAAGTACTTGTCTTCCTGGAACCGACCGAAGGGGACGCCAAGTTGTTCTAGCCAGTCAATGATTTCTCCGCCTCTTCGTGCATAAGTCTCAACATTGGCTTTATTAATAGGAATGCCTTTGTCTTTGGCCTGCTTCATCAGGTGGTCAACATAATCCTGAGTGGATTTGCCTTTAATGCCATGTTCTTGAATGAACTTGCTGCCGCCGGCAGTAATGCCGGTAGAGATATTCATCGAATCACCGGCGCCTAACATCCCTTGTTTTTCAATAACGAGGACGTTACTTCCTTTTTCTTTAGCCGCAATGGCAGCCGTCAGTCCGGCGATGCCGGAGCCGATGACTACGATATCTGCTTTCTCGTCTTTCATTGCCTTCTTGGCTTTTGCCGGCAGCGTGGTAAGAAGCAGAGGTGAAAGATCTTTAGTGGCTTTGCTTAAAGCGTTTTGAGTAGCTTTAATTAACCCTTGGCTGCTGAAAGTTGCGCCGGCAATGTTGTCGACTTTGAGCGTCTGGCGATCAATAATTTCTTTCGGTAGCTGGGTAAGCGGCGCGTCAGACAGACCGGCAGATTCTCGGTGAGAAAGAACTTGGATGTTGGTGATCTTGTTCTGATTAACAGTAACTTCGACTTTCATCGGGCCGTTTCTGCCGTTTGCTTCACCGATGTATTTGCCTGGAACAAATTCAACTGAGGGGTTTGCATATAAGTTCGTTCCTAAAAGGCCTGCGGATATAAGCAGCGCGAGCTTTGTGATTTTCTGCATTGAATTTCTCCTTGAGTGAGTATTTCTATTGGGCCGCATCAATAAAGATATCGAGTTCGATACTTAAGTACTCATCCTTTTAAAATTTAGTAAAAGGGGATCTTTAAACTCAAAATGTTCGTTCGAATTGCAATAATCCTGCTGTCCCAGCTAATGCTCCTTTCGAGTTACGCGGCCGAATCGGTAGTAGTTGGGGTGAGCCTTGATCCTCCGCAAGATAACAATCAGAAGATCGTTGAGCCGACGCTTAACGTCCTTAAAGAAACGTTCGGCCCACATAATCTTCAAATCGTGCGTCTGCCTTTACCGGAATTGGAGAAAAGCTTGGAAGAAGGAAAAATCGACATTTTCCTTTCAACCTCTGGGTTGTCCAGAAGAATGGCGCAGAAAGGGGCTAAAGAATTAGCGACTATGGTCTCTGATCGCTTGCCTAATCCGAATGAAGCCTATGGAACTTTGTTTATTACAAGAAAAGACAGTCCGATTAATGACCTCTCGGATATGCAGGGGCATTCTTTGGTCGCAAATCTGAAAGGCGGTTTCTATGGCCATCAAATCGGACTTGGAGAACTCGTTAAACAAGGCTACGACCCTTATACCTTCTTTAGTTCTGTCCATTACGTGGGCCGAGATCTCAAAAAGGTTGTAGACGCCGTCTTGAACGGAAAAGCCGACGTCGGCTCAGTTTCAAGCTGTTTTCTGGAAGATACGTATCCGAAGGACGGTGAGGTATGGAAGAACCTAAAAGGAATCGGGCTTAAACCCAATGCTACAGGTTGTCTGGCTTCAACGGATCTTTATCCTAATTGGTCTGTTTCTACAATGCCGAGCGCCGATCCGGCCGTGGCAAGAAAAGCAGCCGAAGCTCTGCTTGCTATGCCGAAGGCAGAAGGAGGCATGGGTTGGAGCGTTGCAACGGATTCCACAAAAACGGATGAGTTATTCAAGGATCTTCAAATTGGCCCGTTCGGATTTCTGAAGGATTGGTTCTCTAAAGAATTCAGAACTAGATATGCGGGTTGGCTCCTATTAGGCATTGGACTTTTTGTCGCCTCTCTCCTCTTAAGTTTCATTCTTGGACAAATTGTTCGTAAAAGAACGAGGTCATTGACGGAGTCTCTTAAAAAACAGAACGAACTGAGACGGAAGGAAAAGGCGGTATCTGAAAAACTCAGCGCACTTGAACGCTTAGGTGTGGTTGATCAACTTAGTTCGATTGTCGTACATGAATTGCGGCAGCCTCTAACGACAATCCGGGCTTTCCTATTTGGGGCAAAGAAAAAGGCTGAGAAGGGTATTTTAACCTCTGAAGAAGCTTTAACTGTTTTTGAAAAAATCGAAGCTCAGTCCAATCGTGCTCAAAGAATCGTGGATGACGTTCGCAAGTACGCAAAGCAAAAGACAGGGAAGTACGAAAAGTTCTCGCTCTCGGGAGCCGTAGATTCCGCACTAAAGGACTTCAAAGACTCGGGCTCTTATTTTGGGGCTCTAAAGGTGGCTGTCAATGAAAACATAATGATGCGAGGTAGCCGGCTTGAGATTGAGTTGGTAGTACATAACCTTTTGAAGAATGCTGCTGAATCAATCTGTCAACATCGACGCCGCCATCCTTTGATTTCTATTGCTCTCACAAAGGAAGACGATAAGGCTGTACTTATAGTTTCCGACAATGGCGGAAGCTTAACGGAGTCTCCGTCTAATGTTCTTTCCTCCAGTAAGCCTGATGGCCTTGGTTTAGGCCTCTTAATTGTTAAGGCGATTGCTGCACGCCATGGTGGAAGCTTTAGATTAGATGTTGATGATAAAAAGGCAACGGCTTGTTTGACTCTTTCAATTCCTGAGGATCTAAATGAAAAGTGAGAATGACAAAATCGTCCCTTTAATCCGTATCGTCGACGACGATATGGACTTGTTGGAAGGTTTGGCGTACATGCTTGAAGGGGAAGGCTGGGAAGTTAAAACTTACCCGACGGCAGAATCTTTCCTTGTTTTGGATGATTCTTCGAGACCCGGATGCCTTGTTCTGGACTATCTAATGCCAAGAATGAATGGCGTAGAACTTCAAAACCGGTTGAAAGAAAAGGGCTTTTCTCATCCGATTCTTTTCCTGACAGCCCATGCTGACCTTGATATGGCGATATCAGTCTTTAGGAAAGGGGCAGACAATCTATTGAAAAAACCGGTTGATCCTCAGGAGTTGGTCGATGCTATTACGAGGGCTCTGAAAAAAGATTCGGCTGTCCGAACCAACGAAAGCATAGATGATCTGTATAAGCGATACCAGTCATTATCAATGAGAGAGAAACAAGTGTTGGCGCTTGTAAAAGAAGGACTGACAAATTTAGAAATTGCAGAACGATTGGGATTGAGTGAACGGACGGTAGAAAGTCACCGCTTTCATGCTTACGGAAAACTCGGTCTGAAATCGAAGACAACCGAACAAACGCAGTTGAGGGAACTGCTTTCGAAAATCTCTCAATAAAGAATAACAAGGTTCAGATTCTGAACAATTCAGGTCTATAGCGGTTATCCAATCTCCCTTTTATCTTAATTTTCAGCCCCGGAGGTCCCCTCCAAGCGGAGGAGACTCCGGTTTTATGACAGACCATTAAAGTTCTGTACTCACGGTTTCCTGGTCAGATTTATTTTTGTTTCTTCGTAATCGTGAAGTTGTGGCACTCATTGCACATCAGCACAGGCTTTGAAAGATTTGCCTTATGGCAGTCTTCGCAGTTCACGGCGCCTAAATGAGATTTGTGAGGATTGGGTACCAAATCTGCAGTCTGTGCGCCGAGTTTTTCATAATCCCCATGGCATTTCATGCACTGATTCTTGGTGACGTTGCCGTCAACGCTCTTGGGCCAAGCAGCTCCGTGAATTTCCTGCAGTGTTTTGGCCGGAGCCGCCGGAGCGGCAGCGAAAGCACAGAAAGAAGCACTAAACAAAAGAGTGCCTAAAATCATTACTAAATTTTTCATTGCATTCTCCTATTTCGATTCTTTAGCGCGTTTGACCATTTCTCTGGCAGCAATGGTTCCGAACACCGTTGCGCCCCCTAACTGAGATCCGCCGATGTAGTCTCTGAAGAACAAGCCGCCGGCAGCGTTGCCTGCTGCATAAAGTCCCGGAATCGTTTTTCTTTCAAGATTCTGAACTTCAGCCTTGGAGTTAATCAACGGACCTCCGAAGGTTGCGGTCATGCCGCCGGAGTAAGGAACAGCATAGAAGGGCGCTTTTTCGATTTTCTGCGGCTTTTTGTAAGAGTTCGGAGGTGTGAGCTTAGAAAGTTCACCGCTGTCAACGGCCTTGTTGAAGGAATCAACACTCTTCTTGAGTTCATCTACCGGAACATCAATTTCTTTAGCTAATTCTTCAATGGTATTGGCTTTTCCATACGGGCTGTTCAGGCGATCAAACTTCGGAATCACCTTATCAATGACGCGGCAGTTGGAGTCGATAATGGCAAACGCCTTGTTTTCGATCGTTTTTTCTGCGGTGGTCTTGGCTTTAATCACGTAAGTGTTTTGCTCGTCCATGAAACGTTTGCCGTTCGTGCCGACGATGATGCCCTGCATCATGTTGAGAACGTCAGCAGGGTTCACATGAGTTTCTGAAACGATCGGACCGGCGTGGAACTGATCCATGTTTACCATCTTCGCAAATAAGGGAAGAGCTAAAGAAACGTTTTCACCGGTGGTGTTGCGGGAACCGCGCAGTGTCAGGCGGGAAGCCCAGCCGCCGATATATTTATCGGTCATTTCAGGGTTCGCGGAGAAACCGCCGCTCGCAATCAAGACGCCGCCTTTAGCGTAGAAGTCAACGTAACCGGCATTTGTTAAAGCTTTAACGCCGATGACTTCTCCTTTCGGTCCGGTCAGGAGTTGAACCGCTTTATGCTCGTAATAAATAGGAATATTTCTCTTTTCTGCTGCAGCCAAAAGAAGCTTAATCAGCTGTGCACCTCCTGGAATGCCATCGCCTGTAACTCTGTGGCCTCTGCCTAAACGGGGCCACGGAGTCATCGAGAGTTTTCCGAATTTAACTCCGATTTCATCCTGAAGCCATTCGACGCCTTCCGTAATATTGTCAGCATAAGTGGCGGTGAGGTTAGGGTCAGCTCTTCCAGCGGAAACTTTCATCATGTCCTTGTAGAAGGCGTCTCTGCTGTCTTGGATTCCGGCTTCTTTTTGATTTCTAGTTCCCCATGCCGCCAAGGTTCCCAGCGCATAAATTGAGTTCCCGTCAGGACGGTCGGCTTTTTCAAGCAGAACGACATTTGCGCCCAAGTCCTTAGCCCTGATAGCAGCAACCAAACCGGCAGTACCTGCTCCGATAATGACCACATCTGCATTGACTTGCTTAATGGCTTGTTTGCTTTGGTCAGGGGCCGCGGATGCGACTCCTGCGAAGCCGGCAAGACTTGTGAGGCCTAAGGTTTTGAAAAAGTTTCTTCTTTTAATCGCGAACATTGAATTCTCCTTGGAAATAAGGTTCAGGCGAATTTTCACAAGAAAAGTTCGTACGTATTTTGATTAATGTCAAAAAGGCAGCAGATCTTCCGCTTTCATTGCTTGATTAAAAGTAATAGCATCTCGAATTTTTCTTAGGCCTAATTTTCTCATCACACTAGATCGATGTCCTTCAGCAGTTCTTTCGCTGATGCCTAAGGACTCTGATATCTCTTTGGCGGACAGCAGATCAACCAGCTTATAAAAAACTTGTTTTTCTCTGTCAGTCAATGAGTTGAAGAGATGCCGCTTACTGTTTTGAATCTTTACATCAAGATTGGCATCATACTTTTTAATGGCATTCTCCACGGCAGCAAAAAGTTCTTTCTGATTCACTGGCTTCTGAAGAAAATCACAGGCTCCGTTCTTAAATGCCTTTATGGCTATATCTAACTCTCCATGCCCGGTAAGAAAGATAATCGGCAGATCAGGATTGATCTTCTTAAGTTCGGCTTGAACTTCCAGCCCGTTCTTAATTGGCATAAAGAAATCCAAAATGAGGCATCCCGGAGCGTTTATATTTGACGCTTCTTGCCGGAGGAAATCTTCCGAGGATTGAAAGGATTGAGATTTCCAATCATCAGTAGAAAGAATGAATTCCACTGCATCGAGGAACTCTTCATCGTCGTCTACGACTCGGATTAAATAAAAATTTTTATTGAGTTTCATGCTTGGCTTCCGTTACTGGCAAACAAATCTCCACAACGAGACGCTGTTGCTGGTTTTTAAAGATCTTCAGTTTTCCGCCATAAGAAGCACAGAGGTCTCGGACGATAGAAAGGCCTAAACCGTGTTCTCCCGTTTGCGAACTAAATAGAGGCAGTTTCATTTGTTCAATCAGGCAATCTTCTACCGCTGGGCCGTTGTCTGAGATTTGTATGGAGATCTCGTTTGCTTTCTGCGATAAAGACACACAAATCTCCGGATTCTTAATGTTCTCAACAGCCTGCCATGAATTTTTGAAGAGGTTAAGTAGAACAACTTCAAAATCGAAATAGTTCCCTGAAATGACTATCGGAACTGACGGAGGGACAAAGACAATACACCCTCTCGGGATGTCTTCAAGTTCACAAAAATCCCTAATAACTTCCGAAATTAACAGTCCCAAGTTAAGGGAATCGTCCTTTTTTCTTTCTCCCTTAATAAATCCTCGAATGTCTTTGACGATTCCTTGGGCTTTCTCAGCTCTTTTAATGAGTTTCTCTAAGGTTCCCTGAAGTTTGGCCCTTTCTTCTTCGCAAATTACGGAAGGTTTCTTCATGAGGTTTTCCATTCCCTCGGCATAGAGGAGGATGCCTCCAAGAGGTTGGGCTAGTTCGTGTGCAAGCAGTCTTGAAAAAATAGATATTCCGGCAATTCGTTTTTCTTTTTCAAAAGCTTCTTGGAGCGTTTTATTTTTCTCTGCAAGCTTCTTCTGTGCCTTCAATGCTAATTGAAGTTGCGCTGTTCTCCGTTGAACGACATAAGAAATCCGGATGTGATGCACGATCATGCCTAAAAAGATAAGGAAGGCACTAATCAGCCAAATGCCGTACTCTTCCCAGATGCGTTTAACGGTCCATTCCCGAAGATAAGAATAAGTTCCTTGCTTAAGGTTTTTATAGAGTTCGTCGACCTTGGAGTAATCTGAAGCTAATCCCCAACGGTATCCGTTGTTGACAGATAGATTCATAGAGTTGACAGCAACAAGGATTTTGTTAAGAGTGTCGATGTCCATGGATGGAGTAATCATCAGGCTCCAATGCGGGTAAACATCTGTAGATACTCGACAGTTGATTTGCGGAACTTTTCTCTCGTTAATGATTTTGAAGCCTTTGAGTATGTCAATGCCTCTATCCAAGCTGGTTTCGGCAAGACAAGAATTAATAATTGCGGCATCCACTTTTTTGTTTTTCAAAAGTTCCAGAGCTTCGATTTGCTCCATGCCGACTGGAACGGTTTTTGCAAAAAAAGTATCAGGATTAAATCCTTGTTTAAAAATTTCGTTCAAAACGATAAAAAGACCTTGAAAGCCGCTGATATTGTTTACTGCTACGGTTTTGCCTTCCAGGTCCGCGAGCTTTTGAATCTCTTTATTGTCACCTCGAACAAGAATGACAGAACCGACCGCATAATTTGGATTGGGTTGTAAGGGCGTAACTATTGTCCCGATATCCCTTAATCCATACTGAAGATTACTTCGATATCTCCCCGCACCAGCGACGAGGAGGTCCACATCCTTGTTCTTAATCTTTTCTTCCATGGAAGGGATATCCAGGAAGGCAAATTCGAGCTTGCGCGGTGCGATTTGTTTTGCAATGACGTCAGCCGTCTGCTGAATAAACTCTATGTTCGGATTCGGGGATGCGACTTTTGTTGCATAGAACCTCAACGGACTTAGTTCTTCTAGCAAAGCGTTTGCTTGTACATTCATACATACAGCAATGGCCGACATAGTAAAAAGACAAAGAAAAGAGCTAGTGAATCTGGAGGTCACATGATTACGAAAGCCTAATTCTTTGTTCTTCATCGCTTCTCTTCAACGCCTAATCCTTGGCTTATTTTCAAAAACTCAGCCGACCTTGTAAAGGATGGATAACGCTAAAAGGACAGTTAGATTTTTCTCAATCGTAATATTCATGGGGGCTGGAAAAGGATAGGGGTTCCTTGCAAACTCAACTGAAAAAAATCCTTTCGTAACTCAAACGTTAATTATGAAGACCTAGGTGATTGAGAGGCACTCTAACTTTTCTCCTCTTAATTATTCCCATAGGGAGTGTTGCTAACTTTAAATTTCAAAGAAAGTAATGCCAAATCTTCTTGGTCCCCTTAAGGAATTTTGGGACTAAGACACCAACAAGACATACTTAAATTGATCGAGATAACACCCAGATTTTCTCAATTCGTGGTTTGATACATATTGAAATTGTTTACGGTGGGTAATTTATTTCTGAAAGAAGATCTATTTGCTACAATGTCCAACCAGTCGGTATCTAACTATTTATGCCGCTAGTTTGATAATTAGACAAAGCATTCGACAATTGTTGTCAATTTTTAATTGACAAGAAAGTTTATTTTTTTTAACATTGACCATGAAAAGGTTGCTGAAAGGCAACTAGGGCTGGTCGAGAGACCCTGGTCCTTCACAGGCGGGATTGTGTCCCGCCATTTTTCTTTATGAAAGAGCTAAGTATTTTTATTGATGAATCAGGTGATTTTGGGAATTTTGAACCTCATTGCCGGTATTACATCGTATCTTTCGTATTCCACGATCAGGCCGTTGATATCTCAAGCCAGATCTCAGTTCTTGATCAGAAATTAGATAATTTAAACATAGACCATGTGGTTCATACAGGCCCGATTCTTAGGAGAGAGCCTCCATATAATCATTTGCAAATACAAGAGCGAAAAAGAATATTAAACGCCTTTGTTGCCTTTTTAAGGCATGTAGATGTTTCTTTTGTTTGTTTCTTAGTGGATAAAAAATACATAAATGATCCGATGAAATTAATTTCGGATTTATCCCGTCAAATCTCTCAATTTCTGCAGCAGCACACCTCTTTTTTTCACTCATTTAATGTTGTCAAAGTTTATTACGACAACGGACAGACTGAGCTAACAAAAATACTGGCTTCTGTGCTTCCAATTTATTTGAATAATGTGGTTTTTAACAAAGTTTCTCCCAAGGACTATAAGTTATTCCAAGCTGCGGATTATGTCTGTACGTTCAGATTGTTGAAAGAAAAATTGGACAACGACTATCTTACAAAATCGGACTTAAAATTCTTTTCCGGCAAGAGAGAGCTAAAGAAAACTTATTTAGCGCCTCTTTTGACGAAAATATTCCTTTAAATCTTTGCAATTGGCATGGTCAGGTGGAACCTCTTAATTAAGAAGATATTAAAAGGATTGTGGTTTAACCGAATCTACAAGTTTTGGACAACCTCCCAATCTCCCTTCTTCATAGAGTTTTTGCAAACTTGAATCATTCCTTAAGCCTTCAAACTCGACGGCATTCACCAGATGAGAAGAAGAGTGTTGCTGACGCTCTACGAACCAAATCTCGTCTCTACGGAGGTTGGCTCGACGAAGCAGGTTTGTATCGTGTGTGGTAAAGATAAGCTGCTTCCGAGTAGTTGTGCCTACTTTCTCCAAGAAGCTTCTCACAAGCCAATAATCGACTTCCGTGTGTAATCCATGATCGATTCCGTCAATAACATAAACACAATCCTTCTTACTTAGCAAAAGATCGACGATAGCCGGAGCGAGGTCGATAATTTTCCTTATACCGGTGGATTCTTCTTCTAGTGGAATCAAATATTTTTTGCCGGATATTTCATGTACTGCGCTGAGTCTGCTGAAAGTCAAATCTCCGTCTTCGTAATGTGCCAATATCCGTGCACCGCCGGCTTCTCGGATGAGTTGGCTTCCGTGGCAGCAAACAGTTGAAAGCAGTTCGTTTCGCTCAGAAGGTGGTAGACATAAGGATGACTCTGAAACAGGAGTTGAAACTAGAGCAGATATTCCGGTGTCGGTGCTCTTTAGGAGTTCAGACAATAGAGCGTTCCTCGAATCATTCCCGCCGATGTCTAAACCATAAGGAATCAGAAAAGAATTCTGATGAATGACTTTTAGAGTCTCAGAGAACCAATTGAAAACCTCTTCAAACGGTCTGAATTTCATGGAACTCAATGTCGTAAGTAGAGGGCAGGGACGATCCAGAGAGCGATCGGCGATACATTGAATGGCGTCGTGAGAATCAATATTCGGATTTATCTGAACCTTGTTCTCCTCTCGAAGATACAGAGTCTTTTCACTGCGGCTGTTCCGTTCAATTAGTTCTTCATACAAGATTTCATCTTCAGTGCATGCAATTTTGAATTCATAGATCAGCTCGCGGACAAGGATCCAAATCTCAAATTTTGAGATCGGATTTTTGTTCTCGGAAAAGTAAAAGTGACACAGGGGAATCTTCCCTTTAAGCCTAGGAGTTGTCACAAATGTTTTGAAGAAATCCAACGCTTTGATGAGATTGCTTTTGCCAGAAGCATTAGGTCCATAAATGGTAGCTAAAGGAAGCAGTTTCAGTCTGAACTTAGGAACTGAGGCCAACGTCTCGCTGTTTGTCCTCTCCTTTCCCGCTACCATGGAAAATGTGGTCATCTCTTCATAGGAGAGAAAGTTCGAAAACCTAAACTCAATAAGCACAATGTTCTTTACGACTGTGTAGGTTAACTTCTCTTTTAGAGGCCTTGTGTTGCGTATAACGAGATTTTATCTCCTAGGAGGGAATAAAAGTCCTTCTTAAAGGAGTTTCCTTTAAGCTCTTTCTTGTTTAAATCCAAACTACAACCGGAAGAAACTGTGATTTCTATTTGAGTATTGTTGAAGCTCCTTAAGCCTAGGCTTTCATTTTCAGAAAGTTGAGCTTAGTTGGCTCTCAACGGATCCTTCCGTTTCCAAACGATAATGCGTTCAATCTTTTTCTATAACTATCTGAGCTCACGGTGATTTTTCTTTAAGATGAGAGAAGAAAGCTTCGAGAAAGGAAATAGAAGTGCGCAAACTTGCCGATCTGATCTTTCAAAGAGACCGTCTTCGAGAAGAATTGTCGAAGATTGAGAAAGAAATCTCTGTCCTAACCCAGAAAACTCCTACTCTTAGTCTTCCTTTCGCGCATGAAATACCAAGAAATAGGGCTCAACAGGCTCCTTCCGGTGCCGCACCATTAACGCCGCAGCAAAAGATTTCGCTCTTTTTTGACTTGTTTAAAGGACGGGGAGACGTCTTTGCCGAACGTTGGGAATCTTTCTACGATCCGCAAAAGGCCGGATATTCTCCGATTTGCATCAAACGCTCCGGTGAGTGCCGAAGGCCATATTCCTTCTGCAAAAATTGTCCCGACAAACGTTACAAACCACTCACAACAAAAGACGTAGAACAGCACCTCTTAGGAAACGAAACGGTTGGAGCCTATCCGCTCGTTAATGGTCGATATTGTCCTTTCGTTGTCATTGATCTGGACGAGGATGATTGGAGAAATGACGCCAAGGCCATTCTTGAGTGTGCAGAAAAATTTGGCATTCCGGCTTATCCGGAAATATCTCGTTCAGGAAAGGGGATCCATATCTGGATTTTCTTCGAGGGCTTGGTTTCTGCAAAAGACGCAAGACTACTCTGCGATTCTTTAATTACTCTGACCCAGAATCAGATTAGAACTGAAGTCTCTTTGTCGTCCTTCGACCGCATCATTCCGTGCCAAGACGTATTGGATACGAATCAGCTTGGTAATCTTGTCGCACTCCCGCTCCAAAAGAAGCGGCGCCCTAATGCTTCAGTATTTGTAGACAAAAATCTTCAACCCTTAAAGGATCAATGGCAGCAGCTGAGAACGGTTCGCAAACTTGCCGCTGAAGAGCTTTCGGAATGGCTTGAGAATTACGGTGTAGATGAATCCAGAAACGTGACGGCGGAAAATACCCTTCCTTGGGAATCCACAAAGCTGCGTCCTAAGTTAAATGCAGCGGCTGAGGAGATCACTGTCGATGTTTTCGATAAGATTTATTTCCGGCTGGCAGATCTAACTGTTGGTCTCAAAAATGCGCTGACTAAGTTGGTCACATTCCACAATCCGATGTTTTACCAGCTTCAAGCTTTGAACAAGTTTGTCGGACGAACGCCTCGGTTTTTGACAATGGCCGAGCCTTTCAATCGAGATTATTTCTGTCTTCCCAGAGGCGTCTTAACAGAAATGATAAATCTCTTGGAAGAAAACGATATTTCTTTTGAATTGAGAGATAGAAGGGTTGCCGGAACGAAAATTTCCATCAAGCTCGACCTTAAACTTCGGGAAAAGCAGAAGAAAGCCCTGAAGGCGCTCCTTTCCGAAGACCAAGGTCTGCTGGTCGCTTCTACGGGTTTTGGCAAAACCATCGTCGCTGCGGCTTTGATTGCTGAGCGGAAAGTTTCAACATTGATACTCGTCAATAGAGTGGAGCTAGTCCGTCAGTGGCAAACTCGACTCCAAACGCTCATTATCAGCGGTGCAGAAGTCGGTGTCTGGTATGGAACTAAAAGAAAAAGAACCGAAGAGATAGATATCGCATCCATTCAAAGTGTTGAACGTATGGACGAGGACGAACTAAGGCAGTTCCTATCGTCCTATGGAATGCTTATCGTGGATGAGTGTCACCATGTTGCCTCTCCTAATTATCAAAGAGTCGTTTCATGCTCTGCTGCTAAATATCGATACGGCTTATCGGCCACTCCGGTCAGAAAAGACGGAAAGGAAAAGATAATCAACTTTCTGTGCGGCCCTGAACTAATAAGAGTCGAAGAGAATTTATCCGCCAAATGTACCTATCGGGTTCTGGAGTTTGACGGTCTCTTTTATCCGTTTACAGAAAAGACTACCTATGCACAGCTTGCTTCGATGCTTGCGGATAACGAAGAACGATCAAGGCGAGTCGTAGAAGAGGCCGTTTGTTTGTACCTGGAAGGAAGAAAAGTCCTCCTTTTGACGGAACGAGTAGCTCATCAAAACAAACTTGAAGAGATGTTGGCCGATGAGAATGTTCTTTTCTTTAATTTTCAAGCTCGATTGAAGGCCAAGGAAAGAGAGGAAATTCTCTCGAAAATCTCTAAACTTCCCGCTAACGAACCTTTCATACTGCTTGCTAACGGAAAGCTAATCGGAGAAGGGTTTGACTTGGAAAGACTGGACACCGTCATCTTTTCATTTCCATTCTCCTGGAAAGCTGTTGTCACACAGTACATCGGCCGCGTAATGCGTCGCTCACCGTCCAAGAATCATATCCTCCTAATTGATACCGTGGACAGGGGAAATCCGATCCTGGAGAGAATGTTCAGAAAGAGGCAAAAAGTTTACGAAGCTTTAGGCTTCAAACCTCAGGATGCTCAGGCGGACCTTTTTGTTCGTTAACAGGAGCAGTGCTGTTGGGCGGCCGGATTATCCTTAGCAGGCTTAATGCTCATTTCTCGCTTTTGACCATTCCTGTTGCTTTACCAGATTAAAGAACTGATGCAATATCTAATGGTTTAGGGGAGATTGTGTTAAAAGAGATTCTTCTGTCATCCTTCTTTATGAATAGTTGGAGCTAAATCCAAAGGTAAATAATTGGGTTATCGCCATGGAACCCTAAATGGCATTTACACTTATCGCTCGAATTTTGAAAAACCTTTAAATATTTTCATATAAGAGGTCAGCGGATTACCACAGGTACAATCATGGAAAAAGATATAGATGATCTCATTGACCAACTCAGTCTTCAGCAGTTGAAGAAACTGGTTAGCAAATACGCGAGATTAGATAGGCAATTAAGAGACGAAATACTTTCGGCAGCACATGTCAGGAACGCCTCCTTTAACGGACTTATGTTGGAAGAATGGAGGCGAAGGATGGAAGAAGCAATTGTCAGAGATCTTAAGGGTGAGTTAGATGATTACTACAACCAAAAAATCGTCAATTGGGATTCAGCGGTCGCAACTTTGGCAAAGGCTGTAAAAGATTTACAAGTACGAAATCAATCAAATGATGCTTTCACACTGTTGGACGAAACTGAAATGCGAATCGCAAAAGAGTCGGAATGTGAGTTTGTCGAAGATGAATATGGCACCGAAATCTATGTTGAGTATGAGGACGTGTCCAAGAAAATTAATAAGTTGAGACATCTTGCCAAAATCGAATCTGACAAAACCGCCCGGAATTATTTTTAGCTTTGTTTAAAGCAGCAAAAGAAGGCATCAGGATTTCCGACGCCAGAATAGACTGTCGGATTCCTGTTAGAGAAGATGAAGGTAACGGCTCATATGAGCTTTTAGCAACAGAGATTAGAAGCCAAATAATTAGGATTTTCAAACAAATAGCAGACCAGCCGGAGATCTATGCCTCTCCGACTAGTCAATCACTACTAACTTAGTGGTCAAAGACTATTTTGCTGCCTCGGCACCGGCAATCCTTCCGTAGACCGTTGCCATAACAAGACCTGAAATTCCACCGCCGCCAAGTCCTGCTTGATAAGCCAAATGGCCTGTGACGTCACCGGCGGCATAAAGGCCCGGAATAGGGGTGCCGGCCGTTGTCATGACTTGAGCCTTCTTGTTGATTTCTAGTCCCGAATAAGATGTATAAATTTGCGGCTCGCATTCAAATGCGTAATAAGGTCCTTTGTCAATCGTATCCAGCAGCTTGGTACGGTTTTGATATCTGTCCTTACCCTTTAATACGTCTTCGTTGTATTCCTTAATGGTCTTTTCAAGGTTTTGGTAGTTGATGCCTTCTGCCTTTGCCAGATCCTTCAAGTTGTCGAATTTGTCGACTTTTTGCTTCTCGAAGAAAATCTTCAGGCTGGAATCTTTGTATTTTTCAACTGCCTTGGAGTCAAGAATCCAATAGGCGAGTTTGAATTTGTTCTCGACCATCTTGTGGTTAACGGCGAGATAACCGCGAGTCTCATCTTGGAAGCGCTGTCCGTTCTTATTGACGATGATCAATGGAACTTCAACAAGGGGTTGTCCGATAGAAACGTTGCTGTGCGTTCCGACAAAGAGCATGTTCATGCCGAATCCGTAATGTTCAACAATGACATTTGCTCCGAGAGCGGTTGCGGCCTTAATGCCGTCTCCGACATTGAGCTTAGAGCCGTGCGATTTAACGCCTTTCAGGTAAGGATGATATTTTTCAACCATCTCTTTGCCGTTAGCAAAACCGCCGGTTGCAAGAATCACACCATGGTCAGCATAGATTGCGTACTTGTTTCCTTTGTTATTTTCTACGATTGCACCGATGACGCGAGCATTGCGTTTTTCGCTCTCAGTAATTAAAGATACAAGTTTAGTGTTCAGGACAATTTCGACGCCTAGAGATTCAGCTTTTGCCTGAAGAGCCTTAATGGCTTGCGGTGAACCGACTCTATAACCCGGAGCGAAATAATGAACGCGTTTGCGATTGCCGATGGCTTGAGCCGGCTGATCCGTAAATTTGACGCCTAAAGATTCCAGCCAATCCAGGTCTTTTGGTCCTTGTTCATAAACCAATCTTGCTACACCGGTGTCTCTCTTCAAGAAACGATTCAGCTTTAATCCTCTCTCAAGGGAATCCTGCCAGTTAATTTCCAGAGAATCATCAATTCCGGCTTTTTTCTGGATCTTAGTGCCGCCTATCCAATATCCGGATCCGGAGAGGATGGAGTGGCCGCCTAAAAATCCTCCTTTTTCAACCAATAAAACTTTTGAGGCTCCGCTTTGTTTAGCTGAAATGGCCGCACACAAACCGGCCATGCCGCCGCCAAGGACTAAAACGTTGGATCGAACGTCTGACTTTTCTGCTGCGATTGCTGTCATAGGTAGAGAAGAAAGTGAAAAAGCAACGCCGGCAGAGATTTTAAAAAATTGTCTTCTTTGCATAAAATGTCTCCTTGGGTGAAGAACAATTACAGATTAACGGGTGGGATTTTTTCTACCTACCGCTTTTACACAACCTATGTTGCAATTTTGCAAGTTAGAGGACTGACCGATGCAGCCCAAAAATAATCTACTAAATTGGAAACTCTTGGAGAGTCTTGAGCGTACTGGCAACTTAACCCAAGCTTGTATCGAAAATGATTGTGATCTTTCAACAGCGTCAAGGCAGTTAGCCGCGTTAGAAGAGGACTTGGGTGTCTGCCTTCTCGATCGGAGAAGAAAGCCCATGCAGCCGACAAGGTTTGTTAAAACCAATCTTTCTTTAATCCGTCGGATTATTCGCCTTCACGATGAGTTATTAGATGAAGCGGCTAAAGAATTAAGCAGCCGAAACGGCAAGTTCATTCGATTCGGTTTAACAACGAGTGCAATTGTTCACGGTGTAGTCGGCCTTATAAACAAATTTAATGCCGAATATCCGGATATTGAAATCCAATTGATTCCGGATATGGACCATATTTCTGTTGTGAATAAGGAAGTCGACATTTCTTTGGTTCCTTATGAACCGAAAGAGTCTGAACTGACGATACTTCCGATAGGACAGTGTTTCACGCTTTTAGTGGCTTCTCCCGCTTATCTTGTTAAACGAGGCGAGCCAAAAATAATCACAGACCTTAATGATCAAGGTCATACGCTTTTATTAAAGCGCAAACCCTTCTATCCGGAGGCAGAAGATCTCGTTTACGGAGACTTCATTTATGATTTTTATACTGGTCAATTGAGAAGCTTAAAAGACAGCAGGGAAAGGGTACCTAGCCAAAAGAGCGGCGGAAAGGTTACAACAAAATTTGTCGGAGACCAAAACGGTTATATTTCAGCTCTTTCAGGAGAAGGGATTGCAGTCGACCTGCCTCTTTCCTTCATCAAGCGTGACCTCGTCGGTGGATCTTTAGTACCGGTTCTTAAAGGCTGGAAAAGAAAACCCTGGAGCCGAAATCTGGTAGTCCATAAGGAGAATTCACATTGGGAAGAGCTCCATACATTTGCTCGTTGGTTTCAACTTCACGAAAGAATTGACTCCCACCATCGATGGAATGAAATGTATCAGTTTTGCGAAGTTCCGGAAGAGGCTTACGCTAACCGTTATCTGGAAGCTATACAAACCTGTACATTGCTTCTCAGTTCGCTCTTCGAT
>OOAE01000536.1_pt1 | contig 35666 bp, 29 predicted proteins | sample 1671271 | NCBI WGS metagenome assembly OOAE01 (sample SAMN06348139, study PRJEB24527) | human gut metagenome | biome: human gut; feature: ankylosing spondylitis patient; material: feces | host: Homo sapiens | place: China | collected 2015-10 | reverse complement strand
GGGTCAAGTTTTTCGCCCAAAGTGCTGTGCTTTCGCACCCGATTTCGTCGGGAATGCCAGTTTTTTCCGATTTTTTTGTGCAGAACATCAGGGCCAAAAGGCGCTCAGTCACCTCCGGTGACAGCTCCCCTGATAGGGAGGCCAGGTTCACGCGCTTTCTTCGGTGTAATACTGTGCCTGGGCGTTCCATAGTTCGTAATACTTTCCATCCGGCTCCCCCAGCAGTTCCTCATGGGTGCCCTGCTGGACGACCTCGCCGTGGTCGAACACGGCGATCTCATCACAGAACTTGCAGGAGGACAGCCGGTGGCTGATATAAATTGCAGTCTTATCGCCCGCGATCTCGTTGAACTTTGCGTAGATCTCCGCTTCAGCCACCGGGTCCAGGGCGGCGGTAGGCTCATCCAGCACGATGAAAGGTGCATCCTTGTACAGGGCCCGGGCAATGGCAATCTTCTGGGCCTCGCCGCCCGAGATGGTCACGCCATCCTCGTCCAAATCTTTATAAAGGCAGGTGTCCAGCCCCTTGGGCATCCGGGCCAACCGGTCGGAAAAGCCCGCTTTTTGCAGGCAGTCGGCAGCACGGGCGACATCATAATGCTGGGCCGTGGCAACATTCTGGCCCAGCGGCAGGGCGAACAGCTTGAAATCCTGGAACACCACCGAGAAGATATCCATGTACTCATCGTAGCGGTACTTACGGATGTCGATGCCGTTGAGCAGGATGACACCCTCGGTGGGGTCATATAGGCGGCAGAGCAGCTTGATGAAGGTAGTCTTGCCGCTGCCGTTCATGCCCACCACGGCCAGCCGCTCCCCCACCTTGAAGATCATGCTCAGGTGGCGCAGGGCATATTGCTCGCTGCCGGGGTACCGGAATGAGACATCCCGGAACTCCACGGTATACTGGCGGTCGCTCCGCTTTTCGGTGGTCAGGCTGCCCTTGTACATCTTGTTGGGCAGGTCAAGATAGTCATAGAGCGTTTTCAGGTAGGGGGCGTTGAATCTGCAGTCGCCCACGGCGGTGAACAGCCCGCCGATGCCCACAAAAAAGTTGGTGGCTGCGCCCACATACTGGGTCACAGCGCCCAGACCAAAGGCCCCGCCGTAGGCCTTCAGGCATACAAAGAGGTAGGCAAGACCCATGAGCAGAGCCGAAACGGCATTGCCCGTGGCATTCAGGATGCCGAATTTCCCCTTGCGGGCCCGCTCAAAGGCAGGCATGGAGACGGCGGCGTGATCTTTCAAAAACTCGAACTGGTCGTACATCCGCACGTCCAGCGCCTTTTTGTCGTCCCGACATACCCCCATGAGGAAGGCCCAGAGCCGGTTGCCCCGGCGGCCCTCCTCCTCGATATCCGGGCTGCTGATGCCCGCGCTGGAGGCGCACACCGGCGAGAGCCACGCCACGGCTAGGATCAGCACCAGCACTGCCGGAACACAGAGCGGGCTGTTGAAGACTGTCAGCGGGCCGGCGGGCACCCTGGCCGTGAACAGCCCCACAGACAGCACCGCGCCGCCCAGAATACGGAATACAGCCGCGGATACACTGTCCAGCAGCGCCACAGCGTTAGGATTGCCGCCGCTGCAGAAGCTTTCGCTCTGCTGGATGAAATTGTAGAGGTCGTAGACCTGCTGGCTGTCCTCGTCGGCATAATCCATGGACATCTGCTTTTCCATAAAGCAGTCATGGCCCAGCTGCCAGTTCAGCTGTTCCCGCTCCACGCTCTTCCAGTGGAGCAGGACCGACCGCACCAGCGTGAGCAGAGCGGTCACGCCCAGCACCCACGCCACATCCACGGCAAGGGCCTGCGGGTCCCGCGCGTCCGACAGCTCAGCCACCAGCCGGGCCGAGAACCAGACCACGGCATAGGGGCTGACGGCATCCGCCAGTGCCCACAGCACGGTGGACAGCACAAAGCGGGGCGTATTTTTCCAGTAAAAGCGCCAGGCCCGCAGGGTCAGCCGGACGCTTTTCTTCAGGGTCATTTTTTCTTCGTTCATACGGCCTTGCCCTCCTTGTAATATTTGCTCTGCACCGCAAACAGCTTGGCATAGCCGCCGTTTTGGGCCATCAGCTGGTCGTGGGTCCCCTCCTCGACCACACGGCCGTTTTCAAGGAAGAGAATGCGGTCACAGAAACGGGTGGAGGCCAGTCGGTGGCTGATGAACAGGCTGGTGCGGCCCCGGGTCATCTCGTTGTACTTCTGGTAGATATCATCCTCGGCGATGGGGTCAAGGGCGGCAGTGGGCTCATCCAGCACAAGAATAGGCGCGTCTTTATACAGGGCACGGGCCAGCATCAGGCGCTGGGTCTGGCCGCCGGAGAACTCCACGCCGTCCAGATAGACATCCCGGCCCACATGGGTCTTGATACCCGCCGGGAGGGATGTGATTTTTTCCGTCAGCCCTGCCTGGTCAAGACAGTACCGCACCTTTTCCTCGTCGATGCCGTCCATGGCCTGGGCCACATTCTCGGCCACCGTGCAGGAGAGCACGCTAAAATCCTGAAAGACCGCTTCAAACAGCTTGTAGTAATCCCGGCGGTTATACTGCCGGATATCCTGCCCGTTCAGCAGAACACGCCCCCCGGTGGGGTCAAGGAAGCCGCAGATCAGCTTGACCAGTGTCGTCTTGCCAGCGCCATTCAAGCCCACGATGGCCAGATTCTCGCCGGGGTGCAGTGTCAGGCTCATGTGGGCGATGGTGTTTTTCTCCGCACCGGGGTAGCGGTAGCTCACATCCTCCAGCTGCAGCTCATAGGGCATATCCAGCCGCTTTTCCAGCGGGATGCCCTCCTCAAACCGGAAGGGTTCCGGCAGCTCGAGGAACTCCCGGATGGTGGAGATGTCCAGGCTCTGCTTGCGCAGGAGGGCAAACTGCTCCATCAGGCCTGTGACCCACTGGGCAAAGCCGGAGGCCGCACCGAAGTAGAGCAGGAATTCCGACACCGGCAGGCCCCTGGTCACGGTGAGCCAGAGCAGATAAGCATAGGCCGCACCGTTGCGCACCAGCAGCAGGGCCAGGTCGATGAGGTTGGCGGTCAGGTAGGCGCGCTCCCGCTTTTCGAGAAAGGCATAGTTGAGCCGCAAAGCAGAATCGTACAGGTCAGTGAGCCACTGCCGCAGGCCGAAGATGCGGATATCCTTGCCGAACTCGCGTCCCTCGGCGGTGTTGCGCAGGTAATGCAGGCTCCGGGTGATCTTTGCCCCCTCCTCCCGGTGGCGGTAGCCCCACTCGTTGATATTCCTGGTGGAAAAATAGCTCACCACAGCGGTCAGGGCCGTCAGGACACAGAGCCAGGGGTTCAGCCCGGACAGCAGAGCCAGATACACCCCGAAGCCGATGAGGTTTGTCAGGATATCCGTCCAGCTTTTCCAGAAAGCCTCGCCGGAAGCACGGTTGTTCATACAGGCATCGTGGCCCTTCTGGTACATCAGACGGAAGGCTTCATCCAGCAGGTTGGCATAGGCCGTGCGGGTGCGCTTGGTGTTGATGCGCTTCAGCAGCTCCAGCCGCACGCCGCACCGGCCAAACATGGTGAGGTGGTCGATGTAGTAGCACAGCGCTGTCAGGGCAAACAGCAGGATGGTGAACCCGCCGATGGCACCCAGTAGCTGGCCCAGCGGCGCGCCGCTTTCCAGTTTGCCCAGCACCGCCGGGCTGATGAGCATTTCGGCAGTGGTCTTGCCTGCCGTGCAGACGGCCAGCAGCACCACCAGCAGCGGCACGCTCCGTCGGGTGTCCCAGGCCACCGAGAGCATGTAAGCAGTGTTCTGCCAGACATTGTATTTGGGCTTTGGCTTTTTGGTTTTCTCGTTCTTTCCCATTTTGGAATCCCCTTTCACTTGTCTGGCAATGATCCTAACACAAAAAATCGCCCCCGACACATTCCGGGGACGAAACGCCTGATTTGGGGGATGAATTGCTAAACCTGTGGAATCAATATCTCCGTCGTGAATGCCCCATCCTCGCTGTTGCGGCTGAGGTAGCCATCCAGCTTTTCCACGATGGCATCAATGCGCACCAGCCCGAAGCCGTGGCCCTCGCCCTTGGTGGTGACAAAACGGCCCGCAAGCTTTTTCTGCTTTTTAGTTGCCGTGAAATTGGTGAAGGAGATATAGAGCTGTGTGCCCTTCATATCCATATATACCCGGATGAGCCGCTCCTCCTCGGGCAGCTCCGCACTGGCATCCATGGCGTTATCAAAAAGGTTGCCCAAGATGCAGCAGAGGTCAAGCTCACTCATTTTCAGTTTGACCGGGATATGGGCATCGATCTGCACCGGGATATTTCGGCTCTTGGCAAGGGAGATCTTGCTGTTGATGATGGCATCAGCCATGGCGTTGCCGGTTTTTACAGCCAGATCAACAGTGTTCAGGTCGGTATCCAATGCATCCAGGTAGGCTTTGATGCCGTCCAGATCCCCCTGTGCCGCCAGCACCTTCATGGTCTGGATGTGTCCCCGGTAATCGTGCCGCCATCCCCGCATCTGGCGGTACATGTTGTCCACCTCTTTGTAGTGGGTCTCGATGAGCTCCCGCTGGTAAGCGGCGATGCGTTGATCGAGAAGCTTTGAAAAGAATTTAAGTTTCATCATTAAGTCCTCTCAATGATCGCCCGGTTCAGGGGCTCATAGGCACCCCGGGGCAATGGGAGGGCGGTACCATCGGCCAGCACGACTTCCTTTTTGGTCACACGGCGGATCTGTTTCAGGTTCAGGATCATCCCCCGCCCCACCCGGAGGAAGCCTTCGTCCAGCTGGGCCTCGAACTCACCAAGCGTCCGCTTGACGGTGTAATCCTGCCTGGCATGAACCGTGACGTAATTCTGGTGCACGTCCAGATACCGCACCTCATACAGCGGCAGGCGCACCAGCTCGCCGGAAAGCTCCAGGTTCAGGCACCGGGCGTTGCGGCGGTGCTTTTCCCAGGCACGGTCGAGAACAGCAAAGAGCTTTTCGCGGCTGACCGGCTTCACCAGGTAGTGGAGGGCGGCCACGTCATAGCCCTCGGCAATGTAATCGGAGTAGCCGGTGATGAACACGATCTGCACGGCTTCATTCTCCTGCCGCACCGTTTTGGCCAGCGTCACACCGTCCGTGCCCGGCATTTCCACGTCCAGAAGTAATAGGTCAAAGCTTTTGTCCTCTGCGTAGCGAAAAAGAAAGGCATCCGCCGAGGCAAAGCGCTCACTCTCCACCTCAATGCCACGCTCTGCGGCCCACTGGTGCAGAATGCTCCCCACAAATTCAGCATCGGTCGTGCTGTCATCACAGATCGCGGCACGGTATGACATAGCGGGCTCCCCTCTCTTTCCGTAAACTCTGGGTAGAAGTATGACACACTTTGTCCGCAATTGCAACAAAAAGAAGCGGCTGACACGACAGCCGCTTCTTTTTGTACGATTTCATTTTATGAATTATTTTCAGTTGTGCTGTTTCAGAGCGCAGACCGCAATGCTCAAAGCACTCCAAGCTGCCTGATACATCAGGACAGCGGCCACCGACAGGGTGCCGATGCTGCCCGCGTAGGTCAGCAGAGCACCGATGACCACCGAGAACCAGACCGAGACCATCTGCACCGTGGTGGCGCTGGTCTCGGCGTTCTGGGCCTTTTCCGCCGCGCGCAGGCCGCCGATCAGGCTGGCAAAGCCCTTATCATGCAGCATACAGCAGCGGGCCGTCTCGTCCGGCTGGGCAGGGGTCAGCGCGCTGCACTGCTCCTGATCCAGCAGGGTGATCATCCCCTCGGGCAGATGGTAAGCCTCGGTGATGTGGTGGGCCGTCAGGCTGGGGTCCTCACAGGTGACCAGCAGGCGGATGTTCTCCCGCTGCAGCACCTCCAGACCGCGGGCGGCGTTGCGGCCGCCCACATAATGGAGCACGAACATGGCGTGCAGGCTGCCGGAAACAGCCAGATACAGGATCTGCAGCGCGCCGTTTTGGGAGTGCTCATCCTCGTACTCCTGCTCAGGCAGGGGCACGCCCTCCCGCTCCATGTACAGCCGGTTGCCGATGAGCACCCGGTTGTTATCGCACCAGGCAGCAAAGCCAAGGCCGTGGTGGACCTCCAAGTCCTTCACAGGGTACAGGATCTCGGTGCGGTCCTCAATGATCTGGCGGAACAGGCCCCGCAGGGTCTCGCAGCTGTGGTTGAGGATGCTGGCCGCATAGAGGATGGCACGGTCGATGCGGCCGCCCTTGAAGATGCGGATGTCCTCCAGATTCACGCTGTCGGCGGTAAAGAGCTCGTCGGCATCCACCTGCACGGTGTCCACACCGCCCAGCTCCTCAATGGCGGCCCAGCCGGGCACCACGGCACCGGCGGCGGCAGCGGTCTTTTGCAGGCGCAGAGACGCGATGCCCGCAACCAGGGTGGAGGACAGCGGTGCACCCATGCAGAGCATGGAGGTCAGGGCTGCGGCCATGCCGTTGGGCCCACCGCCAAACAGCAGGAACACCAGCCCGCTGAGCACGGCAGCACCCAGCAGGATCAGGGCTGTCTTGCGGGCGCGGCGCTCACTGGCGCGCTCCCCGAAGCTCTGCTCCACCAGCGCCTCGTCCCACTGGACAGGGCGGCTGAGCAGCACCCAGGGATCTTTCTGATCCAGGCTCCGGGCCAGCACCCGGATCAGGTCCTTATCCCGGACACGGAACGCGCCCTGCAGCCCCTCAGGGGATCGGGCGGCAAGGTCATAGCCGTTTCTGACGGCAGTCAGCAGGACACGGCTGCCCAGCAGGGCCAGGAACAGGCCCAGTGCGGCCACACCGGAAAGCAGCGTCCAGCTGGAGTTCTGATAGCTCTGGGCGTTGAGCAGGGCGACCGCAGCCTGCACCAGCGCACCGCAGGCAGCCAGCGCCGGCATGGTGTCTGCACTGGGGCGGCCCTTGAGGCCCTGCAGGCCATCCCGCAGGACAGGCCAGCCCACAGCCAGCGCACCGGCCAGAAAGAGCAGGTTGGCGGCATAGAACGCCGCCGGGGCGATCACGGGGTCAAGGGAGGCCACAGGGGCCAGCAGCCCCTCGGCAACAAGGCCAAAGTGGAGCAGCACCACCGCAAGGATGCCCTCCAGCACACACCGCAGCGTCAGCTCCGCGCCCATCCGGCGGAGCTTCTCCCCCACCTGCTCGGGCGTTTCCGGCTCGGTTTCTTCTTCAGGCTTCTCCTCAGCCTCTGGCGCGGCAGGGGCCGCTTCCTCAGCAGGCTGGGCCGGGGCCTCCTCTGCCGGGGCGGCAGGCCGGGCGGGTGCCTCGTCCTCTTCCAGTCCCATCAGCGGCAGGCTCATGCTGTCGTCCTTGCTGGGGGCCTCGGTGCGGGTAGGGGCCTGCGGCTCGTTCTCGTCCGCGCCCTTGCCAAAGAACTGGAAAGCCTTTTCCGGTTCCGGCTCAACCTCTGGCGCGGCTTCCGGGGCAGACTTTGCCTGCTTTACCGACTGATCCTCGGCAAACACCATGGGGATGGCCGGGCCCTCAGGCGCTGCGGGAGCTTCCGGCTCCACGGCCAGCACCTCTTCGGGGGCATCCTGCACCTCCTCCACCGGGGCGGGCTTGGGGGTGCCATAGAGCATGGCCTTGAGTTCGGCCATCTCTGCATCCTCCTGCTGCTCCTGCGGGGTCAGGGGTTCCCGGCGGCGGGGCGGCTCCGGCTTTTTCTCGGGCTGGGGTGCGGGCCGGGGTTCCGGCTTCGGCGCTGCGGGGGCTTCCGGCGCGGTGGGCAGAGCCACAGGCTCTGCTTCCTCCAGCTCTCCGGGCTCCAATGCCAGCTCCAGGCCGGCCTCGGCTTCTTCCTCATGGCCCAGCACGATCTCACCCGTGGGCGGCAGCTCATTCTGCACGGCCGGGGCGGCGGCAGGCTCTTCTTGGGCCTTTTCGCGGTGAAAGAGCTTGCCCAGCAGGCTGCTGGTGCTCTCCTTTTCCTCATCGCGGCGCTTCATCTCTTCGGGCACCTGTGCCACGCTGGTGCTGAAAAACGTGCGGAACTTCTCGTTCTGCGCATCGATCTCTTCCTGTGTCAGCTCTTTGCGCTTATCATCCTTTGGCATCCTAGTCCCTCCCTGTTCTGGTCACGGCGGTCTGGCCGCTGTTTCTTACTCTGCGGCGCGCTGGCTCTGGATCTCGTACAGGATGATGCCAGCTGCCACCGAAACATTGAAGCTGTCCACACCGGTGCCCTGAGCGGCCATATCCAGCCGCACCACGCCATCGCAGAGCTTTTTCACCAGCTGGGATACACCGCTGCCCTCGCTGCCCAGCACCAGTGCGATGGGGCCGGTCAGGTTGTTCTTGCGCAGGGGCACACCGTCCATATCGGCACAGTAGACGAACACACCCTGATCCTTCAGGCGGCGGATGGTCTCGCCGATGTTGGCCACGCGGGCCACAGGCAGGCGCTCGGCCGCACCGGCGCTGGATTTGATAACGGTGGGGGTCACGGACGCGCCGCCCCGCTTGGGGATGACGATGCCGTGGGCTCCGCACAGCAGCGCAGAGCGCATCACCGCGCCCAGATTGTGGGGGTCCTCGATGCCGTCACTCAGCACCAGGAAGGGGGGCTCCCCCTTCTCTCTGGCAACGTTCAGCAGGTCCTCCACGGTCACATATTCGATCTCGCTGGCAAAGGCAGCCACGCCCTGGTGGCTCTCGGTTCCGGTCATCAGGCGCAGCTTGTTGGGGTGCACCCGCTTGACCGTGGCCCCGGCCTCCTTGGCCATGGCGGTATAGTAAGCTGCCACGGCGGGGGCCATGCCCTCCGCGATCAGCACGGTATCCACGCCGGAACCGCTCTTGAGCAGCTCGGTCACGGGGTTTTTGCCGTAGACCAGGCTCTCATTCCTGGGCTGCTCCTCCGTGCTGCTGCGGCGGGGGCGGCGCGGCATTTTCTGTTCGTCCATTGATGTGTTCTCCTTCCATTCTATGGCAAGGCGGGCCGTTTGAGCCGCGCCATGGTTTCGTTCTGTTTCAGTTTTACTATATTTTGACACTGATACATTCTAAAGTATAGCATACCCCGGCATTCTTCGCAATGTTTGCCGAAGGCAAAAGTTTTCCACATTCAGCAGGCTATACAATCGGTAATTCGGCTCAAATTTTTCCACATGTTGAAAACCCGGTGGAAAATGTTCAAAAATCAAGTTTGTACGCCCACTTTCCGGGTGGAATTCCACAGTTTCCACTGAGTTTTCAACTTCCCAGGTTCGACACGCAAACTTTTCGCCGTACTTTTTGTAAAATTCAAGTCGGAATTATGACAATTTTTTGAAGGGAGATCCAGTGGTTTTTGCCAGAATCTCCAACATCAAAATGCCCAATGTGAATTTGTGTTGAAAACGCCGCGGGAACCGCCTTGATTTTATCCTGTAATTGGGGTATACTACCCTTAGGTTCGTTAAAGGATGCGCAATCTTGTATCCAAAACGGCTTTTTCACCCCAAAATGATTTTGCGGAGGTAATGAATAATGTTGGTAAATGCAACCGAAATGCTGATCAAGGCACGCGATGGCCACTACGGTGTGCCCCAGTTCAACATCAACAATCTGGAGTGGACCAAGGCAGTCCTGACCGCCTGCGAGGAAATGAAGAGCCCCGTTATCCTGGGTGTCTCTGAGGGCGCAGGCAAATACATGACCGGCTTCAAGACCGTTGCCGCCATGGTCAGCTCCATGGTGGAGACCATGGGCATCACTGTTCCCGTTGCCCTGCACCTGGACCACGGCACCTACGAGGGCTGCAAGGCCTGCGTTGAGGCCGGCTTCTCCTCCATCATGTTCGACGGCAGCCACTACTCCATCGAGGAGAACGTGGAAAAGACCAAGGAGCTGGTCGCGCTGGCACACTCCAAGGGCCTGAGCATCGAGGCCGAGGTCGGCTCCATCGGCGGCGTTGAGGACGGCGTTGTGGGCGCTGGCGAGATCGCAGACCCTGCTGAGTGCGCAAAGATCACCGATCTGGGCATCGACTTCCTGGCTGCCGGCATCGGCAACATCCACGGCGTTTACCCCGCCAACTGGAAGGGCCTGGACTTTGAGGCACTGGACCGCATCCACAAGGCTACCAACAACATTCCTCTGGTCCTGCACGGCGGCACCGGCATCCCCGACGAGATGATCCAGAAGGCCATCAGCCTGGGCGTTTCCAAGATCAACATCAACACCGAGTGCCAGCTGGTCTTTGCTGAGGCCACCCGCAAGTACATCGAGGCTGGCAAGGATCAGCAGGGCAAGGGCTTCGACCCCCGCAAGCTGCTGGCTCCCGGCGCTCAGGCCATCGTTGACAAGTGCAAGGAGAAGATCGAGCTGTTCGGCTGCGCAGGCAAGGCCTGAGCAGAAGCGCATCTCCTGAGCACATTCCCGCCCCATAAATGATATTGCCCCGCTGTTCTGTGCATCACAAAACAGCGGGGCATTTTTTTGTAAGCCAATCCGCAAAAAGGGGGCTGCTGCACCGGTTTTTCCCGTGTGCCGCAGCCCCTCTTCTTTACTGGTTCAATTTTGCAAACGCTTCCCGCACATCGCCGGAGAAGTAGAGCGTGCCCAGTGCGCACACGGGGCCGGTGCCCCCAAGGGCGACCGCCCGGGCCACACCGGCTTCAATGGTGGGAGCAGGCTCGGCCCTGCCGCCCCGGGCGCGGATCTGTTCGGCCAGCGTCTCAGCGGGCATGGCGCGGGGGGTATGGGCCGCTACGGTGACGAACTGCCCGGCCAGCGGCAGGAGCAGTGCCAGCATCTCGCCCACATCCTTGTCCGCCATGATGCTGAGCAGGAACACAAACTTCTGCCCCGGAAAGCGGTCCCGCAGGCTCTGCACGGTGGCCCGCATTCCGTGGGCGTTGTGGCTGCCATCCAGCAAAAAGACGGGCGAATGCCGCAGCAGCTCGAACCGGCCCGGCCAGCGCACCTGTTCCAGACCGGCGCGGATGGCGCTGTCCGGGATGTTCCAGCCCCGGCTGCGCAGCACCCGCAGGGCCGTAATGGCCGTAGCGGCGTTCCGGGGCTGATAGCTGCCGATCATGGGCAGGCGGATGCCGTTCAGGCCGTCAAAATCAAAGGTGACAGCATCCAGATCCCCGTCCTCGATGGTCAGCCTGCTGAGATCCACCACGGTCAGCGGCGCGTGCCGCTCTGCCGCCGTACGGGCGATGACGGCATCGGCCTCGGGCACACCGCCATAGCTCACCACCGGACTGCCCGGCTTGATGATGCCCGCCTTGGCCGACGCGATATCGGCCAGGGTGGGGCCCAGCTCCTTTACATGATCCATGCCCAGCGCCGTGATGACCGCGCACTCCGGCGGGTCGATGACGTTGGTGGAATCCAGCGTGCCGCCCAGGCCCACCTCCAGCACCACGATGTCGCATTTCGTCTCAGCGAACCAGAGCATCCCCAATGCCGTGATGATCTCGAACTCGGTGGGGATATCGGTCATGGCATCGGCAGCGGGCTTCACACGCTCCACCAGCCGCACCAGCGCCTCGTCCGGGATCTGTTGGCCGTTTACCTGAATGCGCTCGTTGAACCGGTTGATAAAGGGCGAAGTATACAGGCCCACCCGGTAACCCGCTGCCTGCAGGCAGGAGGCCAGCATGGCCGCCGTGCTGCCCTTGCCGTTGGTGCCCGCCACATGGATGAATTTCAGCTGCTTGTGCGGATTTCCCAGTGCGGCCAGCAGGGTCCGGGTGCGGGTCAGGCCCGGCTTGTGCCCCGCCCACTGGACGGCGTGGATATAGTTCAGTGCTTCTTCATAGTTCATTGTGCAATGCCTCGGATCGTTTTGTTTTCCAGCAGCAGGCGCACCAGCACGGTGTTCACCGCCGCCAGGACCAGCGCGTTGGGAATGCGGGTCACCAGCACGCTCCACGGATAGTTATAGAAGAGGTGGAGTGCCAGCGAGTTGATGACAATGGAGCCCACCGCATGGCCGGCAAACACGCTGATCTGGGTGCGCAGGCCCAGCCGCAGGTTGGGCAGGGCGCGCCAGAGAAGGCCCGCCGTCAGGCCGATGGAGCCAGCCCCCAGCGTGATCAGCGGGTTGATGGCGTAGCCGGAAAGGGTGCCGCCGATCATATCGGCCACTGCACCCACGGCAAAGCCCTCCACCGGCCCGAACAGCACAGCGGCCAGCAGGGTGGGCAGGCTGCCCAGGTTGAACCGGACAAAGCCGGTGGAAATGCTCAGCACCCGGGCAAACACGATGCTCATGGCAGTGAGCAGGGCCAGCATGGTGAGCTTGCGGACGGAATTCCTGGAATGGTTCATATCAATTGTCCTCCCCTGTTTCGGGAACCGCGGGGCGGGCAATGCAAAACGCCCTCCCCTGTGACAAACCGCACAAAGGAGGGCGTGATTCAACGGTTCACATCCAGACGGGGCCGCAGACGGCCCCATCTGCACCCAAGTCCATGCAGCAGCGGGATGCAGGCCATGCACCGCGGGTCTTACCTTCGTCCGCAGCACAACTCCCCGTTGATGCGGCACTTAACGCGCATGGCCTTACTCTGTTGATGGTCTTATTATATGCCTTTTTCCGGCCCATTGCAACCACAACTCCCATCATCTTTCCCAATTCGCGGGGCAGATTTTTGGCGGGGTGCACAATTCCGGCCTACACAAAAAGCCCTCCGGTGCGTCTCGTCCCGGAGAGCTTTGGGGTACAAATGGGCTGGTTATTTACTGCACATCGGTCAGCTCAGCCAGCTTGTGGAAGATCTCGGTGTTGTCATACACGCCGCGGAACTTGTCTGCACCCTGACCACGGGCGTAGAGGTTCACCATGGCACCGGTGTGGGCGTAGGTGGTATGATCCACACCGGACTTGTGGTTGATGGTGTGGCAGATGGCCATGCTGAAGGGGATGTAGGTGCCAAACAGCTCATAATCCTGCTGGCTCATCTTGCTCTGGCTGGAAGAACCGACCTTGAGGGTGCGCTCGTAAGCGGTGCGCAGGTTCTCCACCTCGTAGTCGGTCAGCAGCAGCTTGCCTGCGTTGGCGGCATCGGGGTCGGTGGGCAGGGTCAGGCCGAAGTTTGCCTTCACGTCCTGCATTGCAGTCTCAAAGGGAGTCTGATTCTTCACGTAGTTGTTCACATAGGTGGAATCGAACTTTGCGTAGGACATCTTCTGGTGGGCCAGGTTGGTCAGGAAGGTATCGTAGTTGGTGGTCTTGTAGCCAATGCCCAGGCCGCCGGTCTCGTGGTCAGCGGTCACCAGGATCAAGGTATCATTGGGATGCTGGGCGTAGAACTCCACAGCGGCCTGCACCGCGTTGTGCATCTCGATCACATCATGGATGGAGGCAGCGGCATCGTTGGCGTGGCAGGCCCAGTCGATCTTGCCGGACTCCACCATCATAAAGAAGCCGTTGCTGTTGTCCAGCAGCTCAATGCCCTTGCGGACATAGTCGGTCAGCTGCCACTCTCCCGGAGCGGCATCCATGGCGTAGTTCATGGACTTGCCGTCGGCCAGATTCTCGGCAATGATCAGGGTCTTGCCTGCCCCGGCCTTCAGGGCAGCAGCACCGGCCTGGGTGGTGACAACGTTGTAACCGGCCTGTGCAGCCACCTCGTGGTTGTTGGGGCCGGTGCCATCGCCGTTCACCTTCTGGAACTCGCCGCCTGCGAAATACTCAAAGCCGGAGTTTGCCAGCTCCACGCCGATCTGATAGTAGTTCTTGCGGGTCTTCTGGTGTGCATAGAAGGCAGCAGGGGTGGCGTGGTCAATATTCACCGTGGAAACAATGCCAACCTTGTAGCCCTTCTGCTTATGGAGCTTCTCCGCAATGGTCTCATAGGGCACATCACGGGTCCAAGGGCACATATTGATGACACCGCTCTCGGTCTTTTTGCCGGAAGCGATGGAGGTAGCGGTGGAAGCGGAGTCCGGGCAGAAGGAGGTGCTGTCGTATGTGGTCACACTGCCCACTTCCGGGAACTGGGTAAAGCTCAGCTCTGCCTCGGTGATGGCACCGTTGTTGGTGACAGTGCCCTGATAGAACCGGGCAGACTGGATCTGGGCAGTGCCCATGCCATCGCCGATGAACAGGAAGATGTACTTGGGCTTCTTCTGGAACAGGCCAAAGCAGTTCTCCTCGTCAGCTGCGGTGGAAGCAGCCGGAGCGGCAGCGTTTGCAGCCACAGGGGCAGCAGTCATCAGACCGGCGGCAGATGCCACAGCACCTACTTTCAGGAAGTTGCGGCGGGACATTTTATGTTCTTTCATACGATAATTCCTCTCTTATCCTGAGCCCTCCCGGGCCCTGTTGCAATGTTTCTTGGGAACGGTTCTATTGTACCCGTTCGGAGAAAGAGGGGAAACCACGGTAAGGAAAATCTTAGGTAAACCCTGGGCAATGAAAAACAGGCATTGGTAAAAAACAGGTGGTCTTTGTAAAATCGGATTGTTCCTGCCCGCGGGCCCTTCCACTCCGTCAGGATTTGCCCCGGATCGGTTGCATCCGGTGGGCAAATCGTGTATACTGTAACCCGATTTTTATTTGCGGAGGGAGGGGTGCACATGTCCGTTTTGTGTCTGGGCGAAGTCTGGCTGGAGCTGAACGCCGCCACGGCTCCGGAGCTGACGGAGACGTTCCGGGCACAGACCGGCGGCTGGGGTGCAGGCTTCTGCCGCCGGTACGCCGCATTGGGCGGGCAGGCGGCTCTGCTGGCCCAGCTGGGAGCCGACCCCTTTGGCCGCAAGCTGGCGGCCCGGCTTGCCCGGGATGGTGTGGATTGCTCCCTGCTCTGCTTCACGGATGCCTTCCCCACACCGGTGGTGTTCACCGGAGCAGACACCGTTCTGCCCTACCGTGCCCACACCGCCGGGCTGGCCCTTGGGCCGGAACAGCTGGAGGCCGCCCCGTTCCGGGGAGCCTCTGCCTTCTGCTTTTCCTCCGCCGGGCTGGTGGACAGCCCCCTGCGGCTGGCCCACCTCAAGGCCCTTGCCGCCGCCCGGGATGCCGGGGCGCTCTGCTGCTATCTTCCCCGGCTGGCGCAGGCCGCGCCCTACTGGCCGCAGCGGGAGGCTCTGTGCCAGACCGCCCTGCAGTTTCTTGACCGGGCAGACGTTCTCTTTTTAGAGGAGAGCGACCTGCTCCTCCTCTTCGGCTCCCGGGAGCTGCGCACAGCCCTGTTTGCCCTGTTCACCGGCCATGTGCAGCTGATCTTTTTCTACAAAAAGGACAGAATTTTCGCCTTTACACGCAGCGTTATGGCTTCTGCCGCAAAAAAAGACCAGAGCCCCGCTCTGGTCTTGTATCGGATGGAACAAATGGGGATTCATGTAATAGATCTGCCACAGTTAAGGGAGCATGTACTAGGACAGTTACTAAGTAACGATGCAGATGCCGGGAGCCGCAACCCGGACGCTGGCGAGCGAAGCGAGACTGAGAGGTTTAATCCGTAGCCAAACAAAAACAGCCAGCGCCGTGGAAAGGAGGAGAAAGCGGCGCTGGCTGTGTATGAGAACTCCCAAACATTTGCGGCTGTCAGGAGATGGTTGGTAGTCTGTCCGCCGCCTTGGCTATTGCCTCGCATCAGCAGGGGACAGTGTTTTTTAAAGGGGCCGCGCCGCCCGGTTTCTGCCGGAGATGCGCGGTTTTCATTGCCTGCATGGCATCTTGGGAGGATGTTTTTCTGTTCCTCCCTGACTGCACCCTTATTGTACAGGATAAAAATGGAGTTTCTTTGTGAGGAATTTGAACAAATTGAAAATAAACGGAGCCGCTGCACATCATTTTGTACAGCGGCTCCGTTTTTTACGATTTTTCCTTAATTTTCGGCCAGATTACCGGTGTAGAGCTGGTAATACTTGCCCTTCTTGGCGATCAGCTCGTCGTGGCTGCCGCGCTCGATGATGCGGCCCTGCTCCAGAACCACGATGCAGTCTGCATTGCGGACGGTAGACAGACGGTGGGCAATGACAAAGCTGGTGCGGCCATACATCAGGCCGTCCATGCCCCGCTGGACCAGTGCCTCAGTGCGGGTATCAATGGAGGAGGTCGCCTCGTCCAGGATCAGCACCGGGGGATCGGCAACCGCGGCGCGGGCAATGGCCAGCAGCTGGCGCTGGCCCTGCGACAGGTTTGCGCCGTCGTTGGTCAACATGGTGTTGTAGCCATCGGGCAGACGCTTGACAAAGCCATCGGCATTGGCCAGCTTTGCGGCGGCAATGCACTCCTCATCGGTGGCATCCAGGCGGCCATAGCGGATGTTCTCCATGACCGTACCGGTGAACAGGTGGGTATCCTGCAGCACGATGCCCAGAGAGCGGCGCAGATCGTCCTTTTTGATCTTGCGGATGTTGATGCCATCATACCGGATCTTGCCGTCTGCGATATCGTAGAAGCGGTTGATCAGGTTGGTGATGGTCGTTTTGCCGGCACCGGTGGAGCCGACAAAGGCGATCTTCTGGCCCGGGCGGCCATAGAGGTTGATCCCGTGCAGAACGGTCTTTTCCGGCACATAGCCAAAATCGACATCGGTAAAGGTGATGTCGCCCGCCAGCTTGTGGTAGGTGGTGGTGCCGTCGTGGTGGGGATGCTTCCAGGCCCAGATGCCGGTGCGCTCGGTGGTCTCCACCAGCTCGTCATCCTTGCCATACTTGACGTTGACCAGGGTGACATAGCCCTCGTCGGCCTCGCTGGTCTCGTCCATCATCTTGAAGATACGCTCCGCACCGGCCAGTGCCATGATCACGCTGTTGGCCTGCATGGACACCTGGCTGATGGGCATATTGAAGCTCTTGTTCAGGCTCAGGAAGGCCATCACGGTACCCAGGGTCATGCCGCCGACATTGCCAACGGCCATGGCCGCGCCTGCCAGAGCACAGACTGCATAGCTGATATTGCCCAGCTGTGCGGTAACGGGCATGATGATGTTGGCGTAGCTGTTGGCCTGCTTGGCGCTTTCCTTCAGCTTATCGTTCAGCTGCCGGAAGCCGTCCAGAGCCTTCTGCTCGTGGGTGAACACCTTGACGACCTTCTGGCCCTCCATCATCTCTTCGATGTAGCCGTTCACCTTGCCCAGATCCTTCTGCTGGGCCACAAAGTACTTGCCGCTCATGGCAGTGATCTTCTTGGAGCAGAACAGCATCAGGGCCACCATCAGCATGGTGACAACGGTGAGCTGCCAGCTCATCAGGCACATGCTGGTGAACACGGACACGATGGTGATGGCGCTGGACACCAGCTGGGGGATGCTCTGGCTGATCATCTGGCGCAGGGTGTCCACATCGTTGGTGTACACCGACATGATGTCGCCGTGGGGGTGGGAGTCAAAATACCGGATGGGCAGGCTTTCCATGTGGGTGAAAAGCTGGACGCGCAGGTTGCGCAGGGTGCCCTGGGTCACGTTGACCATGATACGGGCGTTGAGCCATGCGGCCAGCACGCCGATGGCGTAGATGCAGCCGATGCGCACCAGTGCGCCTGTCAGCGGGCCGAAGTCCGGTGTGGCCTGCTTGGTCATGGGGACGATGTAATCATCGATCAGGGTCTTGAGGAAGAGGCTTGCCTGCACATTTGCCAGCGCGCTGACGATGATGCAGACCAGCACAAGGATGCAGTGGGGCAGATAGTGCTTGAACACCTCATCCATGATCCGCTTGAGCAGCTTGCCCGGGTTCTCGACCTTCGGTTTGGGGCCGCCCACCCCACGGGGGCCGGGGCCCTTTACTTCTTTCACCTGTGCCATTACTGCTCACCTCCCTGCTTGTCAAAATCGCCGCCGCCCTGGGTCTGGCTGTTGTAAACTTCCTGATAGATCTTGTTTGTCTTGAGCAGCTCCTCGTGGGTGCCCAGGCCGTTGATCTGGCCGTTGTCCAGCACCAGGATGCGGTCCGCATCCTGCACGGAGGAGATGCGCTGTGCAATGATGATCTTGGTGGTGCCGGGGATCTCCTCCCGGAAGGCCTTGCGGATCTTGGCATCGGTGGCGGTATCCACGGCGCTGGTGCTGTCGTCCAGGATCAGCACCTTGGGCTTGCGCAGCAGCGCGCGGGCAATGGTCAGGCGCTGCTTCTGGCCGCCGGACACGTTGGAGCCGCCCTGCTCGATCCAGGTATTGTACTTGTCGGGGAAGCGCTCGATGAACTCATCGGCGCAGGCCAGCTTGGCCACCCGGATGCACTCTTCCTCGCTGGCGTTCTCATCGCCCCAGCGCAGGTTGTCGAGGATGGTGCCGCTGAACAGAACGTTCTTCTGCAGCACCATGGAGACCTCCCGGCGGAGGACATCCAGGCTGTAATCCTTAACGTCCACGCCGCCCACCTTGACAGAGCCGGTCTCGGCATCATACAGGCGGGGGATCAGCTGCACCAGGCTGGATTTTGCACTGCCGGTGCCGCCGATGATGCCCAGCGTCTCGCCCGGCCGGATGCTGAAGGTAACATCATTCAGGACAGGCTGGCCGGAGCCGTGCTTATACTTAAAGGTAACGTGGTCAAACTCAATGCTGCCGTCTGCCACCTGCTGCACCGGCTGCTTTGCCGGGGGCAGGTCGGTGGTCTCGTCCAGCACCTCCACGATACGGCGGGCAGAAGCGGCGGACATGGCGATCATCACAAAGGCCATGCTCAGCATCATCAGGGCCATCAGGATGTTCATAATGTAACCGAACAGGGCGTTCAGCTGGCCGGTGGTGATCACACCGTTCAGGACGTAATGTGCGCCGAACCAGCTCAGGGCGATGTTGCAGCCGTACACAGAGACCAGCATGGCGGGATTGTTGAAGCTCAGGCGGCTCTCGGCGTGGACGAACTGCTTGTACAGGCTCTCGCAGGCCTTGGTGTACTTCTCGTTCTCAAAGTGCTCCCGGACAAAGCTCTTGACCACGCGGATGGCCGAGACATTCTCCTGCACGGAGGCGTTCAGGTTATCGTAGTTCTTGAACACCTTATCAAAGATGCCGAAGGTGGGAACCATAATGCCTGCCAGCACTGCCACCAGGAACACGATCGCCACCAGGAACACCATGGTCAGCGAACGGCTGATCATGGAGGCCATGATGAGCGCGAAAACCAGATGGACGGGGGCACGCACGCACATGCGCTCGATCATCTGGAACGCGTTCTGCAGGTTGGTCACGTCGGTGGTCATGCGGGTGACCAGACCGGCCGTGGAGTACTTGTCGATGTTGGAGAACGAGAAATGCTGGATGTTCTCATACATCGCATCGCGCAGGTTGCCTGCAAAGCCGGTGGATGCCGTGGCGGCAAACCTGCCGGCCAGCACGCCCAGCAGCAGGGCAATGGCCGCCACCAGGAAGGTGAGCAGGCCGTACTTGACAACGGCGTTCATATCGCCCTTTTCAATGCCCTGGTCAATGATAAAGGCCATGATGGTAGGCAGCAGCACATCCATGATGGCTTCCAGAGCAGATAGGATCGGTGTCAGGATCGCGGCGCGCTTGTACTCGCCCAGATGTGACACAAGTTTTTTGATCATCTGTTGTAATCCTCCTGAAGTTTATTTGCAGGGGTCATTCCAGCCCCTTGCGCAGCTTGTTCAATAACCGCAGAAGCTCTGCGTTTTCCTCTTCCGTCAGCAATCCGGCCACAAACTCATCGGTCTGGTGCAGGGAGAGTATCGTCTTTTCATGGACGCGGCCTCCCTCTTCCGTCAGGATCAGCCGTTTGAGCCGGGCATCCTGCGGCACGCTCTGGCGCTCGATGTAGCCCTTGCGCTCCATCAGCTGCAGGATGTTCGTCACGGTCGAGCGTGTGATGGAAAACTCCCGCTCGATATCGCGCTGGTATACGGCCTCATTTTTGTGCCAGTAGAGGTAGCTCATGATCCAGTCGTGCATGGGGGTCACGTTGTCCACGTTGTTCTCCCGGTGGAACTGGTTGATCTTGCGGAAGATTAGGTTGTTCACCCGGCGCACCTGTGCCGGGATGACCTGCGGCGGCTCCCATGGGGGGTTGCAGCAGGGCTGTTTGTTGCTTTCATCGTGCATAATGGTTTCCCTTTTGAATTGTTTGTAACAGGATTGTTTTCTTTAGAACTGTTTGATGCCGTACAATATCATAACGCACGATTCGATCTTTGTCAATAGAAGACGCAAAATAAAATACAGAAGCGCCCCACCGAACGGCAGGGCGCTTCCACTGGGCGCTGATTTTGCTTCTGCGGGCTCAACAGCCCTTGCTTTCTGACCAGAATATGCTTTAATAAAAGCAACTATGGGCGCTGCGCCCCCGAATACTGCAAGGAGAATCCCATGGAACAACGGAACACCCGCCTGCGGAACGCGGGCTTCGTCACCTTCTTTTTCAGCGGCATCTGCACCATTTCCAGCGGTGTGGTGGTCAGCCTGCTGCAGGAGGAATACGGCTTTGCCTACGGCATGACCGGCACCCTGCTCAGCCTGCTGAGCATCGGCAACCTGCTGGCGGGCCTGCTGGCCGGTGCGCTGGTGGGAAAAATGGGCATGAAGCCCAGCGTCCTGCTTCTGACCATCGGCTATGCGGTGGGCTACGGCCTGATGGGCCTGACCGGCCTGCCCATTCTGCTGGCGCTGGCCTTCTTCATTGTGGGCATTGCCAAGGGCAGTGTCCTGAACACCTGCACCATTCTTGTCAGCGGCAACTCTGCAGACCGCACCCGGGGCATGAACACCATGCACGCCTGCTACGCCTGCGGTGCCCTGCTCTGTCCCTTTCTGATCTCTGCCGCGGCCAGGGTCAGCACCACGCTGGCCGTGCTGGCGCTGGCGGCGCTGGGTCTGGTGCTCTGGCTGGTATACCTGTTCACCCCCATGGCAGGCCGCGCCAAGGCCAAAGAAGCTGTCACCGATTGGAGCTTTTTGCGCTCCTCCCGCTTCTGGCTGCTCACCGGCCTGCTGTTCTGCCAGAACGCCGCCGAGCAGAGCGTTGTGGGCTGGATGGTCACCTACTTCAAGGACAGCGGCATCATTGCAGGCACGCTGGCGGCCTATACCGTCACCGTGATGTGGGGTGCCACCCTGATCGGCCGCCTGCTCATCGCTTTTGTGTTCCCACTCAAACAGCCCCGCAAGGCCATGGTGTTTATGGCGGTTTTCTGCACTGCCTTCTACTTTGCCATGATGCAGACCCACAGCCAGCTGCCTGCCATCCTGCTGCTGTTCGCCTTTGCCTTTTCCATGGCCGGTATGAACCCCACCGCCGTGGCCAGCGCCGGTAAAATGACCACCGTGACCAGCATGGGCATCATGCTGCCGGTGGCATCCAGCGGCGCGATCCTGATGCCCTGGGTCATCGGCAAGGTAGCTGAAAGTGCCGGTCTTGCTGTTGGTATGGCAACCAACATCGTGCCCTGCGTGGGGCTGATCGTCTTTGCAATTCTGGTGTCCAGAATGCGGGAGGAGTAAACTTCTCCGTCATTGCTTCGCAATGCCGCCTCTCCCGGCAGAAGAGGCAGGCGGCTGAGCGGTTCATCCCCTCGCCTTTGCGCTGAACTCACACCCACAGTAATCCTGACGGTAAAGCCCGTACTCCTCCGAAAGCTGGAGGGAGCGCAGGTAGCCGTTCTGCTTTTTGAAATCCGAGGGCAGGTGCCTGATGCCGAATTCGGCTTCAAGCTCCTGCCCGATTTGATTGATGCGGGCAGCATCCTTGTGGGGGCTGATGGAGAGCGTGGTGGTGAACCAATCAAAGCCGTGCTCCTTTGCGTACTGGGCAGCCCGGCGCATCCGCAAACGGTAGCAGACGGTGCACCGCCCGCCCCGCTCCGGCTCGTTTTCCAGCCCCTGCACAGCCGTGTAGAACTCCTGCGGATCGTAGTGGTCCTCGATGACCGTGACCCCCAGCGGGTGCGCCTGCGCCACGAACTTTTTCAGCTCCTCGCCCCGGCGGTAGTATTCTTCGGCAGGCCAGGTGTTGGGGTTATAGTAAAGCACCGTAATCTCAAAATACCGGCACAGCTTTTCCAGCACGGCGCTGGAACAGGGCCCGCAGCAGGCATGGAGCAGCAGCTTTGGCCGCTGCGGCCCCAGCGTTTTCAACACTTCGTCCATCTGCTGTGCAAAATTCAACTGTTTTGACATCGGTTTCATCCTTTGTTATACTTGCTTTGATTCAAATAGCTCCCTCCTGCTGCCTCGCCAAAAGAGCCGCAGCTGCCGGAAGGGGCATCCCGGTCATATTATATCACATTTTATCTAATAGGAGAACTGCGATGACAAACGAGAAGATTGCCCGTATCAACGAGCTGGCAAAAAAGAGCAAGACCACCGGCCTGACCGATGCCGAAAAGGCAGAGCAGCAGGCCCTGCGGCAGGAGTATGTTGCGGACGTAAAGGCCAGCCTGCGCGCCCAGCTGAACAACACCTCGATCAAAGAGCCGGATGGCACTGTGCACAAGCTGGGGAAGAAGAACTAAAGCAGCATCACGAAGAGGAGCGCCCTGTGGATAATTGAGAGAAAAGTATTTCTTCCCTCTTTTTTTGTTCCGCGTTTCGTGCTATACTATAATTGTATTGTTGCGGACATTTCCGCGGGCGGTACAGATTCCCAAGGTGGCGTATCCCGGGCAAGGTGCACGGAAAAGGCTGTCTTTTGAAAAAAGGATAAAGAGGTCATTTATTATGCTTACTGCAATTACGGGTATCAACTGGGGCGATGAGGGCAAGGGCCGCATGGTCGATCTGATCAGCCAGGAGTATGACATCGTTGCACGGTATCAGGGCGGCAACAACGCAGGCCACACCGTGAAGAACGAGCGCGGCAAGTTCGTGCTGAACCTGCTGCCCTCCGGCATCCTGCGCCCCAACGTTGTCTGCGTGATGGGCAACGGTATGGTCATCGACCCGCACCATCTGGACGGCGAGATCAACAAGCTGCGGGAGCAGGGCATCACCATCACCCCCGATAACCTGAAGATCTCCGACCGGGCCACCATCACCATGCCCTACCATGTGGATCAGGACGGCCTGGAAGAGGCCCGCCTGGCCAAGACCGGCGCACAGTTCGGCTCCACCAAGCGCGGCATCGCCTACACTTACGGTGACAAGTACATGAAGAAGACCCTGCGCATGGGCGACCTGCTCCACCTGGACGACAGCGTGAAGAAGCGCCTGGTGACCATGGTGGATTCCAAGAACCTTGTGATGGAGGGCAGCTACCACTCCGCCCCCATCAGCGTGGACGAGATGTGGGCATGGCTGGAGAAGTATGCCGCCATCTTCAAGGATTACATCTGCGACGTGGGCCAGTATCTGGCTGACGCTGATGCCGCCGGCAAGAAGGTGCTGTTCGAGGCCCAGCTGGGCGCTCTGCGCGACATCGACTTCGGCATCTACCCCTACACCACCTCCTCCAACGTCATCGGCGCTTACGCCCCCATCGGCGCAGGCATCCCGGGCCATAAGCTGACCAACAGCATCGGCGTGATGAAGGCTTACTCCTCCTGCGTGGGCGACGGCCCCTTTGTCACTGAGCTGGCCATGACCGAGGAAGAGAAGCACGCCCTGCGTGAGGCTGGCCACGAGTACGGTGCAGCCACCGGCCGTCCCCGCCGCGTTGGCCCCATCGACCTGGTGGCAAGCCACTACGGCGTGTTCTGCCAGGGCTGCGATGAGGTTGCCCTGACCCTGCTGGACGTGCTGGACTACATGGAGAAGATCCCCGTGGTCACCGGCTATAAGCTGACCGACGGCACCATCACCAAGCGCTTCCCCATGGGCATGGCTCTGGACACCGCACAGCCCGTGGTGGAGTATCTGCCCGGCTGGCACTGCGATATCACTGCCGCCCGCAAGTGGGAGGATCTGCCCCAGGAAGCCCGCGATTACGTTGAGTATCTGGAAAAGGCTATTGGCTGCAAGATCACCTACATCTCCGTGGGTGCCGAGCGTGAGGCCTACATCCATCACAACGTCTGATCCGCGCCACAGAACCCGCCGCATTGAAAAGGAAGCGTGATTATGTTTGATATCATCACGGACAGCGCCTGTGACCTGACCCCTGAGACGGCCGCAACACTGAATATTGAGATCATCCCCTTCTATGTCTCGCTGGACGGTGAGCACTACCGCAAGGAAGGCAAGGAGATCGCCGTGCGCGATTTCTACCAGTTCATGGTAGATAACCCCGCGGCCTATCCCAAGACCAGCCTGCCTTCGCTGGAGGATTTTGAAACCGCCTTCCGGGCCCATGCCGAGGCGGGCCGCCCGGTGCTCTGTATCTGCTTTACCAGCAAGATGAGCGGCTGCGTAGGCAGTGCCCGCAACGCCCGGGAGCTGGTGCTGGAGGATTTCCCCGATGCTAAGATCGAGGTCATTGACAGCACCGCCGCCACCGTGACCGAATCCATCGTGGTGGAAAACGCGGTGGCTATGCGGGATGCAGGCTGTACGCTGGACGAAGCCGTGACCTGGCTGGAAGCGGAAAAGATCACCAACCAGATCTTCTTCACGGTGGGTAATCTGGACTACCTCATCAAGGGCGGGCGCATCGGCAAGGCTGCAGGCCGTGCCGCCAACATTCTGGGCATCAAGCCCATGATCCTGTTCAAGGAGGGTGAGATCTTCTCCGCTGGTGTGGCCCGCGGCCGCCAGAAGAGCTTTGAGAAGGCCCTCGACCTGCTGATGACCTATCTGACCGAGCACAACGGCACGCCCGATGACTACTGCATCACGGTGGGCTACGGCTACGATGCCGACGAGGGCAAGCGGCTTTGGATGCAGACCCGCGCCGCCCTGCGCGCCAAATACCCCACCTGCGAGTGCAATGTGGTTCTGCTGCAGATCGGCTGCACCATTGCCGTGCACACCGGCCCCTATGCGTTGGGCATGGGTGTGATGCGGCGGTGGAAAAAACAGTAACTCCCTCAGTCGCCTCCGGCGACAGCTCCCTCTAGGAGGGAGCCTTACGGCAGCGAAAAGCCTCTCTCTGAGAGGGAGGTGGCATTGCGTCAGCAATGACGGAGGGAATTCCCACATAGTAAAAAAGAAGCCCCGACGAATGTCGGGGCTTCTTTTTTTTTTTCAGCCTTGATTTTTACGATGCACGATCACAGAAGACGGTGACACGGGTCTTGCCGCCATAGGTGCAGGTGTACAGCACCAGGGCGTAGCCGCTGTGTTCCACTTCCTCCACACTGTGGGGGTCAAGCACTTCGACCTTGTTCACGACGTACTCATTTACGATGCCGTCCATATCGGTGAAGGTGACGCTGTCCCCCGCTGTGAGGGAGGTCAGCTTGCCGAAATGGCTCTCGTAGTTGTGCGCCGCAATGACCAGATCATCGGTGCGGGAAGAGCCGAACTGGCGGCAGGGGGCGATCTTCAGGCGGGGGTAGCTCCACTCGCTCATCACCGGCAGGTCAATGCCGATGGCGGGGATGGAAATCTCACCCACATATTCGTTGCCATCGACCTCCACCACCGGGAGCTCGGGGTCCAGGGGGCCGCTCTCTGCCTCCGGTTCCGGGGTCTCCACCTTCTGCTGAAGGTCGGCCACTACGGTCTGGGCCTCGGCACCGGCGTGGGCATCCTCGCAGCGGTTGTAGGCGTACAGGCCGCCCGCCGCCAGCAGGAGCACCACACCCAGCACGATGCAGACGAGCCCGGGGGATACTTTACGCATTCTTTTCACGTTTCTTACTGCGCTCCATCAGGTAGGCACCCACAGCCACCAGCACCAGACCGCTTACCGTCAGAACAGGTACAGGCCAGTTCAGCTGGCCGGTCTGGATCAGTTTGGGGCCTTCGGCCGGGCGGGCATCCGCCACCACGCTGGCCGGGGCGGTGGGCTCCGGTGCACTAGGGGTGGTGGTTTCAGTCACGGTCGGGCGGGCATCTGCCGGGGCCGGGTTCTCCGGCGTGGAAGGGGTGGGCGGGGTGACGGGATCAGGGTCATACGGGTCCGGGTAGTACGGGGTCTCGATGGCCTTGTAGCTGTTGTTGAAGGTGATGCTGCTCACCTTTTCGTCCATCAGGTCGGGCTGTGTGTGCACGGCCATCCGGGCCACCAGCTTGTCGTTGTCCCACACCACGGAAACGCGCAGATAGTACACGGTCTCATCGTAGGTGCCGCGGGTGTTGACACCGGCGCGCTGGCGCACGGTGTAAACGTAATAGCCGGGCTTGGTGTAGCTGATGGGGCCAAAGCTGCCGGTCTCGCCGTCGGTGATCTCCAGAGTGGTCACCTCGGGCAGGGGCGCATTGTCCACAGCCTCAAGTTCCACAGTCAGTGTTTCCTTTGGGAGAGGTGTTTCCCCCGTGGACTGAATGGAAACCGGAAGCTCCTGCAGCTGTGTATGCTGGTCAGCCGCGGTGGCCGCAAATGCTGCCGGCTGACACAGGCAGAACCCCAACGCAAGGGTCAGGAGTGCTGCCGCGATTTTACGGAACCTCATTTCATCCTCTCCTTTATGAATCCGACGCGGACGGGATCATCCACGCCAGAAGAATGGTGCGTGCATCGGTAAACTCCGTTGAACAGGTGGACAGCGCCAGCACCTGAGCGTCATCGCCTGCCGCTTTCATGGCGGCCAGCGTTTCGGTGTTCAGGTTCAGGGCGTTCTCCTGCGCAAAGGTATACAGTCCCTGCAGGTCGCTGTCCCAGCGCTGCGGATCGAAGATCGCATTCTCAGACGCTGGAACCAGCAGACATGCAAAGGTTTGAAGATCATAGGTGCGGTCGGGCAGGATCAGCTCACCGGTGGTGTTCTCTGCAAAGAACTCTGCGTCCTTGTAGAGATCCAGATCACCGAACATCTTGCTCTCTTCCATGTGGTGACCATACAGCAGAGAGTAGGGGTCGGTGAAGTTCTTGTCGCAGTTCACATCCAGAAAGATGCTGCCTGCCAGCGAGAAATCACCGTAGACATCGGTGTTCACATAGGTAAAGTTGTCCTCGCCCTGTACCACAGGGTAGTCGATGGCGGTGTTGTCCAGTGTGACCCACGCGCAGACATCCGGGTTGATGCCCAGCAGCTCCTCAAAGCTCGCGCCATTATCCGCGCCCGCCTTGGGCTTGAACTGCAAAAGCTCTGCCTGAACATTGTCTGCGGCGGCGTACACCTGCGAGTTGTCCCACAGGGCATAGGCTGAATACGCCCCGGCGACCACCAGGAACAACACGACCACCGCGCTCACCAGAAAGTCGGCTGCCCTCAATGCTTTTCTCTGCCAGTTGATACAGCCCACCTCCGGTTAAGCAAATTCAAATAAGTGGTTATTCGTTAGGTTTGTGCTGAGATAACCCCCCAGTCACGCTTCGCGTGCCAGCCCCCGCTAATAGGGGGGCCCTTGGCATGGCGCAAAGCTTCACGGTTTTGCCAAGGCCGCCCCTACTAGGGGCGGTGGCATCCCGCAAGGGATGACGGTGGGGTTTAATCTACAGCGAGCAATTACTCCTCGTCGCGGCGGCGCTTGTTCAGCATCAGGGCCACACCACCAATGGCAACGATGGCCAGCATTGCAATGTAAGGTGCATTGTCCAGCACAACGCCCATGTCGGGGGTGCCTTCCTTGGTGTTGATAAAGCCGATGCTACCATTAGCAGTGCCAACAGTTGCGGTAACAACGCCGCTATTGTTCATGGTACCAATCTTTGTATAAGAGGTATTAGCATTCTTGCTGGTAATATCACTGGGGTTCTGCTCTACAGTGTACTCACCGCCGTCAGTTTCCTTAACGGTCACAACAATGTCCTCAGGCAGGTTCTCAAGCTCGATTTGCTCATTACGGCCCAACTTAACCTCGTACCATCCTGCATCCTCAGCGGAATTTTTTTCAGAGACAGCCCAGACAGTATTAGCAGTTACAGCTGCATCATCAGAGTGAACAACCTTAGCGCCAACATACTGGTTTGCAGTCTTGCCATCAGCGGCAGTCAGTTTGACCTTGAAGGTAAACTTAGCAGCCAGATCGCCCAGACCGCCCTTGATATCCTTGCTAATCACAACATTGTTAGCAGTGTAAGTGTTGGTAAATGCCTTGGCACCATCGACCTTAGTACCGGTAGCTTTATCCTTGATGCTGTTTGCAGGAGTGTAATTGTTATCGTACAGCTGTGCATAGTACACATAGCCATTAAGGTCACTGTTATTTGCAACAGTAATCACAAGATAACGAGTGGTCTCATCATAGGTAACGCCCGGGGTCTTTTTGGTCGGGACATTTTCTTTAATTTCAAAGCAATACTTACCGGGGCCAGCGGGCAGATTGAAATCCTGAATCTTAATGCCCAGAGATGCCTGATAAGCATCCTCCTTTGCAGCCATGTTCTCTTCAAACTTAGCACTCTTAGTTCCAGTATAATTATAAGTGCTAGTATAAGGTTTACTATTTTCGGACACATAAGACACATTAAAGGTAAACTCTTCTTTCGGTGCAGTACCCTTTTCTACCTTATAGTTCTTCATAATGCCCAAATCAACATTAGTCTCAGAAGGAGTATAAGTGACAGCATTATTATCGGTCTCGCCAGTAGCCGGTGCCGTCGCAAACGCTGCGGTTGCGCCGACGGTGAGCATCATGGCGGCAGCCAGAACGCCCGCGAAGAATTTCTTCAGTTTCATTGTTATTCCTCCCTAGTAAGAAATCGTTCGTACTCCTGTGCCGCGGCCCAAACTCCGCGGTTCACAGGCAGGATGCCGGCAGCTTCTTCCGGCTTCCGTGGTATTACAAACTGCGTCGCCGCAGTAGTGTAATTACTTTTGCTTGCACATCCTCCAGCGGAACCGGGCCAAAGTCCCGGCTGTCCTCGGATTGTGTGCGGTAATCGCCCAGCACAAAAACGCAGCCCTCCGGCACCGTGTAGGGGTACTCCAGCGCGTCTTTTGCGTAGGTGGGGTAGAGGATCTCGCCGCTCTGCACCGCGCCGTTCACCACAAGGGTGCCGCTGTCGTCCAGAGCCACAAGGTCGCCCTCGCGCCCAAGGATGCGGCCCACCCGGAGCTTGCCGCCCTGGGTGTAGACCACAACGTCGTTTTTTGCGTAGGTTTTTTGCAGGCGGTAGCAGATGAGCAAATCGCCATCCTTTACCGCGGGGAACATACTGCCGCCCTTGGCCTGCGTGAGCAGGAATACCTGCGTGAACAGCACCCAGGCGCACAGCAGGATCACCACAATGCGGCCCAGCAGACTGATGAAATCCTGCCGGTTCTCAGCGTCCAGCCGACGGCGGCGCACCGCCTTTGCCCCCAGCTTCAGGGCTTCATTGTCCAGCGGGTGCATCGGAATGCGCCTCCTTTTGGGGGTCAGAGCTGTCAACTTTGGTGGTATCCAAGGGCAGGCTTCCGGTCTGCTGCTCCAAGAGCACATTGTACCTTGTGCGCTCGGCGCAGATGGCGGCTTCGTACAGGGCATAAAGCTCTTCCAGCTTCTTCCACATTGCCGCTTCGTCCACGCCGCCCAGCAGGTTCTTGCGGAATTTCACCGTCCGGAACCACTGGATGATCGCTTCCTGCTCCGGGCTGATACAGCTTTCCTCTGCACCGGCCAGCCGCTGGGGCGCTTTCTTCTTCGCCATGCGGTCAGCCCCCTTTAGTCATCTTCCTTACGGTGCTTGCGCAGCATCAGCAGGATGCCGCCGCCAACGACCACAGCAAGGATGACGATGTAAGGCAGGGTGTCGAGGAGGACACCGGTATCGGGCTTGAGGGTTGCACGGTTGGTGACCGTAATAGCATTATTGGACACCGTCTTATCAGTGGCATCGGTCAATGCAACAGTGTCAGCATCCACTGCCGTGTCCTCGTCCATGCTCAGGAGCATCAGGTCGGCTTCATCTGCATTACCGGCTGTGGTGGTGTTGGCAACTGCAACATAGGTAAAGGCCACATCACTACTACCGTCCTGCTCACCGTTTTGCCCGGTGGCAGAGACTTTATAGTGTGCACCGGGGATAACTTCCGTTACCGTAATGGTCGCACCAATGGGCACATTTTCCAGCGTAACAGTCTCGTTGTGTTTCAGGGTAAAGTTGGTCAGGTCAGAAACCGTCTGGTCTCCCTTCTTGGCTGTCACACCGGTGCAATCCGCACCGTTCTTCTTGATGCTCACATTAAAGGTAAAGCCCTTATTGGTATCACCCAGCAGGCCGGTGACCTGCTTGGTAATGGTAACATCAGTGGTATTCTTCTTGTAGAAGTTGGAGAAGGTTATAGACTTGTTGTTGTTTTCCTTATTCATGGTCACACTACCAGTTGTCCCTTTGACACCGTCTACAAGGGTTCTTGTCAAGTCGTAACCTCTAACATTAGCCTTACTGACATTTTCTGCGAAAGAATATATGTAATCCGTATTTGCATCAACAACTTCATTGAACACATGGCTTACAGAAACATAAGCGCCATTCTCATCATAGCCGTTGCCCCATAGACCATTACTAAAATCAACCGTTGTCAGTGCCTGGTCAGCAATACCACGAACATCCTCACTTCGGTCGTAAGAAATGAAACCGCTATCGCTATTCCCTAATGTCTTAGCTTCTGCCTCTGTCAAACCATAGAACTTCTTGGTAACAGTAACACGGCCTGTGCCGGAAGTTGGCGGTGCAACGTTCTGGCTAAACCAGACATCATCCAGCAAGTTACCCATAGTCTTAGTCTGGTTAGTCTGGTCGTCGTCAGAAGCAGTAGAAATTGCTGCAAAGAAGAATCGGGTCAAATATTGGCCGTCCGGAATCTTATAGGTATCGCTACTCTCCGTCCAGCTAGAAGTGGAATATTTAGCATAACAATTGACCTGATCCCATTTCCTAGTACCAGATAAATCCTCGATAGCAGCCGTTGCCTCGTATACATAAACTGTGTAAGTTTTCTTATTCTCTGTAATGGGATTTTCGCCATTTTTATTTGGACACCTAGCAAGCAGGCTTTCCAACTGAGCCTGTGTAGTAACATCTTTCACAAGTTCAAGTGGTGCAATCACCATGGCCATTGTGTCAGCTCCACTCTGAATAACACTCTTGGACTGGTCTTCATCACCTCTGCGCGTACGCGCTCTATGGTAGAAACGCCAATTCATTGGTTGGCCCGGCTTTGTCAAAACATCCTGATATAGAGCACCTGCGCCTTCAGCATTTAGCTCTGCAAACTGGTCACCACTATTTGCACTTGCACAACCATACGCTTTTGCCGTGTTAGACAACTGTACACTTTCCCATTTATCGCCATTTGCTTGTAGCTCATAGACCGATGTCATCCCCTTCGTATTGCCAATTTCGATTTTGTGTTGACCACCAGTTATTGCAGTTGTCTTCCACACCAGATTAGGAGCATCATCAGCGTTGATCTGATCCGTACCATTACTGAGCACATCTTCAAAGCCACCATTTTTCAGCTCATCGTTATAATTAACCGTCAAACTAGCTTTTTGGCTTTGAGTGCCTTTAGCAATGGTCACAGTATAAGTCAAATTAGCGCCATCCGTGTAGACAACATCAACCCAGCCGCCATTTTCTTCACGGCTATAAACACCATTTGTTATCTCAAGGCGGTCAACAACAGTACCACCCTTCTTCCAGGTCACAGTAAAGCCATTCTTTTTTAGCAACGTTCCTGCTTCTGCGCCTTCATAATCCTTGCCATCCACAGTGATTTTCAGGACGTAGTGGCCACTGTTTGCAATATCGTCCTTGATAGAAACATCTGTGATGCTATTGATATCCAGTGTATCAACTGCATACCCATCCGTCCGCACAACCACAAAGGGGCTGAAGCTGGAGGTCTCAAAGGTCAGGGTGCCATTCTCATAGCTGACAACATCCAGTTTTTCCACGGTGCCGTCATCTTTCTGGTGGAGCACCTTCAGAGCATCGGCAGTAAGCTCTCCCATTTCTTCCATTTCCGCAATATCCGGCAGTTTGTCCAGACCGGAGACGGTGACGGCAGCCTTCTGGCCCTTGGCAGGCTGCACCGTTTCGCCCTTGGCGTTTTTGGGGGAGATCTTCAGGCCCAGAATGGGAGCCATATCCCCAAAAGCATCCAAGTGGTTCTCGTAGAAGTCCCCCACATCATCATAACCCATGTGGATGACGCTGAGGTGATCTGCGGCAGAGGGCAGGTTTTTCACTTCCACCGGCAGATTGACTCTCTTCGTGTTGCCGTCCTCGTCCTCGTAGGAAGCAGAGGCCTTGGTTTCCAGATCCACAGGCACGGGGTTCTTGTCCACCAGATCCTCGTGATCCACGGGCTTTTCCTCATCGGAGCCAACGGTACCGTCCTTCCATGCGGCGTAGACGTTCACGGTGGTGGTCTTGTCGTCCAGAATGTTGCTGGTGGGGTCGGTGAGGTTCAGGCGCACCCGGTTGCCAAACTCGTCCAGCGTGTACCAGTAGTCAAACAGCCGCAGTTCGCCCTTGGGGTCCCGGTTGGAGGAGGGGTTCTCGATGTAGCTGCTGTAATCCGCAATGGTCTCTGCCCGGGGCACAGCCTGAATGAAGTACAGGTTCCACAGAACCTCACCGTTCCGGGCCAGATACTCGCTTTCCGTCATATTGTTGATCTGTGCCTGAGCGGTAATGTCCTTCAGGTCGTTGGCGTTCAGCTCCCTCAGCCAGAAGCGGTAGACCACCATATCCTGCAGCTTTTTGATCTCGTCGCCGGAAACGACCACTTTGTCATCAGGCTTTTCCACCACGTCGTCCTCGCCGGACCACTGGGTCACGGTGCTGGAGCTGGAGTCGGTGCTGGTGCTGGTGTCGTACTCAATGACGGTGCCCCACTCTGTTTCCTTAACGTTGGGGCCGCCGTCGAGGTTGTCCTCGCCGCCTTCCACAGGCCGGGTGGCAACTTCGTCCCCGCCAAAACCGGCAGCTTCGCTGTCATCGTATACTTCGCGCGGCTCGCCGTCGTCCACGGCAGGGAAATCGTCGCCGAAACCGGCAACTTCTTCGTTGCCGGAATCAACAACTTCCTTGTACTCGGTTGCAAACACCGGCACAAGGCAGGTGCAGATGACCGCAAGCGCCAGACAAAGCGCAAAAACGCGCTTCACCAGCCTATCTTTTTTTCCGTGATGATTTTTCCGCACAGTGGAGCCCTCCCTGCATCATAGTATTTTTGGCAAAGCCGAGGAGAAAGATATCCAACCTTTGTCTGCCTTCTTTCTCTCGGCAAGTTATTTTTTCCAGATATACCCATTATTAATTATAGCATGTACACCCGGCATTTTCAATAGTGAAATTTTATTTTTCTTCCCCTTTTCGGACAAAATATTCTGCGATATACAGCAAGTTATGAACCGCCGTAATATATCGCGGGGAGTAGCGCAGTCTAACTTATCCGCACGCCCCGCCGCATTGATATATCTCGCCGTTTTGCGTTGTCTATTCGCAGTTTCACTCTCTATAATACATGAAACGCAGATTCCTTTCACTTTTTTTCGAGATTTTTTGAAAAAAGTTTTCGGAGCCCTCTCAGTCAAAGCTTGACGGCTTTGCCAGCTCTCCCAAAGGGAGAGCCAATTGCGGCTCGACCTTCAGCGGCATTTACCGCCCAAAAGCCTGCCCAAAGCTCCCGTTTCCATTGCAGATGCGTTGGCTCCCCCCTCGGGGGAGCTGTCGAGCGAATGCGAGACTGAGAGGGCGTGCCTCACCAAAAAGCGCCCCCATCGCTCAAAGGAGCAATGGGGGCGCTTTGTCCTATTACAATGGGTTCCGCTTACTCAGCCTTGGGGGCTTCGGGAGCCTTTGCTTCCTCAGCCTTTGCGGCGGGCTCTGCCGGAGCGGCAGGAGCGGCAGCGGGCTTCGGAGCCTGCTTCACCACGGGCTTGGGGGGATTCGGATCGTCCTTCAGCGGGAAGAGGATGATGTGCTTGGGGCACTTCTGGGCGCACATGCCGCAGCCCTTGCACTTGTCGTAGTCGATGCGGGCCACGCCGTCCACAACGTGGATGGCATCGAACTTACAGGTGCGCTCGCACATGCCGCAGGCAATGCAGGAGGTGGTGCACAGCTTGTTTGCCACAGCACCCTTATCCTGATTGGAGCACATGACCACGGGCTTGCGGGGGCCGCCTGCGTCGATCATAATGACGTGCTTGGGGCAGATGTTGGCGCAGGCACCACAGCCGGTGCACTTGTCCTTGTCCACCTTGGCCACGCCGTCCACAATGTGGATGGCATCGAACTTACACACCTTGGTGCAGTCGCCCAGGCCGATGCAGGCAAAGGTACAGGTCTTGGGGCCGCCGTACAGGGTGGCAGCAGCGGCACAGGTCTGGATGCCCTTGTACTCGTAGCTGGGCTTGCAGTGCTCGGAGTTGCCCTGGCACTGGACCACAGCCTTCTTCTCCACAGCGCTTGCCTCACCGCCCATGATCTTGGCAATGGCGGCAGCAGCCTTGGGGCCGCCGGGGGCGCACTTGTCGCAGGGAACGCCGTCCATAACAACGGCCTTTGCGTAGTCGGCACAGCCAGCGTAGCCACAGCCGCCGCAGTTTGCACCGGCCAGGCAGGCAGAAACTTCTTCAATACGGGGGTCTTCCTCAACCGCCATGAACTTTGCGGCCAGCACCAGAACAACGGCACCGATCGCGCCCACGATGGTACAGAGGATCACAGCAGATACAATATTCATAATCCTGTTCCTCCCTTACAGCGTCACGTTGAACAGGTTTTCGACGAGACCGCCGAAGCCCATAAAGGACAGGCTGGTGATGGCTGCTGCGATCAGGGTGATGGGCAGGCCCTTGAAGGGTGCCGGGGGATCGCAGGCTTCCACACGCTTGCGCACGCCGCTGAACATGACCATGGCCAGCATAAAGCCGACACCTGCACCCACGGCACAGACCAGAGCCTCAATGTAGGCAGCGGCAAAGCCAAGGGTAGCAACGTCTGCGCCGTAGTCGTCCACAACCAGAATGGTCACGGCCAGCACGCAGCAGTTGGTGGTGATCAGGGGCAGGTAAACGCCCAGAGAATTGTACAGTGCAACAACATACTTCTTCAGGAAGATCTCGATGAACTGCACCAGCACTGCAATGACCAGGATGAACACGATGGTCTGCAGGTAGCCCAGGTCAGCCGGGTTCAGAACGAAGATCTGGATGGGGAAGGTGACAGCCGTTGCCACCAGCATAACAAAGATAACAGCGCCGGACATACCAATGGAGGAATCCAGCTTCTTGGAAACGCCCAGGAACGGGCAGATACCGTAGAACTTCACCAGCACGTAGTTGTTCACCAGGATCATGCTGAAGAAGATCGCAGCAAGTTTGACTAACATCTTATTCTGCCTCCTTCTTCAGGTTGTCGAGGTCGCAGCAGCTCTTGCGCTCGATGCGGGCATCCAGCTTGCCTTCCAGCCAGACACAGCCGGCCATCAGCACGCCGTAGCAGAAGAATGCGCCGGGAGCCTGGGTCATAATGCTCATCTTGGCCATGCTCTCGGGCAGGACCTGGAAGCCCAGCCAGGTGCCGCTGCCCAGGATCTCACGGATGGAGGCCATCAGCACCACGGTGAGGGTGTAGCCGATGCCCATGCCGATGCCGTCCAGTGCGGAATCCACCACATTGTTCTTGCAGGCAAACATCTCGGCACGGCCCAGAATGATGCAGTTGACAACGATCAGGGGCAGGAACACGCCCAATGCGGTGTACAGGCTGTCCATGTAGGCGTGCATCACCATCTGAACGATGGTCACGAAGCCTGCAATGATGACGATGTAGCAGGGCAGATGGACTTTAGCGGGGATCACGTTGCGCAGCAGCGAGATCAGGATGTTGGAGCACACCAGCACGA